>Ga0315533_1001374_pt1 | contig 18643 bp, 16 predicted proteins | sample SalMarSW160130MG_FD_203081 | JGI IMG/M metagenome (GOLD analysis project Ga0315533, IMG submission 203081) | Salt marsh sediment microbial communities from the Plum Island Ecosystem LTER, Massachusetts, United States - Salt Marsh Sediment SW1601-30 ... | reverse complement strand
TTATAGCGGCTATCTGTCACGGTGGCTGGCTTTTATGCAGCACAAACGTCTATAAAGGCAAAAAAGCAACATGCTTTATGGCAATTAAAGATGACATCCAAAATGCCGGAGCACACTACGTGGACGCCGAGTGCGTCGTGGATGGCAATTTAATTACCTCGCGTAAACCGGATGACCTGCCGGCTTTTTGCACAGCGGTCCTGAGGGCTCTACAAAATAACGGAAAATAAAGAAATAAAACGAGACTGTAGCAAGGCTACAGAACGCAATACTTGGTAGACGGTTGCCGCTTGCGGACAAATCGCTGTAAAACCCAAGTATAATGCTTGGATGTGCTGGAACAGAAACGCAGAAAGTACCTTTAGCCAACTTGCGTGCTGTATAAGTCATTTTGATGAAACATCTTACGTATTATTTGCTCTGTAAAGCTACTATAGTCTCAATAAAACGCAGTTTATGGGCAGAAAAAGAATATGCCCACATCAAAAATGACAATGTAGTCTGGAGCTATCCTTATGAGCAAGTCAAAGGCCGGAAAAAAGCGAGCCGAGATACCAATTGTGCTTGTTGTGGACGATAACCAGCAAAACCTTGAACTCATACAGGCTTACCTTGAGGATCTTGAGTGTGAGACTGTCCCCGCTCGTGACGGGCATGAGGCACTCGATATCGTGGACAAGAAAAAACCCGACCTGATATTGTTAGATGTGATGATGCCCAAGATGAGCGGTTTTGAGGTCTGTAGAAAACTTAAAAAAAACCCAAAAACAAGTAGTATCCCCATTATAATGGTGACAGCGCTCAATGAGTTCGGCGATATCGAACGGGGTATTGATGTGGGCACCGATGACTTTGTCAGCAAACCTGTGAACAAGCTTGAGCTCCTGACGCGTGTCAAGACCATGCTTAAGCTCAAGCATTTGACTGAGGAGCTGGAACGCACTCTGGCCTATCTGAGCGAGATAGAAAAACGCGCCCAGCATACAAAATTAAAGTCAGAAAAAATTACGGACTGAAGAATAAAAACTGTAAACCTTGCTCTGCAAAATAGTAACAGTTAAACCCAATAAACGAGTTATAGCGCCTATAATACATATTTAACGGTATAGCAGGACGGTTATAAATCCTACAAACGGCCCTTCAAAACCGCGACAATCCCTATAGCACACACAACCAACACACACTCAGCGTAAAGTGCGCGTTAATTATCCAATCGGCTGGACAGCATGTAAATACGACAGCAAGTATTGTCGATACATAATTGGCCCCATTTTCACGACAGGCTTTTTTAGTGAGTGAGGGATGAGTGTGTTACTCGAAATTCTCGGCAGGGCGATAAGCATCGACACTGCCGATTTAATATGGCACTGGCTTAATGAGCACCGATACGCTGCAGCGGAAACCAAGCCTCAATATCTGCACTTGAGTAAAATCATCGATCTTATGGGCGATACGAAATTACGCCAGGCTGAGAAGCAGCTTAGGTTTTATCTTTTTGAAAATCCCTCCTGCACACAGGGACGAATGGCGGCAGCAGCGATATGCTTACGAAAAAACAAACTGAGCGAGGCAATTGAAGAGTTGAACTCGGTGTACATGAGGCAACCGAATAATACTATGGCTCTTTACGCTCTCGGACACTGTTATGAACGAATCGGTAAAGAAGCCCAGGCAGTCGAGTTTTACCAGGACTGCCTGAAATTCAAAAATTACCTCCAACTTCCCGCTCAACGATTAGCTGCCATCTATTTCAAGAACGGTCAACTGGAAAAAACTGTGCAGCAATATGAACTGTTAAAGCAGCAATATCCCGATGACATATCTACGCTCGTCACACTTGGGTATCTATATTGTGCAAGCACGGATTACACACGAGCGATTGAGACTTTTAACACAGCAATCTTAATTCATCCAGACAATTTCCTCATTCGTGACGATTATCTTGACCAACTCATCAGTAATAGCCAGCTTCAGGAAGCATTGGAGCGGTTAGAGAATTTGCTCGATGAGCAGCCTGATAGAGCAGACCTTATAGCAAAACAAGCCGATGTTTTGAGTATGCTTGGTGAGACCGCTGAAGCCATCTCACTTTATCAGCAGGCACTGCGGATCTGTCCCGACTTTCTGGAGGCTACCGTCAAACTTGGCACACAGTACCTGAAGCTGGATGCAAAACAACCCGCAGCACAGCAATTCAACCGAGCCGTGGAAATAAATGACAAAATAGTGGATGCTTACATTGGTCTTGCCGTTTCTGAGCAATCTGCAGCTCGGCCCTCAAACACCGAGACAACACTCTCCTTAGCGGCGGCAATCCAGCCAAACAGCACGTTCTTATTCTCAGAGGCTGCACGTTTATTATTTGAGACCACTAATGATCTGCCATCCGATTGCATCGAACACATTATTGACACTCGCCAAGCCGTAATTGACTCACACCTTCGAGAAATCAAGCGACGTCCCCAAAATGCTGACGCTTTTTACAGGCTTGGCATTCTTTTGATGAGTTCAGGCAGATTATATGATGCAGTAAAAGCCTTCAGGTCCGTTTTGGACATAAATCCTTTATATATCAGAGCCAAAATAAAATTGTCAATTTGTCTCTTCGAAATAGGACAGAAAAGCGATTGCCTTGAACAAATTGCACAATTAACACATTTTGATAAAGGTGTTCTTCAACTACACTATAGTGTTGCTTTACTTTTTTGTGATAAGCTCCGTTTCGCGTCGTCTCTTTTCAACCTTCACCGTCATATGTTGACAAACTTCGGTTGCGAGGATACAGCCGTACAAGTCTCGATCGCCCTGCAAAATCTTGGTTTAATCGATAGGGTATCAGCGATTTGGGAAAATCTGAATGAGGTTGCTACATCATCTTTGAACAAAAGTTAGAAACAGTCTAAAAAGGAACAAACCTACAAAATAAGCCAATTCTTCTAAAATCAAACTCTAATGAAACATAACATACCTTATGGGACGTTATAGATATTCAACATAAATAAACGATTAACTCACGATTGACACGGATGATTCGGATTTAGTCAGCTATGAAGTTTAGCCAAGACTTAAAAGAGGACGATTTTATTTCCTTGTTTGCTACCATGGAGGCGAGTGTGGGCCTCGTAAAGCAAGTGGTTTACCGATGATTTCGTAGTACATGATGGCCCTTCGGAGCTCTTGGGGGTTGGAAATTTCCAAAAAGGAAAGGCTTGCGGCTGCAAAGCGTGGCTGCGGATGTTCCGGCTGCACGGCAAGATCAACGGCTGGAATGTGGGCGGGTTTATGTCTGCTCTCGTCTAACTTGTAGGCGGCTGGACGGGGACGTGAAGCTCCTTCAGGCTGTCTACGAAGTTGCGGCTGGGAAGGCAGGTGCCCGGCGGAGGGAACAGGCGGGGGCTTTCGTGAGCGGGCCTGGCGAAAATCTGCGGGGCGCCTCAGTGGTTTGGGTTGGGCTTCAGTACCCGGTTGTTGGCGATCATGAGCCTTTTTGCCCATGGCTTTTACAAGGCCACCGACCAACCAGAAAATCGCGAGCATCACGACAACTAATATGTTGACCCAGTTATCAAAGTCCTTCCGCTGGGCAAGTAACACTATGTACTGACTGAGGTACTCCACAGAAGTCCCTTACTGCTACTGTTAAGGCCTTGCGTATCCCTTTGAGATTACGCAAGTTAGCCTTTGTCGTTATGACAGCTTGATTGCTGTATTAAAGCTAAGATTTATAAGTTTTTTCGGTGCTACTCCTTCTTTGGAGGCTTTGCGATAGACTGGCGCATGTCGGTATCGGCGGTTATATTTTTGAGCCTATAGTAATCCATGACGCCAAGGTTGCCTTTTGTAAAGGCCTCGGCAATAGCGAGGGGCACCTTGGCCTCATTTTCGACCACCATCGCTCGCATTTCCTGCTCGCGAGCGACAGCCATTGCGCGGCGTTTTTCCGCCTCTGCTTTCGCTCTTCGCATGTCGGCTTCGGCCTGCGCAGCCTGCAATTGGGCACCAACGTTTTCACCGACATCGACGTCGGCAATATCGATGGATAAAATTTCAAAAGCGGTACCTGCATCCAAACCTTTCGCCAGAACAGCCTTGGAAATGCTATCAGGATTCTCAATCACACTCTTGTAGCTTATAGCGCTTCCAATGGTTGTGACAATTCCCTCGCCAACCCGAGCGATAACGGTCTCTTCCGTGGCACCTCCAATCAACCTCTCAATATTGGCACGAACAGTTACCCGTGCCTTTGCCTTTAGCTGAATACCGTCTTGTGCAACCGCATCGACGGTGTCCTTGCCTTTCTGCGGGTCGGGACAGTCAATGACTTTGGGATTGACGCTTGTCTGGACGGCTTCAAGAATATCCCGGCCTGCCAAATCGATTGCCGTGGCTATCTTTAGTGTCAAATCTATGTTTGCTCTGTTGGCAGCAATCAAGGCACGAACCACATTCGGGACACGGCCTCCAGCCAAATAATGGCTCTCCAGGTCGCGGGTAGTCAGGATCAAGCCCGCCTGAATAGCGGTTATTTTGCTCAGCACTATTGTTCTGGTGTCGACCCTTCGCAGCCACATTCCAATGAGTTCGGAGAATTTGACATCGGCTCTGGAGAGCTTGGCTTGGAGCCATAGTCTGAAGAACTTTAAGAACAACAGGAACAACACCAGCGCCGCAATAATAAGGATAACCAAGAGGGTTACGCCGATGACAGCAACGGGGTCGCTCGCTGCGAGGATTATGTATTCCAGTTTACCCATCGTTTTGCCCTTTCACTAAGCATCTTCTGTTACCCGAACAGTTAGCTGTGTGCCCTGCACACGAATCACTTTGACTTCCTTGCCCTTGTCAACATAGCCGGTTTCGGCTACACATTCAAGTCTTCGGCCTGAAAAATCGCACATTCCTACGGGACGCAGTGGCGTAAGCACTGTACCAACGGCCCCCAACAACTCTTTTAATTCTGCGGTATCTGCTATTGCATCACCACGTTCTCGCTGAGGCGGCGTGAGTGTGACGCTTCTGCCAAATCTGGTTTTCGGGAATATTTTGTACGCGACTACCAAAACCGTTGGTATCATCACAGCGGCAATGACCAATCCCGCATAACCAGTGATAGCGCTGTGCTTAAAAAAGAGCAATATTCCGCCAGCCACACATGCGAAAGCACAAGCGCTGATTAGCCCCCCGCTTGGTACGAACACTTCAGCTATTATCAGAGCCGCACACGCCAGATACAGAAAGACACCAAAGATAAGCCACCAGTCCACCGGAACTCTCCTATGATTGATTTTCTGCCCTTTTGACAACAACTCTGTTGCCGTGTATTTCGATTATCTCGACTTTTGCACCCTCGTCAAGAAATTCTGCGGTTGCGACGACATCAACTACTGCCTCACCGAACTTCGCCTTTCCAGCAGGTCTGAGCGTTAAGGTTACCTCACCCACGTCGCCGACGTTTACGGCCGCAGTCTCGCATTCCGGCGGAGCGGTCATGCTAAGCTGCGCATCACCCGGCTGGGCTGGGACAGTCGGTGTAAGTATGAGGCCACTTAGAAACTGCATCTTGGGCAGGTATCGGGCAAGTATCCAGGCTAAAACAATAAATCCGATGAAGCCAAATGATAAGCCCAACACACCGTTAAGAAAGATTCGCCAGTCAAAAGAGGTTTCGGGCCAAGGCAGTCTGTCGGGAGGATTTTTAATGAGCATGCCAAAGGCACCAGCAAGTATGCACGCGATTCCCAAGGTGCCTGCGATACCAAAACCCGGCAAAACAAAAATTTCGATCATAAGCAAAAGCATGCCGACAACAAATAGAGCAATTTCCACCCAATTAGCCAGTCCGACAAGATATTTACTACCGACTATGATGGCAAAACAAATCAGGGCTGCAAGACCCGGCAAGCCAACACCCGGCGTGCTAAATTCAATGTAAATTCCCAGCAGCGCTAGCATAACCAGCACCGCCATGACTGCGGGAGAATTTAGCCAGCGAACCATCTCTTCTGACCAGTTGGTTTCAAGAATAATAGGCTCACCAAGAAAAATAACACCATCACGCTCCTGCAAGAACTGAAGGACTCCTTGTAAATCCTCGACCTGGGCCCTGGCTATTCCATATTCAAAAGCTTTTGAAGCGGTTAATGTCAGCAATTCGTCCTCGCTGACTATCAGTTCTTTATTGTCGAGATCATAAACATTGGGATCTTTGGGTAGCTGCTCTGTTTCGAAGAATTCATAGTCGCCGGTCTGGAGGTTTTTCAGCCGGTAGACCTCCGTTTGCATGGTGACCATGGCTTTTAGGAGCGAGGGGGGATAACCGTTTGCTTCAGCAGCTCGCATAAAAGCTGCACGTGTGAAGCTCTCAACCTTTTCACGCTCAACACCTTCCAGCTTTGTACCAACTGCGATGGGAGCACAATCACCTATGGTAGTGCTCTGCCGCATTATGATGTCCTGGCAGGAGACACTTATCATAGCTCCTGCTGATATGGCCTCGGTAGTTATATAGGCAACTGTGCGAGCCTTTTTGCCCACATCGAGGATTAGGTACTTGGCAATATCATCGGCCGACTGGAGAAGTCCCCCATAGGTCTCTATTTCATAGATCAGATAATCGGCTCCTTCGTCAAGTGCCATCTGGCTTCTTCGGTGGATGGACTTATACAAGCCGTCGTCAATTAAGCCCTTACAGGTGATGACAACCGCCGTAGCTTCATTGGGGTGGCCTTCAAATATATCGTTTATATCGTTAGGCGCAGGCTCGAAGGTCGCGCCGCACACAAGGAGCCCAAAAGCTAAGACAATCGGAATTAGGCGATGTGAGCCTTTCATGGTTGAGATTCTACCTTGTAATTGTTGGTTTGGCAATACCTTATCATGGACTGGAAGCAATTTTCGGCTCCACCCCGGTCCACTGCAGGCCGCCGATTATAGCCTGCCCGATGTTGGTCAGGTGGTCGCCTATTTTTTCGACGTTATCGACCAAATCGCAAAATATAAGGCCAGTTTCTGCTGAGCAGATGCCATCTGTCATACGTTGGACATGGCTGCGACGATACTCCAGTTGCATTCTGTTTAATTCGGTCTCACTAAGCAGAGCTGCCTTGGCTGCCCCAATATCGTTGTGCTCCAGGGCAGAAATAATATTATCGAACATGTGTGTTGACTCTTTTCTTAGCTGATCAGCCTCAGTGAGAGCTTGTTCGCTGAAGATGAGCCTTTGGTCGATCTTTCGCTGAGCAATCTCAACAATATTGACCGCATGATCACCTACTCGTTCAAGGTCGTTAACCGTATGCAGCAGTACTGGCAATTCGACAGAGACCTCATCTGAGAGTTGTTTGCCTGAGAGCTCCGACAGATAGGAGGTAATCTCAAGCTGGAATATATCGACGAAGTCTTCCAGTTCATATACCAAGGCAAGTTTTCTTCTATCATCTTCGATGATGCCGTCAATAGCGTGCGTAAGGGCCTTTTTTGCTGTTTTAGCCATACGTACGATTTCACGCCTCGTCTGGGCCAGAGCTATCACGGGTGTATTGAGCAGGTGTTTTTCAAGAGCAACAGGTTTACGAGCTACTTCCTCTTCGGTCACAGGTAGAATCTTTAGAACTATTGTTCTTAAGACATTTATAAGGGGCAGAAACACGATGGTGTTAAAGATGTTGAAGGTGCTGTGCGCAACGGCTATATGAACCATTATGGTATTCTGTGAGAGCTTGAAAGGCGTGATCCATTCGACAACACTACCGAACCACCCGGACCAGACCAGCGGCAGCATATAGAGTACGCCTATGACGTTAAACATTGTGTGGCCCATTGCTGTGCGCCTTGCATTTCTTGATGTACGTAGAGCTGCTAATTGTGCTGTGATTGTTGTGCCGATGTTGTCACCGAGGATGTAAGGTATGGCAACTCGCAAGGCGAGGTCCCAGTCCGTTCCGAAAGCGCCCTGGAAAGCGAGCATCTGAATCACGGCGATCGAGGCGGAACTGCTCTGCAGAAGCATTGTTATGGCGGTGCCGGCGAGGACGGCCAGAAGGGGATTTCGGCCAAGCCATATCAGAGCCTCCTGTACTTGGCCGTTGTCTTTGAGCGGGCCGAAGGCTTCTTTCATAAAGTGTATGCCAATAAACAAGATGCCAAAGCCAATAAGGGTCTGGCCGACGCTTTTAGTCTTTTGAGTTTTGCCAAGGATGCTGATTAGAAAGCCTACACCGATGATCGGAAGAGCGTATGCGGTTATCTTGAAGACCGCAAAGGCGGACACGAGCCAGGCGGTAAACGTTGTGCCAATATTTGCTCCGAGGACAACGCACAGGGCCTGTTTGAGGGTTAGCAACCCTGCGTTTACGAATCCAACGGTCATAACAGTGGTGGCGGAACTGGATTGAATAAGGCATGTCACGCCGGCTCCGACTAAAACCGCGATGATACGGCGCTTTGTTAAGGATTCGAGTATGTTCTTGAGCTTTCGGCCGGCGATTTTCTTTAAGCCGTCGGACATCAAGCCCATGCCAAAAAGAAAAAGCCCCAGCCCCCCTACCGTGCCGAATACCATGTCTTTTATCATGCTGATAGCCTACAGAGATAGCAAAACAACGAACACTCAGCTACTCTCTCCAAGGGCAGCAACACCCATCAGCCGCGCGCTACTTTTAACTGTTTTTGCAGAGACCGTCAAGGCAGTTTCCAATAAGCCGGCAAAATGGGCCCCGAGGTCATTTACCCGCCTTCGCATAAAGCCACGGGCTATGCCCGTGGGACTCCACAGCTAACAAAGACTGCGGAGTATCTCAACCCCCTTTTTGATTTTATCGTCGCTCGTTGCGTAGCTTATTCTAAAGTACGTATCTTTTTCGCTGAATACACTGCCTGGTATGATGAGCACGTTGTTTTTGATGGCTCGTTCGACAAATTCAGTTGCGGTTTTAGCCGGCGCTTTAACGAAGGCATAAAATGCACCGCTGGGCTTTACGAGCTCGAATTTGTCCTTGAGCCCATCGTAGAGAAGGTCTCTCTTTCTTCGATAGCCGGCAACAAGGTCTGTAACATCATAATCCAGCGCTGCGATTGCAGCCTTTTGAAAAGGTGTCGGAGCACAAACGAAGGTATACTGCTGGATTTTGGTCATCTCCTCGATGATAGGCCTTAGAGACTCGTGGGCAGCGATATATCCCAATCGCCAGCCGGTCATCGCGTAAGATTTGCTAAAGCCACGCAGCACAAGGCTCTTTTCGTAATAGCTGGCAATGCTTGTGCACTTTCCGTCATAGCTGAATCGCTCGTATATTTCGTCGGTGAGCACGAGTACATCATTTTTGGCGGCGATTTCTGCCAGGGCCTTTATCTGCTGTTTGGAGTAAACAACGCCGGTCGGATTGCAGGGTGAATTGAGGATTATCATTTTTGTCCTGTCGGTTATAGCTTTTGCGATTTTCTCGACCGGCAGGTCGAAATCGGAGTAGCTATCGACAAAGACGCATTTTCCGCCTAATAGATTTACGATGTGCTTATAAATTACAAAGTACGGATCGGGGATAATTACCTCGTCGCCCGGATTGATAAGGGCCATAAAAGCCAATAGCAACCCCCCACTAACGCCGCTCGTTACCAGCACCGCTGGATTCTCCCAGCTAATCTCTTTTTTTACTAATTCACTAATCTTCTCTCTTAAAGTAGAGTCCCCTGCCGTTTGGGAGTATTTGTTAAAGCCTTCGCGGATTGATTTAATTGCTTCTTCTTTAAGCGTATCCGGCACATCAAAGTCCGGCTGACCGATAGAGAAATTGATCGTATCTTTTAACTGCTCGGCCAGCGCAAAGACCTTTCTTATACCGCTTGCGTCGATTAGTTTCGCTCTCTTTGCTATAATATCTTTCATTTCCTTCTAAATAACTCTCTAATCTCTAATTCACTAATCAACTAAATCTTAACCGCCAGCGCAAACACCTTGAGTATCCCACTAGCGTCAGTTTTACTTGTTCTATTTGAGAGAATTTCATTCATTTGCTCTTTTGACTCAGAATTGACCTGATATCATTTTCGCATAGAAAATCTATAGTAACACCTGCTTTGCTCAGCGGTTCCTTCATTTCCCACCATTTTGTATCAACAGCTTGCAGTATTGGAGGACTGTTAGGATGCGCTAAGGCAACTGCAATGAACTTCTTGTCTGTCGGATCGAATTTCTCAAGTGCAGGATCAGATGGAAATTCCTCAAAATCTGTTTCAGATGAATCCCTTGGGGTAATACGAACTAATTCGCATCGCTGTGGATTTGAATAATTTGTATGCACCCACTTGAGAAAAGCATCGCCGGGTCCCGACTGTCCCTCAGACCTTAAGTGTGCCATATATTCCTTGAGAATACGCCATTTATCATCTAAAACTAATTTGCCCTTTTTGGTTAACTCCTCTAAACGGACTGAGCAATTCTTAACACATTCTGGTGAAGCTTGCTCCGATCTTCCATTCGCTACAACTGGTACATTTGTGTCAACTACAACCGTCATTCAATACCTTGTTGCCGTCGTTGCATTGCTGCTTCGGTTTTAGCGGTGAGTTCCCCCATTTCATCGCCAAAGAAATCTTTTGGCCAATTTTTTATGTCACCGTAAAGGTCAACATCGAGTTTCTCAGTCGTTGACGAAGAATTCTGCATCCGGCAGAAGTAAAGTGCCGTCTTATCAACGCTGATCTTCTCCTCCGCGATTCGCCGCTGCAACCTTCGTAAAAAATGTTCGCTATGACTTTCGACGATTAGCTGTACATTTAGATTTTTCACTACCTCAATAAATACATCAGCCAGCCACGATTGAGCCAGTGGATGCAAGTGAAGCTCAGGCTGTTCAAGGAGTAATATAGAGCCTTCTTTCACATAGTAACATAACACCAATACAGGAAGGACCTGAGATAAGCCAAAACCAACATCAGTAATCAATACATCAGGTCCATTCTTGGTTTTACGGATTTTTACCTCGTATTCTTTTCTTCCCTTGGCAATCTCTGAGACCGAAAATGAATCAATGATACCCATTTCTTTTAGCCAATAGGCTATTCTCTCTTCCAGAGCTAACTCCCAATTGTGCTGACTTGGTGAAATATGCTTAACATGACGAGCGGCAAGAATAATAGCAGCAAGAAGTTTAGTTCTTCCCCGCCGCCGACGATTAGCAAGAATAGCAGCAATAGTGAGTTCGCCTTTTCTGCCTACATCTGGGGGTTCTTCTCCTGCCCAGGTATAAATGCGCTTGGGATATTCACGCAACGGGCCTAAATATGATGTGCGCTTAAGTAATTCTTCTAAATTCAACGCAAAATCTGACAAAAAACTTACATTCTGGAAATAGGTTTTCACTTCATCAGGAAAACCATAAAATTTCATTGGCTGAGGAAGTGGCCAAGATCGACCACGTTGCTTTTTAGCTTCATAAGGTTTCGAAATTAACCTATACCCAGATTTCTTTCCCGTGCCACCCATGTTTTCCATGCCAAATTTATTTCCCTCAAAAGAATAGGTAAATTTTCTAACATTCGGTATGCCGGTTTTGCCGTCAATATCAACCTGGAATAATAATCTTTTCACCTCGAAAAGATTCTCGTCTTTCTTCTCTGGATTTTTTATTTTTAATCTTTCTGGGAGATCCCATGAAAGCGATATGCCAAGCCCTGAATCGACATTGTGACAATAGATCAGATCAGAGTATTTACCAAGGTCGACTATGGAATTATCATCACCTGTACGAAGAACTAGTTTTCTGTCCGTTGACTCGACAGTCTGTTTCAGCATCAGAAGAAGTTGTAGAATGCTTGTCTTACCGGAACTGTTGGTACCGAAGAACACGGTGAGCGGCGCAAACCTAAGCTGCTGTGTGTCTTGCCAAGACTTAAAATTTGTGACTCGCAATTCTCTGATCATTTTGTCTCACCTCGTTCCCTTTGGCTTCTGTGAGCCAACTTGTACAGGTTTTAAATCCACCAAAATTCTCTTTCAATCCATATAATACTCACATAATCGTGATGCGTCAATGTCTCTTTGTGAACTAGTAGACAATCCTCCCCTGAAGAGAAACAAATAGCAGAAATTCCTAGGATGAGCTTCGTCCGCGTGTCATTTTTCGCCGGTGTACCAGTATTCTGGTACGTCGTCGCCGGTGGTTTCATCAAGGCGAGAGACGTGAGCGTCGAGCCATAGGATGTTTGCACTGCCGCCGGTTCTGAAAGGCTCACTAACTCTTATATTGTGTCTGAAGACACCGCGATAGAAACGTTCGCGTTCGCCGCCCTGCCGGTAATGGGTCAAGTTCATCGTGCCAGGCCCATCGTTGTGGAACATATCGACACTGCCCTGCTCCATTTTCGGCTCGACATGGTCGTGGCATACAATTAATTCAGCGTGCCTTCGTATCTGGGTGGTCAGCTTGCCGCTGACATTAGTGTTGAGGCCGTAGGCAGCTTCGTGGATTAGGTCAGGGTCATCGGGATAAATCAGCTCGGCGACATGCCTGTAGCTGGGGCAGCCGAAGATTTTGGTTTCCTTTATGTAGTCTTTGTAGGCCACGCCCCAATAGGCCTCGGCGTCGTCGGTACCTCTTATTCGTTTGTATGAATCGTACCAGAAAAATCCGTTCGTAAGGCTGGAATCCGGCATTTTACGGCCATGGCCATCCAGGTAGATTAGTATAGCCAATCCGACATCTCTGAGGTTAGACCTGCATATTGTGTCACGTGCAGTTTCCTTAGCTCTTCGCAGAGCCGGTGTCAGGATTGCCATTAGCAGTGCTATGATAGCTATGACAACTAATAGCTCGATCAACGTGAAGGCTCTATCACCGTGTCGATGTGGCGTTTTTTGGTCGATAGTCATTGTTGTACCTTCTATTATTCATGTTACCACATTTTCGATTGAAATTCGAGCTATTGTGCATTTATTCGTGAAGATATGCGCAGGGATAATGATATTAGATTTGGGACGCTCACTGTAGCGACGTCACCATGTCGGGCTTTGCAAATAGTCAATTTACAGTTTGCAATTGATAAATTTTCATTGGTTGACTTTACCCCCCTACTGCTATTGCGAACAAAGCCGTAATTTGACACTCATTCAACCAAACAACGGTTTTTATTCTCAAAGCGTTTTGTCTATACACATCATATAAACGATATACGCAATGCAATATACGCAATACGCAATACGATATACTCAATACGATATACTCAATACGAATTAAGCTTCTTTCTCTTTTGTCTCTTCCGTTTCGGCGGTAGGCACAGCTTCGGCCGCTGTGGCTAGAGCTTCTTTGGCCTTGCGGCCGGCGTGACTCTTGCGATGGGCCACCTTGGGTAGACCTATCACAGAGTTGCCCTCCGTCCAGCGTTCTTCATCCTTTAACTGCTCGATACGCTCAGCTCGCGAGAGAACATTTCGATGCCTGGTTAAGGCACCTTTTACTTTCAAAGAACGATCAATGGACATTCAGCGTTTCTCCTGAACTAATTTTCAAATTTCATGCCGTATGCGTCGTGAAACGGCTCTGTACCAAAAGTCTCATAGCCCGCTGGCGCTTTATAATTAACACCGAGCTGGATTATCTTTTGCTTTGCAAAATAGCCATTTGTACCGTTTTTTTCCGGATTGTCGTATGTATCCTTCGTAATCAAAAAGTACCAGCCACCCTGCTGAAAAATTTCGGTCTCGATTCCATAACCGGCAAAATACTGCTGGACCGGAACCAAATCCGAGCGTTGTTGATACTGAACCAGAACAACCACATGGTCGCCCTTTGTTTCGGTTGAATCGGCCCCGCCGGCAGCAGGCGGTAATGCTCGCGTTGGTGTAGGGACGGAATCCATGCGTGCCGATGCTCGGTCGGCTACATTTATCTCATCCGCTTCTCGCATACCTGGGGTGGGATTGTTTGCCCTCTGGTTAATCTGGCCCAGACGAAATGCTACTAAAATGATAAGTATTAGGCCGAGCAGCAGTGCTATTGCAAGCTGATAAGGTATTGAAATCTCGATTCGGCCGGCATTGAGCTGAAAGAGCCTAGGAGTTCTGCGCCATCCGGCTTTACGAGTGGACAATGACGTATCTTGTTTGGCGATGGTCGGTTGCTGGATACGCTTTGACTCTTTAGAGCGTAGAGGCTCCACGGCCTTACCCTTACCCGGCTTGGGGGGGCTTTTGCTCATCACTTCATAAAGTGCCTTTTTTCCGCGACGATAACGCGCCATAATCAAACCAGCCGTAATACACAAAAAAATTTTAGCTACAGGTTCTAATCTAAGGATCGCCCTGCTAGTGAAGTACGACCCAAAGATAACTTTGTCAAGTTTTTACAATATTTCAAAGGGAATTTCAACGAGAAACTTCAAGATCATAGCAGCACAAAATCAAACCGTTTGCTCTATATGGAGACACTGGGCTGTGTGAGTACCTTCAGAGCGAATTGTCGGACAAAGGGTTGAGTACAGCCTAAAACGTGACAAAAACAAGATTCTACTGATTTCGAGCTGGATTGAAGGCAAAATTGGCTTGACAAAACGACTTTAAGCAATTATTTGAAAGGTTTTTGGTGTTAAATATACAATACTTAGGCATCTTTTGTTTGGGTGCAATCTATTAGGTTTTAGAGAATGTTACCAGCTAAGAAAACAAGTAAAAGCAGAACACGGACGCGGCGAAGTCATCATCGATTGAGAGCTGTAAATTACTCGCTGTGCCCGAAATGCGACCAGGCTAAGTTGCCGCACACAGCGTGTTCGAATTGTGGTTACGTGAATCGCAATATAACGTTGAAGCTCGGCAAGGAGGAAAGCAGCTAAAAAAATGCGAATAGCGATTGACGCAATGGGTGGCGATAACGCACCAGAGGCGATTATCGCTGGTGCGTTGGAGTCAATTGAGCTGCTGGATAAGAACGATGAGGTGATGCTCGTCGGGCCAAAGGAAAGCATAGAGTTGCGACTTTCTGAGCTTAGGTATCGGAAAGATGCGGTCACTGTGGTTGATGCTCCTGACGTTATAGGCATGGACGAAGCACCGATAGAGAGTCTGCGGAAAAATCCGAAGAGTTCGATCGCAGTCATCGCCAAACTGGCCAAAAGAGACCAGGCCGATGCGGTGATCTCAGCCGGCAATACAGGCGCATGCGTTGCCGCTTTTCAGATGAGGATGAGAAACCTTCCAGGGGTTAATCGTCCAGGAATAGCGATTGTTTTCCCAACGATTGAGGGGCCAGTGACAATATGCGATGTGGGGGCAAATATCGCGTGCAAACCAATAAATCTTTATCAGTATGGTGTGATGGCGAGCCTATACTCGACACACCTATTAGGGATTGAGAACCCACGGGTCGGTCTGATGAGCATTGGCCAGGAGGACGCTAAAGGCAACGAAATCATAAGGAGGACACGGGAGCTAATAAAGGCGGACAAACATTTGAATTTTGTCGGCAATATCGAGGGCAGAGATATCTTCAAGGGAATTTGTGACGTTGCCATATGCGATGGCTTTGTTGGCAATGTGGTCTTGAAGCTGACAGAAGGTCTGGTTGATAGCCTGTTTAGGGCGATAAAATACGAGCTTATGCAGGAGAAGATGCGGCTTGCGCTGAAGTTCGGGCCGATCATAAAAAGAATTTACAAGAAGTATGACTATAATGAGTACGGCGGCGCGCTGCTATTAGGCGTTAATGGGACGGCGCTAATTTGCCACGGCTCAAGCGAGAGCAGGACGATACAAAACGCTATTGTTGCCTCTAAAAAATACCATACACAAAGGATAAATGAAAAGATCATAGATCGTCTCTCCGAAACTTGCGTAAGGACAACTGATGCACAAACCAATTAAGGATTGCCCCCCCACCTATCGCGCAGTAATCACAGGAACCGGTTCTTTTATGCCAGCAAAGTTGCTAACTAACGATGATTTAGCAAAGATGGTTGACACAACAGACGAGTGGATCACGACCCGCACCGGCATTAAAGTCCGACATGTGACAACCGATGACGAGAGTACGGCTTTTCTGGCCACAGAGGCGGCCGGAAGAGCGCTTGCAGATGCCAATGTCAACGCGAGTGAGGTTGAGCTTATCATTGTGGCCACAGTGACACCTGAGATGGTTTTTCCATCGACGGCGTCCTTTGTACAGCGCAATCTTGGTGCAAAAAAGGCATGGGTGTTCGATATTGAGTCTGCCTGCAGCGGCTTTATTTATAGTTTATATATCGTGCAGCAGTTCATAGAGAACGGTCGAATCAACAATGCTCTTGTAATAGGCGCCGAGACTCTGACCAAGATTACCAACTGGAAGGACCGTACGAGTTGCATTCTTTTCGGGGATGGTGCCGGTGCGGTGGTGGTTGAACGAAGAAGTGACGGAAGTAGAGGAATCATATACAGCACTTCAGGTTCGGACGGCGACCACTGGGAAGCATTGAATTGCCAGGCGTATGGTTCTCGCAATCCTGCAGCCAAAGCGCTGGACGATCCTAATAAAATCTACATGGAAATCAAAGGCAGAGAAGTATATCAACAGGCTGTTCGTCGGATTGTCGAGTCCGTTGCTAACTGCATGGAGCATTGCGGGTTGACGGTTGATGACATTAGCATGGTAATTTCACATCAGATGAATGCAAGGATTATAGAATCAGCAGCAAAGCGGCTGAATCTGCCGAGCGAGAAGGTCTATATGAATATCGCAGAGTATGGAAATACGTCGGCGGCTTCAGTGCCGATTGCATTTGATGAGTGCGTTAAAAAAGGTAAGGTCAAGAAAGGAGACATCGTTATCTTCGTGGCTTTTGGTGCGGGACTTACCTGGGGAGCTAATGTGATTGAGTTATAAGTCCATCAAAAAAGACTTGCGAAGTGGAAGTTTGATAGGAATATACGGAATATGAGGTGCGCATTTTTATTCCCAGGTCAGGGTGCTCAAGTTGTGGGGATGGGAGCAGACATTGCCAAGGCTTCTGCCGAGGCGAGTGAAATCTTCGAGAAGGCAGATGAGATTGCTGGCTTCAAGCTTAGCAATATCTGCTTCGAAGGGCCGGCTGAACAACTTAACAGCACGACGATTTCACAGCCAGCGATTTTTGTGACGTCGGCAGCCGTACTGGAGGTTCTGAGGAAGAGCCCGGCGACGAATGCTCTTCGAGCAAACGTAACGGCGGGACTAAGTCTGGGCGAATATACGGCTCTTTATGCGGCTGGTATCATTAGTTTTGAGGACGCGCTTACTCTTGTAAAGAAACGTGGCGAAGCAATGCAGGCAGCGGCTGATGCCACTGAGGGCGCTATGGTTAGTATTATTGGGCTTGACGAAGAGAAGGTGCGATGGCTTTGTGAGGAAGCGAGTGAGGGCGAGCTGTTAGTGCCGGTAAATTTCAATTGTCCTGGGCAAATCGTCGTCAGCGGTAGTAAAGCCGCCTGTAAAAGAGCGAAAGAGCTCGCGACAAAGTATGGTGCTATTAAAGCTGTTCGCCTTGATGTCGCCGGTGCATTTCATACGGAAATGATGTCAAGTGCGGCTGAAATCCTTAAAAAAGCGCTGGCGAACTGTGAAATAGCGGATCCAACTGACACAAAGGTTATAGCTAATATTACTGCCAGGTACTACAATAACGCCGATGAAATCCGAACTGGGCTCGAAAAGCAGTTGACCAGCCCGATTCTTTGGCAGAAATGTATGGAGAAACTTTTAGCTGACGGAGTTGAAGAGTTTTACGAAATCGGCCCTGGAAGAGTTCTAACCGGCCTTATGAAAAGAATCAGCAGAAAAACACAAATAATAAATATAAACAATCTGCAGACCTTGAACGAGGTTTCAAGACAGTTTGTTTAGCCCCCGGACCCGTGTCGGGGGGCTTTTATTTTACCAGGGCCTGTGCCGGGGATCAGCTGTGCTGAGCTTGCCTGTGCTGAGCGTACCTGTGGTGAGCCTGCCGAATCTAGTCGAAGGATTAGAATTTCGGATTTACACGAATATATCTTCCGGAATACTCATTTTAATTTACCGCGTTATCCACCCGACGTTATAAACCTTATGCCGCCATTGGTCAATCATTTTTCGCAGTCTGTACCTCACAAATTACGACTCTGTTATTTCAAGCCAGACGAAGGCAATAATGTTTTCGTTAATCTATTAATTCTCGCCATAGACTTCTGCGTTTTTGTCCTTTATTTTCTGCTCAAAAGATTCCCAAGAGTTTTTACGAAAAAGCTGGCAGAATGCTCCGACTTTTAGTCGGAGATGAATGCCATAAAAAATAATCTTCCTTTGAGGAAGCTTCGACCTTTAGTCGGGGAGCTACACCCGCCTTTGCAGAAAGTCACGGGTTCTACCCGTGGATGAATGCGAGAAGGGTATCCGCCGAAGCTTTAGCGAAGGTGGATGTGCTTCGGCGGGTTCCGCCGTAGGTGAAGGTGCCACGGGCTATGCCCGTGGGGCTTCACTTTCTGCTTGACGATTGAATCATCACTACATAAGTATATGCGTATATACTTATGTAGTTTTGTCTAGCATTGATTTTATATCTTTGAGCAATAGTTAACTTTCGCAGTTTTGGCATGTTGTTAATCTGGACAATTGAGCCAAAAACCTTGATTGATTGTTTTTTGCCATTTACGAGAGTTTTCCCG
>Ga0315533_1001373_pt1 | contig 18643 bp, 23 predicted proteins | sample SalMarSW160130MG_FD_203081 | JGI IMG/M metagenome (GOLD analysis project Ga0315533, IMG submission 203081) | Salt marsh sediment microbial communities from the Plum Island Ecosystem LTER, Massachusetts, United States - Salt Marsh Sediment SW1601-30 ... | reverse complement strand
TTGTCCTCATCGGATAGGTTGCCCCAGTCTCCCCGCCGGTGGCGGGTGAGGCTGCTCATAGCGAACTTGGCGAAAGCCTCATTCTCGGCAACCTGGTCATTGACTCCCCTGGTCATAACTAGTCGCCCCAGGTTAAAACTAATCAATCTCCTCTCCTTTCTGCCACAAAAAGGGGGTCTAGCTCCCGCATCGGGGAACTAAACCCCCTGAAAAAGACAAAAAGAGGCGAGTCTTTTAACCCGCCTCTTTTTGCGTGGCTGTTTATTGTGTTCAAACGTTCGGTTATAGCTTTAGGCTACGGCTACAGGCTCTTTGACCTTCCGTTTTGACTTGGGCTTCTCGGCTTCCGGCTCGGCTTCCGGCTTGGCTTCCGCTTCCGCTCCGGCTTCCGTTTCCGCTCCGGCTTCCGTTTCCGCTCCGGCTTCCGTTTCCGCTCCGGCTTCCGCTTCTGCTCCGGCTTCCGCTTCCGCTTTCGGCTCACCGCCTACTAGCATCGGCATAGTAACAAGCTGGTAGCCGTCAACGGTAAATAGGACAGGCGACTTGCCGTCTTTCACCTTAAGGTCTACCATGCCGTTACAGGCTCGGAACGCATCGGCCAGATACTTGCCGTCAATTCTTACCTTGTTCGGCTCACCCTCAATGTCGGCTGGTATAACCGCTTGCCCCTTATCATCGGGGCTGGACAGTCTTATCAGTTCGCCATCGGTGGTAATGTCAATCGGGTAAGAGTTGCTGTCGGCAAGGACTTTCAGAGAGCCAACCGCTTTGGCCGCTTCCAGCGTGTCAAAGTGTATGACGGTCACGGCATCGGTGGGGATTAGCTTCTCATAGTCGGGGAATGTTCCTTCAACACTCAAGAAGCTATAGCGTATAGCCTCAGTGTCTATGATTAGCTTCATTCCGTCAAGGCTCTCTCCGCTGGCCTCAAAGCTCAGATTTACACGCCTTGCTTTACGCAGGGCGTTGGCGATACCGGCCAAGTCATCACGGCTTATTAAGGCTTGCCCCTCGCCGTCAAAATCAATATTCTGGACTGCCAGCCGGAAGCCGTCAGCACTTATCAGTTGTAGCTTCCCCTCACCAGCTTTGAAGAGGACACATTGTAGAACTGGTCTTGCATCCTCGGTAGTGGTGAAAGTCAGCGTTCTGTTAAGTGCCTCGGCAAGCTCCACATTCCCGATATTGGGCTTGACGGTGTTATTCGGGCTAACTCTTACCTCGGCCAATGACATCGGCGTTTTTTCGCCTATCCAAGCCATGTCCTCAAGGTAGCTGGTATTTGCTCCGCATATCACCTTGAGGCGTTTTCCGATAGCCTGCTCTACGCTAGCACTATCGCCAGCAGGGACAATCTTGACCACGTTAGACCCTGCTAATGCCTTAAGGTAAGCTGTGAAGCCTTTACGCCCTAAGTTAAAGTCAAAGAACACTAACCTATCGGCTAATGTTCTTTGTAGGGCGTTTACCAGTGTAGCCTTATGAGCTACAAAGCCATTACCTGAACGCTTGCCCACGATATTCAATTTTTCCAGTTTATTCACCCCTTTTGGCTATCTGGCCGTTGGGCAAACCGCCAGCTTCACCTAGTAGTAAGTACCGCCAAACTGCGTTACGCTAGCCTTGACGGTGCTTCCACTATATATACTGAAAAAGGGGGGCTTTTTGGGACATTCCTTCCGAAGCTATTTTAACAGGTAGTAAACATCGGCTTTGGTAAAACAAGTGCCTATTTTTTGATTGTAGCGCCTCGTTTATGTAAAACAGCCTCAAAACAGGGCTTTTTGCTCGGTTTTTCGGTATCGGTATAAATACTTGCGGTCAGCTTCGGAAAGTGTATGACCTTCTAGCTTCCTGTAGGCTATCTCGGCCAGCCTCGGTGGTAGTGCCTCAGTTAGCTTTTTAAGGTCATACCACCGGTCGGGCATATCCTCGGCCTTGTCGCTGGCTACAGTGTCCAGAAGTCTAACACGGTAGCCATCGGCGTCTAGTATCTCGCCGTCTAGCCGTTCCACTGGCCGGACTGCCAGCCACGCACACCGCTTGCTATCGGTATGGCTTCTACAGCCTTTACAATGAGGCTCAACAGGATAGCCGTTGACTATGCAAACTCGTGTGGCATAGCGGTTAAGGTTGCGAAAGTATAAAGCCACCATCAAGCTGGCTATCCGGTAGGCTCTCAAGGGGGGTAGAGGCTTGCCGTCACGGCTCTCGGCCTTCTCCAGCTCCAGCATAGCATCGTGTCTAAAATCGTCACGGTCTTGAACTGGTATCTTGCCTTCATACCGGCTGGCCACTTCATAATAGCTGGCCCACGCTCCGGTCAAGCCTGTATATTCGGGCTTTGCCTGGTCTGGCTTCCGGCGGGGTCGGCCTTTGATTATCCGTTTGCGCCCTGTCAACAAGTCGCCTAACTCTTGCCGGACTGCTTTGGACTTCCGTTTGGTATCCAGAACGGCGTTTAACTCGGCCTCGGTAAGCTCACCACTCGCTTGTTTTGACTTCAACTCGGTCATAGTAACTGCCATCGCCATCACCTCACTTTCAGTCTAGCAAGCGTTCAGGATTAGGCTTGGTACTATTCAATTGTTAAGGTGCAAACTACACTCCATAGTACTCTAGTACTGTGGATACTGAAGCTAATTTCAGTGTACCATAGGCACTCTGGGGGTGTCAAGTTTTTGCTGGCAGGGATTGCTGGCAGTTTCCGGTGGGCGTTTTCTGTCATTATCTTGAATAAGCACGATTGAGGCGGAAATCGGACTTTGTCGGGAACATTGCGGGGAACATTGTGCCGTTGGCCGGGCCCGGTCCAGCCGGGTGAAATAATAGGCGCTCACCGGCAGGCGCCTACGGCAATACGAAATCGCCTGCTGCATGGGGCGAAAACATGGTTTTTACCAGTGGGTGCCTAACGCTCAAATGGCCACTGGGTACCGGGGAGAGCTGACAGGGCGCCGCGGTAATGTCAGCGCTTCTTCTGCCAGAGGGGAAGGAAGGGGTGGACAGAGTAAATCACGCGGTCCAGGCCGTGAGGGTCTGAATCAAGGATCTCCGGGTGGCGATAGACGCCGACCATTGCCACGCCGCCAAAGAAGCTGCCCATCGATTTCCTGCTCCAGCCTGAGTAGTCAGCGATAAGCGCCGGCTCCAAATTGTTCTTCGGCAAGGCCGCGGCAATGGCCGTGGTTAATGTATGGCGGATGCCATGCCAGCCCCAGCCGCGCTGGTGTTCGACCCCCGTCTTTTTACAGATTCGCCTGAACATCAGAGAGAGGGCAGAGGTGTCGTGCTTCTTCGGCCGGTAATCGGCAAAGATGGGGCGGAGAGCCTCTGGAATTAAATGCTTTACCTTTCGTCCGTGTTTCGAGTGGTGAATGGTGAAAACTGTGCCATCAAAGTCACGTTTCTGGATGCGAGCCATATCCTCCCTTCGGACGATAAACGTGGTGGCCACCGCCAGGTAGAAGCGTTCGGACGTTGAAAGTTTCCCCCGGGCCTTTATCATCTGCTCTATCAGAGCTGGTTGAAGAGGGTAGGAATGTGGCTCTTCCTCAGGATAAGGGGTATCGTCTTTTTCAAAGGGCCAGGGCCAGCTGTTGGCTTGTGCCAACTTCTTGACATGGAAAAACTCTTTGCGTAGCGTGTTTTCGCTGATACCCTCACGCCGGCGCCGGATAAAATACTGGCGGAAGTCACTCTCGGTCGGCGAGGCGGTATCCTTGAGCCCCTGGAGAAAGTTAGCGCCTGTGACCAGGTAGCTGGTTATGGTACCCGGCGCCTTCAGCCGTGGGGAAGAGAGCCGTTCTACAAGGTTTTCAAGGGCGGGATGCAGCTTGGCGGCAGGCTTGTTGGCCTTTGCCAACGCCTTTTTACTAATTTTCTTTCGTGCTGCCATCTTGTCTAAACCTCCTGCCCTGGGCTACCGGTTACCCGGGGTACGTATAAGCGGTATTATTTTCCCAAGAGTTCGCCCTGGGTTATCTGCAGCTGCAGCCCGAGCGCTATGCCATACCTGTAGGCGTTTATAACCATCTGGTCAATTGGTGCCTTCCGCTGGTCGCCCGTTTTCATTAAGGCCTCGGTGGCCAGGCTGCAGTAGTGCTGAAGCACCGCCCTTTCATCATCCTGGAGCGAGTTGATTTCCGAGAGGCCGGCCTGCTGCCGGCTGTTCATATCCTGAAAGTCAATCATCGGATTAGCGTCTCCCCGGCGCTTGAATGTTTATTCCCATCATTTTCATCAGGACGTCTGTAGGCATGGTCGTCTTCTCGACTCTGGTGCAGAAATCCAGGCCGCACCTGGCACAGGTATCATAATGGCGAACAAGTACCTTAGTGGTCGGCGTTGAAATCTTGGAGAAGTCTTGAATTGGGGTGATTTTCTTCTCGAGGGAGACGAAAACGCCTTTGGGGATAGACGGGTCATCTTTGCAGGCTTCACGGCAGACAGTCTTGGTGTGGTGACATACGGGGCACTTTGGGAACTCGATAAAGAACTCCATACGATATTGACCTCCTTTAATAGCTTTGTACTCAACAGTATGACTGTACTATAAACAAATAAGCTTGTCAATAGCCTGATGGTGGTTTATAATGCACCTAAAGAGGCTACAGGGGAAAATGCTTAGATGAGCACCGAAATGATTTCGGTCGTAGCCGGCCGCAGCCAGATCAGAATGTACCAGGACCTGTTGGCTAACGTCCGCTATGACAAGCAGTACCATTCGGTAAAAGCCCTGGTTCAGCCGGATGAGCCGACAGTAAGAAACGTAGCCCGGGTACTGGTACAGGCCGAGGACTTTATCAAAGCAGCCCAAGAGTTTGTCGATTCCTTCACGACATATCAAACCGAAGTCGGGGATTACTGGACCACACCCGATGAATTACTCGAGGAACAAGCCGGCGACTGCGACGACAAGGCAATCCTTCTCTGCTCAATCCTTAGAAACTATTTGCCCCCCGACCAGGTATACTGCGCCTTCGGCCTGTGGTCTCTCAACGGAGAGTTAGGCGGGCATATGTGGGTGGTCACCGAAGGCGAAGACGAGGAGGACCGTGTTATCGAGGCCACCGCTGGCCCCGGGAAAAGGCTGAGGGGTAAATACATCCTGCATGGCATGTTTAATGATAAGTACGCCTTTTCGACCGACATCGGGTTGAGGGAGTTTGACCTGAAAACGGAGGAACTAGAGGCAGTAATCTCAAGGGGGTAAGCGATGGTTACCAAATCAAGGACAAAGCAGGTAAAGAGGGCTCTCCGGAATGCCGATGATATACTTCATTTGCTGACAGGGAAGCGGATGAAAAACATCGTGGGCACCTTTGTTAATCTGTATGGGGAAGAGGTGGCCAGGAAAGCGGCCAAGTTTTTTACCGGGCCGGACGAACCGCAGTTGCCGGCAGACAGCCCCTATACCATACTCGGTGTGCACCGGGACGCCATGGACGTGGTGGTAAAAGGCGCCTTTCGCGCCCTGGCCAGGGAATACCATCCTGACACCGGGTCTAAGCCAGATCCGTCAAAGTTTCAAGCGGCCGTCGAGGCATACAATGCTATCTTGGAAGAGCGTCGTGGGGCTAAGACGGAGAAAGAGGCGGCGTAGATGTGTGGACAGGAACTCAGGCGCCGGCTGCACGCTGTTGACCCGGACCTTAATATCGTACCGGCCGGACGTCATCACTGGAAAAACAAGGCTGGGGACGATTGGGATAAAGCCGCCGGCGTGATCTGCTCGAGCTGCGGCCGGGAAGCTTTCCGGGCCAGGGACGGCCTCTGTATGCCGTGCTGGGAACAGAAGCACGAGATTGAAGTCAGGGACCGGACGGGGATCACTAACTGGCTACCGATGGATATCATCAAGCAGATTACCCACCAGGCCCAGAAAGATCAGGACTAAAACTTCGGAATTGCAGTAGGCAGAGGAAAACAAAAAAGGGGGCGGAACCTTTCCGCCCCCTTTTTCTTTGTCGATCAAGTAAAAGCCGGCGCCCTTTTACCTCAGGCAGGACCGCATTATCGTGTTGCGTTCGATGCGGCTGGGAACACCCTTGGTCTGGGCAGCGCACTTGGAGAACTTTAGCTTCTGCTCAGGGCTTCCGGCTCCAGGAGCACTAGGCGAGCGCATAAACACCGTGAGGTGTTTCTTTGCCGCTACTGCCTGGATCTGACCAACGGGCGGGGCCATCCCTGGATTTACTCTGTGCCACTTTGCTGGCATTTCGGTCATCCCTCCTAAAGAAATTTTTTAACCGTTCGACTCGACGGTTGCTTTAACGGCCTCTGCAGCAGCCGGTGAAGCCTCTTTCAATCCTGTGAGCATGTCCTTGGTTTCGATATGAGATATAACCTTCTGCTTATCGGTCACCAGCAAGACTATTGGCGCCAAGGGCAGGTCGTTTTCAAGGAACATCTCCTGCGCCTGCTCATCATGGTCTAAGTTTACTATTTCTGCCTCTCCGCTGTCAAGCTCTCTCCAGAAGTCCTTTTTAAACCGGTCCTCAGCCTCATGGCATATATCGCAGTCATCGGCGGTCAGCAAAATGAGCTTCATCTATGTCTCCTCAGCTTCGGCTTCAGTTATGGTTTCGGCTCCGGGTTCAGTATCAACTGCCTCTTCGGTTTCCCTATGTAGGAATAGCGCTTTCGGGTCTAAGGTACCCAGCAGCTCCTTACGCAGGTTCCGAGCCTCGGTGCCGAAAACTGGATAAAGGTCGTCGTATTTACCCGACTCTACTTTCTCGACGGTGCTTAACGGGCCCAGCCGGCTTATCCAGGCAAGTATACGGTAGTAGATTTCGGGATTGTCGACCATGGCGACGGTCTCTTCAGACAGAGCCTCTAGGTCGAGTAGATGTTTAGACTGGCCGCAGTCGCAGGCACGGCCGGCGATACGGAACTTCTGGACACAGTGGCGTTCCATGGTGAGGAGTACCTTGCCTATCTCCCGGTTCTGGTAATCGACAGTTTCTTTGTTTGAGACGGCAGAAGTGACTGAGGGGTTGGCTTCAAGGTGCACCCGGGCTGGCCGGTTTCCCAGGTTGCCGAGGAGGGGTCTTTCCTCGGGTTCTCCAGGGCTTTGTTCGCTGGGGGGCTCTGTTAGCGTTTCAACAGGCTTGGGCTTTGCCTCTCCCAGTATGTCCTGCAGTTCCTGGAGACGTTCTTTATTGCTGGGAGGCTTGACGAGCAAACGCTCGAAGGGAATTTTATCGATGACCTGGGCGGCCAGTGCTAACCACTTCATATAATCAATATAGACGTTGCACGGCTGGTTTGTCAAGCCCTCCTTTTAGCCCGGTTGTTGGCAAGGATTATTGACAACGTGTTGGCAGGGGCTTATAATTCAGCTATAAGGAGGTGAAAGTTATGGCGAGCAGAGAGCAGATATTCGGCATCCTGGCGGGGGCCAGTGGGCCTATGGGGCGTATCGAGCTTGAGGAGAAGGTTGGCGAGAGCTACCGGCGCTTCCAGACACAGCTTGACCGGTGGGAAAAGCAGGAGTTGATTGAGGATGTTGGCGACCACCACTACGCGCTAACAGATAAGGGAAGGGAAGCAGCTCTGGCTGGGCCTGATCAGGCAGGTGCGGCAGCGGAGGAAGGTGGGGCTGGTAAGCCGGCCGCAATTAGTGAGGAGACCCTGGGAACCACTGAATACCAGCAGTTTCTCAAGTTTGGTAGGCAGACCGGTGTTACGCCGGAAGCACTCATCCAACAGACTACGGGTCATATCTGGGCCGGCGGAGACTACAGGGACCTGAAATGGGTGGCCCTGGGCCTGCAGGAGATGGCCATCAGGCAGGACCTGCGTAACCGCTGGTTCCACTCCTGGCGGAGCTACCTTAAGCAACCGATACCGATGGACTTGCCGGCTGAGTATTTAACCACTGATGCAAAGAAAGCCGAAGAAAAAAACGAGGCGGCGAAGAAAGACGGCACCGGCAAGAGAGATTATATCATCAATGAGGACAATCTCCCTGTATATGTCGGCGAGGGCTTGGGGGATTTAGACCAAAAGGATGCCCTTGACCTGGCCAGAATCAGGGGAGGACCCAGGGGTAAAGACGGGCGCCCCACGACTACCGGCTCCATGGCTGAAGAGATGGCTAAGATGTTTGCCGCGTTCAAAGAGATTATGGGGGAGAAAACACAGGGGAAGTCTTACCTTTTGCGGCAGGGTGATGAAGGCGTCCAGGTCGAGGAAGTCGACCCCAACCGCCCGATGATTATTACTCAGTCCCAGGGAGGCGGCAAGCAGCAGCCGAGTTTCTTTGTTGACGGCGAGGGAAATACGCACGAGGTTCAACCCGGCCAGCCGATTATTATCAAGCAGCCGGCGGCCGCTGTCAATCCACAGCAGGGACAGCAGTATCTTATCGATAAAACCAGCGGCCAGGTCACACAGATCCAGCCCGGCCAGCCGATTGTCATTCAGGCAGCTCCCGCCCAGAGCCAGATGAGTCCCATACAGGTTATGGACAAGGACGGCAAGCCGATGGTCCTTGACCTAGCCACCTTTATCAAGCTGGAGGAGCACAGGGAGAAGCAGAAGATGGATGAGGAAAGCCACCAGATGAAGATGGAGATTGCCAAAGGGTTCAAAGACTTGCTGAAAAATGCGCAGTCGGCGGTATCTCATATGGGGGAGGAGGGCTAGCACATGTCTATCAAAAAGGGTTTGGCGAAGTTCGGCAACCGATTTGCCTTCGAGTTTTTCCTCGAAACCATGCACGGCTCTATGATTAAGGGGTTGAAGGAGTATCTCCGAGATATCAAAGCCGAGGATATCCCATCGATGGTGAAAAAAGAGAAGTTCCCGCCCTTTGACCACCTCGACCTCAGTTTTGCCGGAGAAAACATTGAGCATATCGAGAAGATATCGCTGGTGCGCTTGGTAGAGTTTATCAGCGAGGCACGTCCTGACCTGGTAGAAGCCATTCTGAATAAGGGGGAAGCCGGCGCCACTTATCTGGCCAAACTCCGGCTGAATCTGATCAACCGCATAAAGGGTGCCGATTTCAAGCCAGAGCAGGAAGTGGTACTTGCCACCTGCGACAAGTGCAAAAAACAATGGCCTGTGCCGAAGGATAAGGTTTCGTCTATAACCGAGTGCCCTTTCTGCCATGAGAAGGCAGATGGAGAGAAAGAGCCCGAGGAAAGCGAGGAATCTTAGCAGCACCTTGACAAAAACTACCCAATGGTTGGATAATACAATTAAATGGAAGAGGATTATGTCCAGCCGGGGCAGTTTTTATTCGGTGTAGTAATCAGTGTGCTGCTAAGCATGCTATTTAGCGCTGCCTCCAGGACAGGACAAACCGAAGGGAGGCAGGCAATGTTTGGAATTCCTAAAGATGACGTCGAGCGCATCATGTCTCATTATGGCCTCACCGAAGACGAAGCTTGTCAATTGCTGGCCATGTATTCTGTGGATGAAATCCTTCCTCCGAGGGGGGCAGGCCTGTCATCCGAAGGGAGGGATACCATGGTACACCTTCATGGAGAGCATGGCTGCTACTGCCCGGTATGCTTCTACGAAGAAACGGTAGACGAAAACGTTAAGTGCAACAGCCTTTCTTGTCCTAATTGTGGCACGCGGATGCGGGCGCTGGAGATCGGTGTGAATAGGATAGTCCCAAGGGAAATATTCGGCTATCCGGAAGACCTCGCCACCGGCCTTGATCTTATGGAAAACAGTATGAACCTGGGCGAGAAGGCCCGGATTACACTCTGTACTGAGGGGCTTCCGAGACAAGAATCGCTTGATGCGATGTACGATGATATGAAGGCCATAGGCTGCCATCTGTCCAGGCCGACAGCGAGAATGGTCGGCGGGATCCCCACCACGGAGTTTGTCCTGAAGAAAGGGTCCCCACAATGGACGATGATTCTCCCCCTGATAGTGCCGGTTCTTATCAGCGGGTTGATCACCTTCGGTATATTCAGGCTGGAGAGCATTACCAAGGCGCTGATGCCCATTATACTGATAGGCGGAGGGCTGATGATTGTCCTGGCCGTCCTAGCACGAAAGCCAGCCACGGCGTACATCGAGCGTGGGGGGAAGGTTCCTTATCTGCCCGCAACCAATGGCGGTCCTGGCGAGTTAGAAGAAAAGGCCCACTCTCTCTGGATAAAAGCCTGTGAGGCGGAGGGAATTCCGGTCGAATCCAAGTTCGTTGTCTTCTCCGACGATAACCCCTATATCAAGGACTATAACGAGGCAGTTGGCCGGCTGCAGCGGTTAAGGCAGTTTAAGGGTGGGCGGTGGCAACCCGCTGTCATCAAGTCAAAAAAAGCACTGGCCGTCAGGTAGATAAAGACCACTATCTGGCGGCTAACGATATCGAGGAATCACGTATCAAGCATGACCTCGACAAAAGCGCTCGGGAAGAGCAGCAAGCAGCCGATCAGTACCGTGACCGGGGAAAATATGCCTCCGGAGCTGGCGATAGAAAAACCTCAGAGCTTTATGAGCACGTCGCAGGGGAAGAAGACCAGCACAAGAAGGAATTCCAGGACCGAGGACAGCAGCTGGCCACACAGTATTCTACTACTGGCGAACACCTGCCCCAGGTATTCGAGGGCAGCAAGGTGTTGCCGTTCTCGCATATCTCCGAAGACGTGATAACCTGGCAGGGCTTTTTCCCCGATCAGATTTTGAGCGTCCAGGTAAAAGGCGCTGTCACCAGGCCTAAGACAGTACTGGAAACGGCGTTGAAACAGTCGAAGGCTGTGGTGAGGAATATCGTCCCCGACAGGGAACTGGCGTGCGCAAGTGTTTGGGATAATAAGGTATCCTGGCTATCCTCGATACAGTTCCCGCAGGGTAAAGGCATGGACGTGAAGGCGGTTGAGGTCGTTGTATATGACATCGAGGGCCTGAGCCAGCTAGCGCTGGAGGATGTCTTCAAGGATTCGCTGGCTATTATCCGCCAGAAGGAAGGGCCCGAGAAAGTTGCTGCGCAGACCCGCAAGTATTGGGTCATAGTTGAAAAGCCGGGGGATAGCTATTTTGTTGAAGGGTCCTCAGTTCCCTTCGAGGAGTTCGAGGAAGAGAGGAAGAAGATCCTTGACCGTGGGGGAAAATTGCCGACAATAAGGATTCGCTTCGAGGAGCCGTCAGGTAATGGCAATGGGCACCCTGAAAATGTACCGGCTACCAACCCGGGCGAACCGATACCTGAGAAATACCGCCCGCTGATTCCTTTTATCGATGAGCCTCTACCGCCGGGTGCCGACATCCTGGTACCGGCGGTGGTGACTGAGGAGGGTGAGCGGAAGATAGACGCCGTTATGCGGCAGCTGAAGGATGGCGTCGAAAGCATCCAGGACAGCTCCCATTTTCGCCTTTTCCTCACCACGATGTCAAAGTTTCACAACTATTCCCTGGGGAATCAGATCCTTATCATGCTGCAGCAGCCGGAAGCCACCCGGGTAGCCGGCTTTCAGACTTGGAAAAACCTCGACCGGTGGGTCAAGAAGGGTGCGAGCGGCATTGCCATCCTGGCGCCTGTCATGCCCCCGAAGGAAAAGCAGGAGAAGAAAGACGAGGAGGAAGCAGACGAACTCACTCCCACGCCCGTTTATTTCAAAGTAGTTCATGTGTTCGACATCAGCCAGACCGAGGGTAAGCAGCTCCTTGAGTTCGAGGTACCGGTTCTCACCGGCGAGGCCAACGAGGAGTTGTTTGCAAAGGCGTTGGCGTTGGCAAAAGCCCAGGGGGTTGAGGTAAGCTTCGAGCCGAGGCCGCAGCAGGACCCGGGCATCAAGGGGCAGTTCAGCGGTAAGTCAATATGGATTAAGCCTGATGAGTCCAAAGCCCAGCAGCTCAAGAGCCTGCTGCACGAGATGGCCCATTATTACTCCGAGGGTGTTTTCAGGATACCGCGGAGAGACGCTGAGACTATTGCCGAGAGCGCAGCTTTTACCGTTGGCGCCCACTATGGCTTTGACAGCGGCGTGAGGTCATTCCCCTATGTAGCTCTCTGGTCCCAGGACAAAAAGGTGCTGCAGGCTAACCTGTCATCCATCCGGAAGGTGGCCACAGTTATGCTCGAGGGAATTGAGGGGGGCAAAATGCAGGAAGGGAAACTCATCCCGGCGCTGAAACCATTCGAGCCTTACCACTTCGCCGAGTATGTCCTCCGGTACAACCGTTTCAGCGACGCTGAGATACCTATCTACAGCGGGCTAACCGGCAGGAATCCGCTGCGGGTCCCCGACCACATCTGGAGCGAGGTAATCACTGAGACGGAGGGCGAGTTCATCAAGCAGGGCGAGATCAACGTCTTCCATATTCCTGAGAAGGAGAGGCCGGCTTACATGAGGGCGGCGCCAACTTGGAGGGATATTACTGCTACCATTCCCAGCCCCATGGAAGAGAAAGAGTTTATCTGCGACTCTCCGGAGCTGATACCCTTTACCATCGACGATATCGGGTACCGTGACAAACTGGATAACGCCTTTGAGGCAGCTATCGCTCGGGCAAAAGGGAGCTAGGGGTGTGCCTTGGACATTTCTCAAGAAAAGTCAGCTGTCGATTACTGGAACCTTTACCTCGAGCATAATCATATTAGAGCCCCTGTAAGCGGTAAGGGCCCGGATACTAATGCCGGCGCGTTTCTGGCGTGGATGCTCGAGGCGGCCGGTGATATTCTCCGCGAAAGCTCAAAGGAGCAACCCTCCTGGGAATACGTGGCCGAGAAGTGGAACCGTATCAAGAAGAATGTCAACGGGCGTGATTGGAGGGAATCCCTTTCGGCCAGGGAACAGCAGGACCTGAAAGAGATTCAGAAGTTGATCGAGCAGATGCCGTCAAAAGACGACCTCACCATTCGCATAAAATCTCTAATGGTTGCTATAGCCTATCGTTTTCCCAGCAATGTTGATGCACGCCTGGAGCACCTTAAACCTTTATTGCATATGAGCCATGGGGAATTAAGTACTTCCACTCACCCCCTCGTCCTTGAACGTTTTCCCTATCCGCCTCCGGAGCAGATGGAGCTTGGGGGAGATATCGGCAAGATAAAGATAGTGGTACCGACTCCCCGCGGTGTTAAGCTCCCTGAGGGGGCAGTCAGGCGTACGAGCGAGAAACACGACAAAACTGTTGAGCACCTTGGTTATCACTCCGTTAGCTTGAGCGATGACGAGATAGCTTCACTTGAAACGAAAGTCCCTACGGATATAGAGGTGATCAACGAGTCTCAAAACAGGCTTAGAGAGACGAGGGTTATCCCCGACGCGCAACTCACCGGTACCCAGCTCGCCCATCTAAACCTTGCCCGGGCGATTGCCAGGGGAGTCGGCTGTATTCCCCCGGCCGGGATACATGCCGCTGCTATCCCGCCGGCCAGCGATAGGGTGAGAACCGCAGGGCTTTATGGCACTAAGACCGGTGCGCTCTACCTATCTATAGAAATGCTGTCAAAGGGGCGGGATGCCTTTGATACCCTTGTCCATGAGCTGGGGCATCACCGCCAGTATTCCAGCACCGGCGAGGCGGAGGATTTAACCCCCAGCCATGCGGAGGCAATGAAAAGCATCGCGGATAAGCTTACCCAGGGCTTGAGCTCGGGCGAATATGATAAACTGCTCCATGATATACAGTATTGACATACAGTGTACAATTAGTGAAATGATATAAGCGAGGTCAAAATGGCGCAGACAAAGGCTCTCGAGGAGAAATCTCCGGAGAAAGCTCCCGGGAAAAAGACAGACTGGGTAACCCCGGTCGCCGTTGTGGGGGGAGCCGGCATACTGTTTGTCGGATTATGGCTCTACTTCAGGAAGACGGCGGGCGGCTCCATTACCGACATCTGGGTCAACAAGGGCTCTTTCTCGAAGCAGGCGATACCTTTTACGACCAACGCTGACAGCCAGACCTTTGAGGTAGGCGTCTCCTACAAGAATACCGGCAAGGAGGCGGTTGTCCTCGGAGCTGAAGTTATCATTACCAAGCCGAATGGAGAGAAGGTTCAGCCTACGGTCGATATGGCCGGAGCGGATGTGGGTGAGGTGCTCTCCAAGGAATATAATATCTCCAAGGTAGACCAGGTCGGGGAGTGGGGAATTGATATCAATATCATAACCGAAAAGGGCGACGTCCTTGACACGTTCACCGGCGTTGCCCTTGATGTCGTTGAGGAGGTCGAGGAGGGAGACTGGGGTCAGGCTGGGGTAATCCTGGCTAAGGCTGATTTTGAAACGGAGATTGGGCCATCAGAACCGGGGGACTGGCTCCCGGCAAATGTAGAACTCGGCAGAGTAGAGTTTACCGTCATCGTTGAGGCTGCGGGGCCAAGTGATTGGCTGCCAGCCAATGCCGAGTTGGATAGAAAGTCGTTTTCAGTTCTCATCACGGCTGCTGGCGGGGGTAAGCAACCCCCTGAGATTGATACCCTCCCCGCCGAAAATATCACCTATAACAGCGTCACCCTTACTATGGAGCTGACGGATGAAGGCTTCTGTAGCGGGGCGTACTGCTACATCGAATACGGCAAGACCACCAGCTATGGGAAAAAGACCAGCACGGTCAGGTTACAGCCGGGTTGGGATGAGTCCTTTGACCTTGAGGGGCTGGAGGCAAATACGAAGTATTACTTCAGGGCGGTTGCCGAAGGCCGCTGTGTTTCCCCGTACCTGATAGGCTACGGGCTGAGGCGGAACTTCACCACCAAGACGGCAGAGCTTGTTGAGGTTTCCATCTGGGACTACAAGAAGAATGGGCACTTCTACGATGAACCCCAGCTTATCTATATCGGTGATGAGGTAGGAGTACAGATTATCGCTGAGAACACCTCCGATGAGGCATTTGACATCTGGGTGCAGCTGACAATCTATAGTCGTGGGTATACGAGCAGCGGCAGAAAAGCATCTGGTGTTGGCCCAACTGACCTGGAGCCTGGTGAGTCTCTTGGGACACATATAGAGTATGTTGCGGATGTCGTAAGTGACTGGACATGTCGTATCCAAGTTGAGGTGGATGGTGTGAATGTCTACGACAGGGAAATACTCATTGGTTGGGGGGTAGCATGATGGTTGACTTCATTAGAGGGAGGTATAGCTATGGGAGCAATGTTTAGGGTTGAGCCTGGGACACTTATAGTAACACCTGCGAAAAGTTCCTTCACTACAGAGGAGGATGTTATCCTCAAGGTCAAGTGCACGGTGCAGAGGAAGAATGGTGCCGGCGCCTGGCTGACATGGAACAGCGACTATAAGGTATCTAAAAGCACTGGCCAGGAACTGGAATCGGTGTCTCGCTCTCACTCAATGGCACCGTGGACGGAGATTGATACCGCGAATGATGACTTTGAAATAAACCTCGGTAAGTTCTCAGAAGGAACCTTAGCAGGGAATGTTGCTGTAAGTGCTCACGGGTAGAGATTAGCATTTACCTAAACGTGGTTTTAGGGGGCTTGACAAACAGCCCATAATAGTTTTAAAGTTAGAGTAATTAAAGAGAGGGACGAGCACCGACTGGACTGATGAAGTCTGGGGAGCTCGTCCCTCTCCTTTTTGAGGTCCGGCGGTGCTCGTCTCAACCGTATAAGTCGAATGCGGTCAATAAGAGTAAAGGAGGACAATATGATCAGGATTCAGGACTTTGGGGAGATTGCCTACGGCGGTGCTGTTACCGTGACCGAATGGTGGGATAACAAGCGCATCGAGGAAGGCAAAATCACCACGAAGGATGTTTTCAAGAAGGCATCCTTTTACACCTATCTCGGCGTTGGTCTTGCTGCCACGCTCATGAGCGTCTTCGGCTGGATGCGGCGGTTTGAGCCATGGACCGAGAAGATTTCCACCGGCTTCCTCTATGACCTGCCCAGATTCGCCTATAACCTGTCCAAGTCGTTTGCCACCTCGAGCAGAGGCCGGACCGAATCGGCCGCGGTGAAAGAGGCCCAGAGAATCCTCGGCCAGCGGCAAACCCAGCGGCAGATAACCCAGGGGCAGGCAACCCAGAGGAGCTACCAGCCCGAGTTCAACAAGACCGTAGCCTGGTAAAACAAGTGTTCTAAAATATAGCTCAGAAGGAGGTATACACTAATGAGCAGCAGAACGTACATTATCCCTGTGGGGTCTATGACCCTCACCGACCAGAAAGACTACCGGATGAACGCCATCGCCGCCGGCATCGAGTTCGCTTCCCAGAAGAAAATCGGGAGTGTTTCCGATGAGATTCCGGGATATAGCATCCTGACAAAGAGAGAGGAGCGCATTCAGGCCATCATTGCCTGGCTCAAGGGTGGCAACTTACCGACGTCTATAGACATCCGCGAGCCGCAGCCTCTCAATGATTTTGGCTGCACGATAGACGACTGGCAGACTCCTGTCCTGGCCGCGGTCAACACCTTCTACACCATCTTCAACGGCACGGCCACCCCGACGCTTAACGCAGTCCGGTGTGCTGTGTGGTATGGAGTCGCAGTAGAAACGGCCGGATTCCCCGTGTCGCGGCTGACCTGGCGCAAGACAGGCGCTGCTGGCAACATCATCGCCGAGTTCGACCTGGAGCAGCTCATCAACCGGCTGGAGTCTATCGGATATTTCTCCGAGCCGGTGATTTTCGAGCCGACTCTTCCCTACTCGGGCACCGTGAGAGCCCGTATTGCTACCGCGGCCATCGCCCGGGTACAGCCTATGGGCTTCATATTTGAGCCTGCCGGTACAACCAACGCATAAAAAGGCCGGGCATGGTGAGCCCAGGAACAGAATCACCAATAAGTCATTAAGGAAGGATGGAGGAAAACAATGGCTTTCAATGATGAAGTAGACCAAATCTATCTGAGACAAGAAAGAACAGTTCGGAGAATCGGACGAGCGGCCGGCGTCGGTGGTGACTGGTCACCCGCGGCTGATTTCGGCATCTTCACTATCGCTGGCGGTCCCATAAGGATCACCGGGATGTTCGGCCATGTAACGGCCGTTTTCGCGGGAGCTAACGCTATCCCCCTAATCACGTACGGTGCTGCCAATGCCCTGTGCGTTGTCGCCGTGGCCGCTGCCTTCGCGCTAAATTCGCTCCTGGTCTGGGACGGTTCGCTAACGGCGGTATCTGGCGTACTGAGAGAAACTGTCGCTCTAGCCCACAGCCAGGTGACAGATAGCGTCGGCACACCCGCTACCGCCGAATCGTGGGTCGGTACTATCCTTTGTCTCCCTGGCCAAATCAACATTGTCAATGTTGGTGGTGCGGCTGATGCTACAGGAGTGGTTGACTGGTATTTGTCGTATATACCTCTCACCCAGGCAGCCTCAGTCATTGCGATCCCGTAAACTGTAAAAGAGCGAATAGCAGGGGGAGCTAATCCCTCCCCCTGCTCAGTAAAATTGAATATTGCACGCTGGGTCTAAAAACCATGGCGCCTCTAGAAAAATCGAGGAAAGGAGGCAACTTGTGAAGCTAAGAGGTAAAACCCTATACGCTTACGTTGCTGGTATCGTTGATGGAGAAGGTTCCGTCGATATTTACAAGGTAAACACGCCAGCTCATAACTCCCGTTATGCAATGCGATTAATCGTAGGAATAACTGAACAATGGCTACCTCAATTCCTAAAATTCAATTTTGGGGGAAGTGTTAATGTTAGAGAAAGCAATACCCCAAAGCACAAGGATTGCTGGGTATGGTCCGTAGCGGCGATAAAAGCTGCAAAAGTACTACGCTTAATATTACCCTACCTCCAAATAAAAAAACCTCAAGCGGAACTAGCCCTCTCCTTCCAATCACGAAAGGTTAAGCGTCATGCTCCCTTAAGTGAGAATGAAAATATCCTAGAAGAAGCTGATAGGATACTGATGAGTTCATATAATAAAAGAGGTAAACTCCCAAAGGAGGTAACGTAAGATGTCTACTGTGGCCAACATTTATGACAATGGGCCGATCAGCCTGATCGCCCGCATCAAAGACAACATCTCCGTTTTAACGGCCAAGAAGTGGGCTCACTATCAGGTCAATTTTGCTGAGCCCTGGCCCCGCTCCAGTCCCCTCATGGTCGACCTGGTTGCCCTCGCCGCCGCAACCACGATTGCCGCTAACGGTACCATCGCCAAGCGGCTGGTACCCATCCTGCAGGTGACCGATGGGGAAATGCTCCATCTCAGGTTCTTACCCCTGGATGATGTCGAGGGGGTGGTCTGGGAGCAGTCCGGCACCGGCAAGTTCAACAGCCGCAACACGCATGCCCGGGTAAATATGGCCACCGGCCTGCACGATCCCTATCTGGCGACAAGTACCGTATTTGTCATGGGCTACCAGCGCGACATGAATCTGGAAGCGCGGAACCCCAACCCCGTCCCCCTCAACCAGGCAAGGTTCCAGTTCTGGGGCTTCCGCTACGGGCTCGATGAGATAAGCCCTGACCTGAGTTCAGTTGTCACTGCAGGGGGGCAGCCCGATAAAAAGAGGCAGGAAGACATCATCAGGCAGCTGGCCGCCGGGGATAAAGCGACCGTGGCACAGTACATCGGACCGACCACCTGGCTGCCGGCCGAGGGTAGGTAAAAGGAGGATATGAGATGAGCTATTTAATTACTCAAGGCAGATACTCCGGCATGATCGCCAAGTCCAATAACACTGCCGGGAACCTGGTTCTCGGTCTCGTACCAGGTCCCGGGCTTGTTATCACCCTCGGCGCCG
>Ga0315533_1001371_pt1 | contig 18654 bp, 18 predicted proteins | sample SalMarSW160130MG_FD_203081 | JGI IMG/M metagenome (GOLD analysis project Ga0315533, IMG submission 203081) | Salt marsh sediment microbial communities from the Plum Island Ecosystem LTER, Massachusetts, United States - Salt Marsh Sediment SW1601-30 ... | reverse complement strand
ATGAAGTAAAGAGCAGAGCAACCAGAAAGTGGGGCAAGGCACTGAAAAGCGCTTCTTTCCAGCTACCTTGAGCATGTGCTTCATAGATTTGCTGGGCAATTAATTCAGGGGAGCCCAGGGATTGTACCGCAATTTTGCTTGCCTCCTCTCTGCTTAGCCCATTTTCTTCTAGCTCCTGAGTTTTATCTTCGAGATGTGTGTAAAGCTCCTCAGCCACGCCGTCCTTTATAGTCTGGTCGATGTGGAGGCAATCTTTAAATCTGTTTAAATAATGGCTTATGCTACTTACCATTTTAGCCCTAGGTTGTTTCCGCTTGTATAACTGATTTAACTGCCGTAGAAAAATCCTGCCATGTAGCTAACCTATTAGCTAGGACTTGCTGCCCCCTTTCAGTTATGTAGTAATAACGTCTTTGTTGTCCATTAGGCAGTATCTGCCATTTGCCATTGATAAGGTTGTCTCGCTCTAAGCGGTGGAGAGCGGGATAAAGAGTACCTTCTTTAAACTGAAAATACCCATTACTCCTTTTCTCCAGTTCCTTTACTATTTGGTAGCCATAGGTAGGCTGACGACTAATTAAGCAGAGCAGTAAAGAATCGGTGTTTCCCTTCAATAACTCACGCCCATAGTTCATCCTTGCACCTCATTCAGTATGTTAGCTTTTCTTTCACTATAGCATTGCTTAACCAAGGTGTCAATAGCATGTGCTGGCTGACCACATGGGTAACACTGGACTACGGATTTTAGCAAGTTCTTTTTCAATATACTCTACAGGAGCAAGATAGGCAAGAGATTGGTGCGGGCGGTTGAAGTTATACTCAATAAGCCATTCGGTTAGCCGGGGATTTAGCTCTTCAGGGTCTAAAGACAGATTAAAGTTATAGAGCCATTCATACTCCAGAGTCTGGTTGAATCTCTCTATCTCAGAGTTATCCTTGGGGGTTTTGACTCTGGAGAAGTACCTTTGAATACCTAATGCGGCGCTAGCCCGTTCAAATTCCCAGGCAAACTCACTCCCATTATCCGTCTGCAAGTTTTCTATCGGCTGACCAACAAGGTAGCGGAGACGATAAAGAAAATCTGCTGCACACCTTGAACTCTTATTTTTTTACATCAGGGCATAGCCTAACTTAGTGGCATGGTCTGCGGCAGTCAAGATATATCTTTTAAGGCCATTCCAGTAGATAACAATGGTATCAAGCTGAAACAAGAAGCATGGCCTCCCCTCTTTCACTAGCTGGGTGATCCTCTTCTTGCCATAGTAAGGATATCTCTTTCTCAAGCGCCTTATCCTCTCTTCCTGGACGAGGGTCACTTCCCAGTGCCTCTTACGATGGGGAGCTCTAGACCTATCAGCCAGGCTATGGACATTGTATTCAGAGTCCTTAAAGCGCTTGAACCACTTGTGAAAGGTCTTCCTTGAGATGCCGAAGTGTTGGGCAGTGAGGCTAACATTCTCTTTTCCCGCTGTATAGTAGAAGACTATCCATTCTACTCTCAGTCTCTCCTGGGTTGTAAAGCCCAGGAGATTTGCCGCTTCCCTCCAGCATTCATATCTATCCTTCAGGACAATGGGCTTTCTTTTAAAGAAGTAGAAGCTGGCTGGCTTTCTCATCTGGTAACTCCTCAGGGTAACTTAGTATCATTGCTAACCATACCATGAGTGTTACCCATGTATCTCAAGCCTCTGCATACTCACCCTCGTTTCTGGCTATTATCTCATCATAATCCTAGCGTCTACCACCCAATAACCTTCCCCTTGCGGCATCACCTTGACCGGGTTTAAGTCCAGCTCTGCAATCTCTGGTACATCTTCAACTAGCGCCGAAAGCCTGAGCAGCAGTTCCTCTAGCGCTTTCGTATCACTGGGCGGTGAACCTCTATATCCCTCAAATAATTTCGCCATCTTGATAGAGCTGATCAGCTCTCTGGCATCCACGTCAGTGAGCGGGTGCAATCTTAGGGCTACGTCATTGAGTAGTTCGGCGTAGGTTCCTCCGACGCCAAACATTATGATTGGCCCGAAGGATGGATCCTGTGTCACGCCAACGATGGCTTCTATTCCTCCTGTCACCATGCGCTGCACAATGACCCCTTCCATCTCGTGCTCACGACCGATTTCGGTGAGCCTGGCCTTGATATCGCCGAAAGCTCCCTCTACCTCTTTTTCTGATTTGAGGTCAAGTGTGACGCCGCCAACATCAGTCTTGTGTACGATGGTGGATGAATTAAGCTTAACTACCACCGGAAAACCTATCTTTGAAGCTAGGTCAGCTGCCTCAATCGCTGTCTTGGCTACCAATGTCTCTACAGTGCGTATGCCATAGCAGTCGAGCAACTCGGATATCTCCTTGGCTGAAAGCCAGAGCGGTCTCTGTGCACTCCGGGTCATTGCCATTTCGATTATTTTTCGTCCTCTTTCCCGTCTAATGCCGTGGATCTTGGGAATAGTACCCTTGGGTTTTCGGGCTAACTCTGAGTAGTCAACTGCCTTAGCCAGCGCCGAGATAGCGTCCTCGGGGAAAAGATAGCCCGGCACGAATTTACCCCCAGAGCCCAGTTTTCCATGAATACCCCTTTGGCCCATAAAACAAGCAAGCAGAGGTTTTTTACGCCGTTGAAAAACAGGAATTACTCGCCGTACGGTATTTTCCATAGCGCTTGGGTCCACGGCTGTAGGTGGTATGAATATAGCAAGGACAGCATCATTATCTTTGTCATTGGCCAACAACTTCAATGTACCCTCAAACTCTTCTGCTGTAGTACCAGCAGTCAAGTCAAGTGGGTTGTTAAGTCCGATATCCCGCTTCATAATCGTTCTCAGTTCGTTTATCGTTTCTGGGGATAGCTCTGGTAATACCAGCCCGTGGTGTACGCAAGCATCGGCAGCTATTATGCCCGGGCCACCACCGTTGGTAACTATCACCAACCTTTTACCTCTAGGCACTGGCTGGTTAGAGAGCAGAGTGGCCACGTCGAAAAGCTCCGCCACAGAGTTTACCCTGATAATGCCAGCTTGCCGGAAAAGAGCGTCAGATACTACGTCTGGAGTCGCTAGTGCCCCTGTGTGAGACGAGGCAGCGCGTGAACCTGCAGGAGTGCTGCCACTCTTGACTGCCAATATTGGTTTGGTTGCTGATACTCTCCGGGCAATGCGGCTGAATTTACGCGGGTTCCCGAACGATTCCAGGTAGAGCAGAATGACTTTTGTCGCCGGGTCTTGCTCCCAATATTGTAGAAGGTCATTGGACGAGATATCAGCGCGATTGCCCACACTGACAAAGGAGGAAATACCCATGTTAAGGTTATTAGCATATTCTAGGACAACTAATCCCATTGCTCCACTCTGGGAAAGAAAAGCAACGTTGCCTCGCAGCGGGTAGACCCGTGAGAAGGTCGCGTTTAGCCTTACTTTTGGGTCAGTGTTAATGACACCCATGCAGTTTGGCCCCACCAGACGCATGCCATATCCCAGAGTAATCTCTCGCAGTTCCCTTTCCCGAGAAGCTCCTTCTTCTCCTCTTTCCTTGAACCCGTCAGAAATAACAACTATGGCACGTACTCCCTTACGCCCGCACTCGTCGGTCACTCTGGCCACAAGTCTGGCTGGCACCACGATAATTGTCAGGTCAATATCACCCGGGACATCCAATACTGAAGGATATGCTTTCACCGACATTATCACATCAGCATTCGGGTTCACTGGATAAACGACTCCGGAAAATACGTTTTGCATTATAGACTGAAAAACGAGTTGGCCAATAGCCCCCGGCTCTCTGGAAGCACCTATCACTGCTACTGACCGCGGGTATAAGATGGAGCGAAGTGAGGTCAGCGTTGAGATACGTTCCCTCTCCTCTTCTTTCTTTAGTATCCCTCTGGTACTGGCTATGGGAAAGGTGACGTGATATACACCCCACTTAAGATCGCTACTAACATGAAATCCGTAGTCCCTAAAAACAGTCATCATCTGGTCATTTTCAGCCAATACATCAGCTTCAAAATTAGTAATACTGTTGTCACGAGCCACATTAGCCAGCCATTCCATGAGCTTGGTACCGATACCCTTTCCATGGTAAGCATCCTCGATAGCAAAGGCTACCTCTGCCGAGTGCTTGTTGGGCAACCGATAGTAGCGCCCGATGGCTACTATGTCTCTGCGCTGCTCCTTCACGACTTCGGCGACAAAGGCGAAGGTATTGGTATAATCGACCGTACAGAACCGAATGGCTTCTTCTAATCCCATCTTTGGCATTGTGCCATGGAAGCGAAGGTACCTAGTGTGGGGGCTAAGTCCATTAACAAACGTAAGCCAGCGCTCAGTGTCTTCTATCTTGATCGGCCTCAATAGAATTCTTGAGCCGTCTTTCAAAAGAACGTCGGTTTCATACTGTGATGGGTATACTGCGCTCACCTTACCTGTCATATCCACCTGCCATTTACTTAAGTAGCCATAATTATAGGATAAAAAAGAGGAGGAGTCATTGTTAGATACACGTTTACACACCGACTTGGAATTATTTTTTCAATAACCCGAAGGAGGTCCAGAAAACAGTCGTGATCGTCTGAAAAAAAACCTGACGAGCTCTGGCTCTCTTTCTGGCGGTCTTCTCTGCCTTCTTTGCATCAGGATAGAGTTTATGCCTTCGAATCACCCTCTCAATCTTCTAGGTGGAGATCTCCTCAGAATATTCTTTCTCATAAATGACCTTCAATTTCCCCTTGCCATAGTAAGGATATCTCTTTCTTAACCGCCTTATCCTTTCCTCCTGGGTAAGGGTTACCTCCCAGTTCCTCTTATGACAGGGGGCTTTAGATTGATCAGCTAGGCTCTGGACATTGTATTTAGAGTTCTTAAAACGCTTGAACCATTTATAAAAGGTCTTTCTTGAGATACCGAAGTGCTGAGCGGTGAGGGTGGCGTTATCTTTACCCACTGTATAATAGAAGACCATCCATTCCACTCTCAGTCTTTCATGGGCCTTAAAACCCAGGAGGCTTGCCACTCCCCTCCAGAGTTCATATCTATCCTTTTGGACAATGGGCTTTCTTTTAAAGAAGTAAAAGCTGGCCGGCTTTCTCATCTCGGTAACTCCTCACGGTGAGTCAGTATCATCACTAACCATACCATGAGTGTTACCCATGTATCTCAGCCTCCGCAATACCAGTGACGATGCTGGCCTTGTTTTAGTTGCCGTAGTGAGCTCTAATCGCTAAAATACCTTTTCAGGCAAATGTATAGCAGTACGAAGGATTATTACTCTATTCTTGGTGTTTCTGAGAAGGCTAGTCACGAGGAAATAAGACATGCTTTCAGGAAGCTTGCTATGAAATATCATCCCGACAAGAATTTGGGAAATGAGAAGTGGGCCGGGGAAAAATTTAAGGAAATCAACGAGGCCTATGCCGTGTTGGGCGATGAAGTGAAGCGGCAGGAATATGATAGGATGAGACAGGCCGGTTTTGCTGGATATGGTGCTCAATATACTGGTGGGCGCTATTACAGCCAGGAGCGGGTGTTTGCGGATGCCTTTACCAATCCCTATTTATTTCAAGAGTTGGCAAGGATGTTTCAAGAAGCTGGTTTGAGGTTTGATGAAAGATTTGTGGACAATTTGTTCTTCGGTGGCAGAGGTTTTATTTTCACCTCCTCAGGTCAACCATCAGAAAGAGATCGGTCCACAGCGACTTCGGAGTATAGACCACCTTTATTATTACGGCTTTTCGGCAAGATCATCAGGTTTGCTCTTAAGAGAATGCTAGGTGTACAGGAACTCTCTTGGCAGAGCAAGGGAGAGGATTTGTACCACGAAATCTATCTCTCTCAGGAAGAAGCTGCATCCGGTGTTGATAAGAAAATAAAATATAAGAGAGGCAAGGAAAAGAAAAAACTTATAGTCAAAGTCCCCCCAGGGGTTACCCAGGGCACGAGGATAAGACTGAGGGGGATGGGATTGGAAGGGAAGACTCCCGGTGACCTCTTCATTACTGTTAAAACTAAGAATTAGCGGTTCTATCGGTTGAGATAGCGGTTCACAAAGCTAATTTTTGGTGTCTGGTTAACTTTATGTCTGTTTTTGACGTTAAATTGGCGTTATTTTTCCAGAAATGCCATTTTCGCTAGGTGGTAAAACTCCGTCCAGCAAAGCCATAGCATCTGATTGCATCCCCTCAATTATGTGGCTGTGAGTGTCCATAGTAAAGGTTACGCTGGAATATCCCAGGGCTTCAGAGATAACCTTTGGCTTAGCATCTCGTAGCAGCCATAAGGCTGGCAAGGTATGCCTCAAATCGTTAAAGAAGACACCTTGTAGGCCAGCTATCAGTATTTTCATTTTGTAAACCCCCTTTACGCTCGTTTTCTTCCCAGATTGAGCCCATGAAAACTCTTGTCTGGAACTGAGACCTGTGATACTAGCCGGCATATGGAAACAAAATTGCATAGTTACCTCTGAGGCTGCCTCGGCCATTTCTTTAGCTTTACCTGTGACTTCCTTCCATCTATCATTCGCCATGTTACTATCCTCCTGTAAGAACTCTGACTAGCAGAAGGGGGCTAAACAACATAATGTTCAGCCCCCTTGTCTATTTGAACGCCGCGGCGGTGACTCTTACCGTATTTAAGTCATCAGTCTCTGGCAATACGGATACGTAGTCGCTGGGTATCGGTATTTGCCGGTGTGGCATTGTCACTTACCTGTACAGTGAAGTTGTAGTTGCCTTTCTTGGTTGGAGTCCCCGATATGACTCCACTTGCAGTGTCTATTATGAGCCCATCGGGTAAGTTGCCACTGGCAATACTCCATGTATATGGTGGTGTACCACCCAACGCCAGAACCGTGGCATTATAGGCAGTCTCCTCTACTCCATCCGCCATGTTCATAGTGGTAATGATCAAAGCCCCGCTGGCGGCAACGGTAATAGTGAAGTGCTTGGTATCGCTTTTCACCGGTGTTGAGTTATCAGATACTTTTGCAGTAAAGGTGAAATCACCGCCAACCGTTGGCACTCCGGAAATAATTCCGGTGCCTGAATCCAGACTTAACCCTGCTGGTAAAGTCCCTTTGTTGATGCTCCATGTGTAGGGAGTGGCTCCCCCATCAGCCGTAAGCGTAGCATTGTAGGAAACACCAACAGCGCCGTTTGGTAGAGATGGTGTCGCGATCTTTACATGTGCTGTACCTGGCTCAATTGTCTGGGGTTTCGTCACACTCAACTTAATCACGGGTTTGACGATGATTTTACCAGAACCAGTTACATTGACTGATTTCTCAGCATCGAAATCAAAGAGGAGCGCCGTTGTCTGGCCTTCGACGATATCGAAAGGACGGATGAACTTCAGCTTGCCACTCGGGAGGGTAACATCCTGAAGATCTCCGTCACCCAGTTTGACCTGCACATTGCTTATCGTCATCTTGATTTGAGTATAGTTACCAGCTTCAAGCTCAGTGACCGCCAGGACTTCTTCAATTCCCTGGATTTGAAGAAGGTCGAAGGTTTCCTTTCCCTCAAGAATATCCAATGGCAGCCAGCCTGCTTCTTCATCCGTGGAGTTAGTAGCTGACTGCTGTTGTTCCTGCTCCTGTTCTTGTTCTTGATTCTGCCCTTGTCCTTGCTCTTGCTGTTGTTCTTGCTCCTGCTCCTGTTCCTGTTCAGCTGCAGCCTTATGTACTTCAACACTTTCTACCGTGACCATTATGCTGGTGACCTCTTCTTCAGGTGGGGCGTCAGTAATCATTATCTGTAGAGTTCCTTTGGCTTGCGCAGTTTCAGGTGCGGCATAGCCGCCTACCAGCATTACCACCATGGCCAGAGCTGCCACTATTGCTGCAATTAGAATGCCGATTTTCATTGTTTGTTCCTCCTTCTAAATATAAATAACGAAAGGACAAGAAAAGTGTCAGGTGGGATCGATTGCGAGTGTGAGATGCAGGCTCGGGATAGCCGGAAAACACTGCCTCGTGTTTATCTTTTTGCCTTCGTCTGGCTTTTACTCGAGCGGCTTTTGCTCCTGCTGAGCTCCACTCTCACCGATCTGGGGCTTGAGGTTGTATTCTCCGGTATTACCCTTCGCCACCACGGTAATATCGAAAGTGAAGCTGGTAACCGTATCAGCTGTAACCTCGAACGGCATTGATATATGCAGTTTGCCGCTTGGCAGCTTCACGTCTACGGTTTGCCCTGTTAACTCTAGCCTGCCCTTGACTTCGCTTACATAGATGTATACATGTGAATACTGCCCTGCTGGTACATTACCCCGCCAGATTTCCTGGGACTGTTCTCCTTGAAGCTGAGTAAGGTCCACAGTTTTTATCTCTGGCGTAAACTCGAGCCGTTTCCCTGAACCCGCAGCCTGCAGTTCCACTCTGGAAATTGTGACGTTAAGGCTTTCAAAGTCACCGATATCGTTGGGCTCATCACTGATGAGGAAAGCAAAATTACCCTCAGGGCTGGGTATCAGTGTTGGTGGGTTGAGTAGAGGTCGTATCACCAGAGTACCTACGATAGCCAGGACTAATACTGCAACTGTCGCCCAGACTGCAGGCCGGGAAATTACCTTAAAGAATGATAAAACTGGTGTCATTTGCCGCCGTTTGCCCAGAGCTGCGTGGAACTTCTGTCTGGTTGCTCTCTTGGTATCAGCCGACGGCGTGAAAGTGTAGGTCTTCTGAACATCATGCATAGACTGGAGCAGAGGTTTTAGCTTTTCTGAATATGCTGGGTAATCGGACAGACAATCTACCAGATTATCCCCCCGGTTAATGCGATCTATACATTCATCCAGTATTCGATCAAAATCTTCAGCCATCATCTCTCTACTCCCATGATCCCACGCAGTTTTTCTATAGCTGCTCTCTGCATTTCGCGCACTGCACCATCACTCTTGCCTAAAATACTACTGACTTCTTTGGAAGTGAGTTCCCCAAAGAAACGAAGGTTTATGACCTCTCTCTGTTCTGTGGTAAGCTGCTTCATAGCCTCGATAACCCGCTCAAACTCGATGTTTTTCTCAGCAGTATCTGCGGGATTATCATTTCCCGGTAACGCTACTGAGTCAATGGGTACTGTCCTGCGCTTACCCATTTTTCTGAGATAGTCTACAGTGAGGTTATGTGCAATACGGAACAGCCATCCCTGCATCGGAACGCCCTGCTCCCGATACGACTTCAGAGACTTCAGTGCTTTCAAAAAAACCTCCCCCGCAATATCTTCGGCTTCTTCCTTGTTGCCGATATGAACGTAAACATAACGCACAATCTTGTCATAGTACTCCTCGTACAAACCAGAAAGCTGGGTTTCATACTCATTTATCGTAGATATATTTTCGCGATTACCTATATTCATGCACTTGTCCCGGCTGTATTATATCCTATCAAGTGTGCCAGGGACTGTGGCACGAAATAGTTGTTCGCCTAGTTTATATAACGAGACCACACATATAATGTCAGCTTATCGTAAGTACCAGTCGTTTACTTCTTAAGTCAAAAATATTTTCCTAAATGAGTAATTAGTCTCGCTAAGAAACTGGTGTTTTGGTAAAATAAACTTATTAGGATAGGGTTTTACCAATCAACACAAAAGTCCTGCTTTATACATGAAGAAACCTTTTGGGACATCCGGCTTAGAATTAGGAGTTAGCGGATATGGGTGCTTTCGAAGATTTTGTTGACGCAATAAAGCAGACAGAGACTATGCAAGCTCTCCTCCAGAACCTGGAAAGGGAGCCGGCGAAGCTCTTGGCCGCTATTTGCCGGGAGTATGAAGCGACTAACAAAGCAGTTCCTGACCATCACCTTAATTTGGCTGGGTACTTTGGTGAGGCAATGTTACGAGCATTGGTATCGGCAAATTTAATTACCAAAGAACCAGAAGACAGGTTTGCCCTCTATGTCTACAAGCCGACTGAGGCGGGGCTTAAGTATTACAAGGCCATGCTTAAAGAGAAGAAAATCTAGTGTACAAGCTCATCGATACTCATGCCCATCTTGACGAACTGAAAAATCTCGATTTGATTCTCGAGGAAGCTAAAAAAGCAGGCGTTATTGCCATAGTAGCTGTGGGGTCGAACCATCAATCGAACATAAAAACATTGGAAATATCGCAAAAACATCGCCGTTTTGTCTATCCTGCTTTAGGCTTACATCCCTGGGAGCTAGGTAATCTGGGAACTTTTGAGATAGATGATAATTTACGATTTATTGAGCAAAATATTGCTTCAGCGGTTGCTGTTGGTGAAATAGGTCTGGACTATGACAAGAGGGTGTTGAAGGCAGCGTCCAAGGAATTGCAGAAAGAGGTTCTTGCTCGGCTTCTGAATATAGCTAAGAAATATGCTAAGCCAGCGATAATTCACAGCAGATATGCCTGGAAGGATGCACTACACCTGATTCAGGATGTCGGTATAGATGAAGCCGTTTTTCACTGGTTCACTGGCTTTTCCAGTGTTCTTAGGGGTATAATTGACGGTGGCTATTTTGTTTCTGCCACGCCAGCTGCGGAGTACCATGAAGAGCACAGAAGGGCAGTCAAAGAAGCACCTTTGCAGAGATTACTTCTGGAGACAGATTGCCCTGTCACTTATGGAAGGACAGCACGGTATGAGTCCCAGCCCGCTGATATTTTAAGAGGCCTGGAGGCTGTGTCCCAACTTAAAGGAATTGCTGAAGCTACAATTGCTGAACAGACAACGAGAAATGCCATTAACTTCTTTTCTTTAGATATAGTATTTTAAATAAGGAGGTCAGTTCTATGATACAAGCAATAGCAGGTGAGGATAACTTTCAAAATGTTGTTTTGCAATCGAAGTCGCCGGTTGTGGTAGATTTCTGGGCACAGTGGTGTGCTCCTTGCCTGGCTGCCGCTCCTGTTCTGGAGGAATTAGAGAAAGAATATGATGGTAAAATAGACTTCGCTAAAGTAGATGTGGATTCGAATAGTCCTTTAGCTGTCAAGTATGGAATAACTGCCATTCCCACTATGCTCATATTTAAAGGCGGTCAGCCTGTTCAGCAAATTCTTGGTTACAAGCCTAAGAAGGAACTCAAAAAGGTATTAGATGAAGTTCTTGAGGAGTAAATTATACGCTAGCTCGTAATAAAGAAGTCGCGAATGAAATCAAATTCCTCAGGCAGAAGTGCTAATAGCAGGGGGAATCCCCCCATCAAGAATTTGGCTACTCCCGATTGACTGATGACTGCCTCCGTGCCCGGGTAATACTTAACTACAATAGCGAGAACAGCAGCACATAACAGGCCTCCTATAAAGACGCCGAGGACACAGCCCACAAGCCTATCCAGCCAACCAAGCAGGACGAGGTGAACCAGCTTGGCTACGAGCGAGCCGACCACACCAGCTACAATTAAAGTAGCTATTAAGATGATGGCATAGGCAGCTATGTTGGCCCAGGTAGCACCGCTGGGAGAAAGCAAGGCGGCAAGCCCGTCGTAATAACGCCCGGCTAAAACTATGCCACCTATTAACCCGGCAATATCAAATACTGTCTTGATAATTCCTTGTCGCAAGCCCGCAAGACCCAATAAAACTGCAACAACTATTATGACTATATCTAACCAATTCATCGCTCACCTCTCCAATCCTTTATTGTATCATAAAATAACCACCTGTTTGCTCAATATCCTTTCTGTGATAAGCAGCTTAATTGTTTTCTATGCTAAGCTTCGCCACATTCAAGCCTGTAGTCGCAGTAAGAGCACATCCATGAAGGGCATTTGGGAAGCTGCAGTGGTGATGTCGCCTTTTCCAAAAGCTCAAGCCGGCGTAATGCTTCAGCTTTAACAGCATTCAAATTCCTGAAGTTTACATCATAGACCATCAGTTTGGCATCCTCTTTAGGAACCTTAACATAGTAGAGCAGCAGCCTGCCCTTTGTGTTCTCCGTTAAGGCACAGTCAAATCCCAGGCGGAGGAAGTAATGGGGGAATGCTCTGGGCAAACGTTCTCTTTCCACCAATGAAGAAAATTTTGGGTCGCGCAGGATGGTGGGCAGGTTCTGCCAGATTTGGACCAGGTCGGCTAGTGGCGCATGCTTCACGGGAATCCTCTGAGCTTCGCCCGGGGCACCGTAGCGTAATGAATCGCGGAGTGCATCGAGAAAGCCAAGCTCATCCATGGAACGAAGATACTCTCCCTTCTCTTCCCGGACTCCTTCACTCAACTTAAGGCGCTCAAAATATGCTTTGCGGGGGAAGACAATATCGTTGATGCCAAACAGTTGGGATGGTTGAGACCCAGCCATTTTGCTGAGGAGTTGCTCGCAAGTTGTGCTATCGGCATAAATTTCCCCGGCTAATTCAGCTATCTCATACGATGCTGGGACTGATGTAGTCTTGCAGTCGCATACCTGCGAGTAATCGCAGTGCTTGTTGAGCCAGGGGCAAACGGGGAGATTGCTGGGATCGTTGGAAATGAGCGCTTGCACCAGGAGGTCTCGCCTCCGCCGCATTTCCTCTCGAATTGCCTCCAGGTCAGGGAAAGTAACGTGATAGACAAGCAGAGGGGAAGTTGAAGGCGATTTCTCTCCCTGGCGCTGATAGATGATAATTTCTCCCTCGTGGGCATTGACCATAGCACAGTACATGCCCAATTGCTCGATATAAGTTGGCCTGTATTTCAATAAATCCTTCGTGTCTACAGGCGTGGAGGTGGTCTTGACCTCCACGGGAATCTTTTCGTAGATATCAATCTTGCCCACAATGCCCTCGGTTTCTACGAATTGCTCCAGGTATTCTTCGCTGGATACTGCTGAGCCGAAGGTCTTGTGAAAGCCGGTGCCAGCCCACATAAGCTGCTGTTTCTCCAGAGGCGGAACGATTTCAGGATACTTTCTCCTGAAGTAAGCCTGTTTGAGGTTAAGTAAGTCGGTCACGGAGATGCGATATGGAGGTCGGCGCGTCCTTAAGCTTTGCATTAAAGCATCCTTGACCGAGCGGTTCGCCTCGATGTGGGAAACATAAGATGCGATGTCGAAGTCACTCATTGCGCTACCTTATTATAGTATTTTGTCGCAGAAATAACTTCATTCTGGCATTGTGAGCCAGATTCCTTCTTTTATGGCGCCACAGACAGTGGTGGTAACACCGCTGGAATGCCAGTCATAGCCCAGCACGCAACCGAAAGCCTGAAACCAGAAGGGGTCGGAAAGACGGCGCAGCATCTCCTTGGTGCCAAACTCCGTTATCGTAACAATGGTAATCTCCCGGGCGAGCTGGCACATCCGCCCGAAAAGCCACGGCGGCACCTTGCCATAATGCAGTGGCAAATTAGCAATCCCCGTCCTCTGTCCCGAGCTAGACATCTGTTCCAGGGATATTATACAACAGGGTTACCCTAATGGCATTGCAGTTTTGACATGGAAGGTTGCGCCCATTGCTTGTCGCATAGACTACTGACCATAAAACGAATTTCGTATATACTTAAGTTATATGAAATGGCGGGGTTTTAAAAAGAAGCTAAGCAAAAAGGAATATGATTAACGAAGAATTCCTACGAGAGAGAATAATAAACGTTTTGGAAGAACAGGGATTTAAAATAAATCCCCACGTAAAGCCTTGGGAGAGCAGCAAAGAAGCGTACAAGGCTGTCCAGCAAAGATCAAAACTTGAGCAGATATCTCACCATAAGGAATTCCTTAAGGAGTGTTTTGAGCAAGCTAAAATCCATTGTAGAGATGGGAAGGACATCGTTCCAGACGAGATTAAAGTGGAATTACGAGAGGTTAAATCCGATTCTTTTGAAGAAATTTTATTTCGGTGGTGGAATCTGATCTGGTGGAGTATTCCCTATCAACGTTCATATGGCCGACAGATGAGATTTTTGTTATGGGATAGTGTTCATAATGCGCCTTTTGGATTAATTGGCTTGCAAAGTCCCGTGCTTAAGATGTCTGTCCGTGACAATGCCCTCGAAATTCCTAAAGATGAACTAGATATATGGGTAAACAAATCAATGAGCGCTCAACGGGTGGGGGCTTTGCCTCCTTATAATGAATTACTGGGGGGTAAAATGGTTGCTCTTACTTTGGCTTCCAATGAGGTAAGAGATGCCTATAAAAAGAAATATGAAAGTCGTACGACAATTATAAAATGCCGACAATTAGAACCAAGCCTTTTATTTATCACTACTACAAGTGCATTTGGGAAGAGCAGTTTATATAACCGTTTAAAATATAAGGACGAGCTAGTTGCTGAATGTTTAGGCTACACCCAAGGCTCAGGCTCATTCCATATTCCAGAAGGATTGTATAAAGAGATCCTTGAGTTTTTGGTTGAGAAGGGCGTTGATGTCGCAAGAGGTTATGGGCATGGCCCTTCGAGAAAGCTCAAGTTACTCAGCGTAGGTCTTCGGTATCTAGGATTAACCTCATTTGAATTTCACGGAATCAAGCGAGAGTTTTATCTGTTTCCATTTGTCAAGAACTTAAGAGAGGTTATTCACCACCAACAAAAACCTGCCTGGATCAATCGCCCGTTCCACGAACTCCAAGACTACTGGAAAGAAAGATGGGCTATACCGAGAGCGGAAAGAAACCCTGAATGGAATGATTTTAAAGCTGCTGAATTCTTCAAAAGAGCGGAAAGGATGCTAGGGGAATTATAAGTGGAAAAGATAGAGCAACCTTTTGCTGAACTACCAGAGGCTTTGGTAGAAGAAATGCTTTCCAAAAGCGAAATGGTTGGTGAAAGTCTCCATATCGCTTTTAAGGAAATTCAAGAAAACAAAGGGAGGATAAGAAGGCAATTACAAGATGAAAACATACTGAAAAAGGATACCGAAATAGGCTATCCCGGAATACCAACAACTTGTGGAGTTGATGGATCCTACGCGGTTGAAAGGCTTTTAGCAACTGACTTTGCTGCTTGTGCTGCAGTTGCTATAGAAGGGTTGACACCTCCTTCAGAAAGAAGACATTGGGAAAAACCGCATCATAAAGTACTTATTAATCCAGAAAAACACGATCCAGATACAGGCACTGTAATTAGGGGAATAATGATGGAAATGGAGCTTGAGCTCGCAGCAAAGGCACCACACGATATAGTTTTCTTAGACGGTTCTCTCACAACACCTTTGATATTTATGAACCAAGCGATAAACAATGTATTAGATTCAGATGAAACAGTCATTGGTAAGAGTCTAGTAGAAAAACTCGGGGATTTTCTTGATTCATACAAAACCGTTTTGGAAGCTGCCAAAAGTGATAAATTATGGGTGAGCATGCCAAAATACACAACGCGAAGAGAATTAGGCAAAAAACTTAACTGGCCATCACATTACGATGATAGAGCAATTTTGACAACTATTTTGTCCCCGGGCGAATTTACTTCTCCGGTTTTGTTTGAGAAACCTGATCAACCATGGCACCTAAAACTTCCTTCTGGTGAAGTAAATCGTGAGTTTGATGAAATAATAAAGAGGGTCCATGTAATCTATTACAGGCCCCATAATTGGACTCCTGCCCTTAGGATTGAGATAGCATCTTCCATTGCTACAAATAATTCTCGAATTGCATTATTACTCCAAGGTGTCAAGTACCAATGTGGCACTCCTGGCATCATAGAACCCTATCCTCTTTATATAGCAGACCGTATGGTAAAGCACCTTGGAAGTGCTATTCCCGCATTCAGACAAACTGCTACTAAACGAATGACTGAATTACATCAAGGAGATGTAGGAGAAATATTTTTCAATATGTATAGTTATAGAACCGAAAGCGGGAGGTAAATATGAGTGACGAAAGAACTGATATAGAGCAATTAATTAGTTCCTCTGAACGGATTGGAGTAATAGGTTCTCCTTCTTCTACCAGCGAACTTTCTTTAGATATCCTTGGAACTGCCGTTACCAAAAAATTGCTAGGTGAACTTGCACTGTTTAGATTTTCTCAAGATGGCGAGCCTCATTATGCGTTAGGGCAAATAACAGAAGTACAACTGAGGAATATTTGGCTTGAAGACCCAACGATGAGGTCTCTCGCACGACAAAGAGGCCAGGTTAACCCTGTAAGTGGACAGCAGGATACCCACCTGGGAGAAATGACTGTGAGTGCTGTATTTAGTGATGCTGGTAATAGATTCGAACCGAGCGTTTTGGGAACTGTTCCAGCTACAGGGACATTTATCCATTTGGCCACTGATCAGATTCTAGATAGCCTGCTAGAAAGATATCGAGACGAAATATTTTATTTGGGACATGTTTACGGTTCAACACCTCGATTGCCTCTCTGGTTTAAGCATTTTGGCGATAGTAGATTTGGTCCTGGAGGAGCGGGCGAAGCTTACCATATTGGGATTTTTGGGAAAACCGGCTCTGGTAAATCAGTTCTGGCTAAAATGGTTCTTCTCGCTTATGCAAGATATCCGCGTATGGCGATATTTGTGATAGACCCGCAGGGTGAGTTTGCCAAAGATGCGAGAGGTGAACTACATGCCGAAGGTTTCCCTTTGAATTTATCCAATGTTCTTTCGGACTTAGGCAAGGAGGTAATAATTAAAAGCGTCAGAGAGTTAGTATTAAACGAGTGGGATCTTTTTGTAGAAATCCTGTGCGAATCCAAATTCTTTGAGCTTATTTCAATTGCACATCCAAACAATAGACGAATGGCTGCTGAAGAAATTGAACGTGGGCTTAAGGGCAAAATAAAGTTAATTGATTTATATAATGAGGCATCTTTTAAGGAGGCTTGGGGAATTCTTGGCAATGATAGGGCACAAAAGATTTTCTATCCCTCTGATGCCCCCAGAAAGAGGTTCCAGAGTATTTATGAAGAGTATAGTGGCGATAGTAGACGACTTAATGACTTATATACAAATACTTGGAAACCTGTTTGTGAATTATTTAGAGAAAGAGGAAATGCCGTAAAGATAAGTAGTTTAATATATAAGACGCTTGATACTCAAACTTCAAAACGGCCTGTAGTAATCATAGACCTTTCCCGGGAAATGGCTACAGGACTTTTTTGGAATGATACAATCCAGGCTTTAATCATAAAGTCTTTACTTGATGGACTAAAACACATAGCGGAAAGCGCTTATAAGGAAAATCAATTTTTGAATACACTTGTTATTTTGGATGAAGCGCATAGATTGGCACCGAGAGAAAGGATGGAAAATGAGGCGCAGGAAAGTGTTAGAAATTCTCTTATGGATGCTGCTCGGACTACTCGAAAATACGGACTTGGATGGATGTTCATCAGTCAAACTCTATCAAGTCTACATAGGGAAATTATTGGGCAACTGCGAATCTTCTTCTTTGGGTTTGGTTTGGCTCTGGGAACCGAGTTTATGTCTCTAAAAGAAATCATTGGAGGAGACCCTAACGCTCTTAAACTTTATCAGTCTTTTAGAGACCCTCATAGTGCCTTCGATATAGCTTCACGACAATATTCCTTTATGACAGTTGGTCCTGTTTCGCCTTTATCTTTCGCAGGGACACCTTTATTTCTTACAGTATTCAACACTCCAGAGGAATTCCTCCAAGTAAACGGATTAGTCGAGCTTTGATGAGATATGGGCGAAAATGACTAACATTATTGAGTGATACCTGGTAGATGACAATGCCAATCGCATTGCGGTGGTGCTTGACATAGAGGATTACCGTCGTTTACTCCAAGGAACTTGAGGAAAAGGTAAAACAGATAAGAAGCCTTAGAAAATATTGAAGTTTAACTGTTGCGACACGTGAGATAAATGAAAGCAGTAGAAGTTAAAGAGCTGGTCAAGGACTATGGAAACTTCAGGGCAATAAATGGAATATCTTTTGAAGTAAACGAAGGAGAGGTATTCGGTCTGATAGGTCCTAATGGTGCGGGAAAGACAACCGCATTGAGAGTTATTGCCACGCTGCTTCAAATAACCTCTGGCTCGGTAACAGTTTTCGACTATGAACTTCCTAAAGAGGCAGGAGAGGTTAGAAAGATAATAAGCTATTTGCCCGAAGAGGCTGGCGCTTATAAAAATCTCACGGGCAGAGATTACTTGAATTTCATCGCCAAATTCTTTGGCGAAGGGGAGAAATTCCAGGATATGGTACAGAGAGGACTGGAAATAGCTAATTTAGGAGAGAGAATAAACGATAAAGTTGATACATACAGCAAGGGAATGACACGGCGTTTGCTCGTGGGCAGAGCTTTAATGGTAAACCCGAGATTGGCAATATTAGACGAGCCTACCTCCGGCCTGGATGTGGTAAATGCCCAAGAGGTGAGGAAGATAATAAATAGCTCAGTCGAGGCGGGAGTGGCGGTTTTATTGTCTTCGCATAATATGCTTGAGGTAGAGCTCTTATGTCACCGCATCGCTTTGATAAACGATGGGAAAATAGTTGCCAGCGGGACTGCCGCGGAACTCAAAAAGGAATATGACGCTAGAAATATAGAAGAGGCTTTTGTTAAGGCGATTAAATGATTGGCAACATAATAAAGAAAGAATTCAAGGAATTATTTACCCTCTCAACCCTGATCCCAATAGTGGTTATTGCCATAGTGCTTGGATTTGTGGGGCAAACGATTGGCAACATCGGGGAAACTATGGAGGAGAAGCCAGTTGTAGGAATCGTGGATATGGACGATGGCGATTTTTCTGATATAGCCATAGCTGTTATTACCGAAAGGGCGGAGCTTATCTATGATGGCAATGATG
>Ga0315533_1001370_pt1 | contig 18684 bp, 22 predicted proteins | sample SalMarSW160130MG_FD_203081 | JGI IMG/M metagenome (GOLD analysis project Ga0315533, IMG submission 203081) | Salt marsh sediment microbial communities from the Plum Island Ecosystem LTER, Massachusetts, United States - Salt Marsh Sediment SW1601-30 ... | reverse complement strand
GATGGTTATCTTTTTAGCAGGTAAAGGAGCTATAAACATACGGTAGATGATTTTGCCTGTCTTCGTGACAAAAGCTGACGGAACAAGACAACCTTTTGATAAAACTAAAATTATGCGGACTTGCTTACGGATGGGCGCAACATTGGCTGTTGCTGAGTCAATCGCTGAAGAGATCGAAACCAGAATATACGATGGCATAGAAACAAAGAAAATTCTTCAGATGATCTTCAGGAGTTTAAAGAAACATAAACCTGTAATCAGGCATCAAATTGACCTGCGAAAGGCTTTGAGCCTGCTGAATCCAGCGCCCGACTTTGAACGGTTCATTCAGCTTTTGTTAAGCGAACACAACTATGAAGTTACTCCAAACCAGATCGTGAGAGGAAAATGTGTAGAGCATGAAATCGATGCGGTTGCCAGAAAAAACGGCAAAACATGCATTGTAGAAGTCAAACACCACTACAAATATCACACTCCAACAAGCCTCGATGTGAGCCGCATTTCGAGAGCTGTATTCGAAGATGTAACAGAAGGATACGAACTCGGATTGAACAACCTGAAAATAGATTACGCAATGATAGTTTGCAACACGAAATTGTCGGAGCACGCTAAACGTTACGCAGACTGCAGAGGAATCCATCACATCGGATGGAGTTCACCTCCAAACCATGACCTACAAACAATGATTGAAGAAAAGAAACTCTACCCAATAACTTTTCTTAAAGGATTAAACGCTGAGACTAGAAATAAACTGGCGCATAATGGAGTAATTCTGTTAAAGCAATTAACCGAGAAAACTCCAACAGAGCTCAGAAGGCAAACAGGAATCTCCAAAGAAAAACTTGAGTCAATAGTTGGTAAAGCAAGAGCAATACTTTCAGGAAATTAGTTGTGTTTGTTTGCTTCTTTTTTTGTGTTTCTGGATTTGGTTGCTCAATTCGCTAAATTTATTAGTATGTTTAGCGAATCTTACTACACAGGATAAAAATGCTGAGAACAACACTTCCCTGCGCAAACCCTCAATGCGAAGACAAAATGAGGCTCGTGTTCCAAAATGAACGGTTTCTAGGTTACCGCTGTCTCCTAAAACCGAACACACACAATTTCAGATACAATATAGAGCACAAAAGATGGGAAAAAATCATAATCAAAACCAAACCAATAATCGGCTACAAGAGATCTCCCTACGAAATCTTGTTCGAGGAAGAGATCACTATCGAAACAATCTAATCCCTGAAAATTCAAAGGCTTCCCCTAGAATTGAAGCCCATCCTTTAGCACATAAACATTTTTTGGGTCAAGCCACTTCTTAACAAGTCTCCAGTTGAATCTGAAGCAAAGGAAAAAGGCAATAACGCCACCTTATTGGCAGGAAAAAACATCAGCCAAATAAACTATTCGCGAATCATATTTATGGGAGTTCACTAATCTGGACTGTTTAAATATCAGAACTCGGAAATAGAATGGTTAGAGGACAGAAAAGCATGGGTTCCAAGGCACCGAAAGGCGAACTCGCCGCAAGAAAACTACTTGCGAAGAGAAAAAAATTCAGATGGAAAGACGTCTACTACAAACGACGAATGCTTAGACTAGATGTTAAATCCGACCCACTAAAGGGCGCTCCTATGGCACGGGGAATCGTCTTAGAAAAAACTGGCGTCGAAAGCAAGCAGCCCAACAGCGCCATCAGGAAATGCGTCAGAACGCAACTCATCAAGAACGGCAGGGTTATAACTGCTTTTCTCCCCGGTGACGGTGCGCTCAACGTAGTTGATGAACACGATGAGGTTGTGGTGGAAGGAATCGGCGGGTCCCGCGGTGGAGCCATGGGTGACCTTCCTGGAGTCAGATGGAAAGTTTCAACGATCAATGGGGTCTCCCTTAATGAGTTGGTTCTTGGTAGAAAAGAGAAGCCCATGCGATAAAAAAATGGTCTGCTCTCTAAACAACCCTTAAATATAGGTTTCTAAACCCAGAACCTTTGTCAAGGTGACTCGTTTGAGTAAGGTACAAGAGATACAGCTATTCGGAAAGTGGAGCTTCGATGGGATTCAGTTAGATGATCCAGGGCTCAAGCAATACATATCTCTTAAACCAGTATACGTTCCCCACAGCATGGGGAGACACGAACATGGGAAGTTTCACAAGGCTAAAGTCAACATAGTTGAGAGGCTCATAAACAATCTTATGCGTCCTGGAAGTAGCGCCGGAAAGAAGACGCGAGCCATAAACTTGGTTAAGAACGCCTTTGAAATCATTCATATTCGTACGGGAAAGAATCCTGTACAAGTCCTTGTCGCTGCAGTAGAAAACACCTCCCCTGGCGAGGATACTACTCGCATCAGTTACGGAGGTATCGCTTATCATATGGCTGTGGACATATCGCCTCAGAGACGAGTTGACCTTGCTCTACGTTTTCTCTCTGAGGGCACAAGAAAGTTATCTTTCGGTAACCCCAAAGCTTTGGATGAGTACCTTGCCGAAGAGTTGATCTTGGCAGCCAAAAAAGACGTAAAAAGCTATGCTGTGAAAAAACGCAACGAGATGGAGAGAATAGCGCGTTCTTCACGCTAGTAACCCTGTTACATGTATCCAGAATATGGAAAAGGTGCAGCAATATCTTGGAATTCCTTCAAAAAGTTAAAATAACTGAACCAACTGTTTTCTCTACATATCACACTCACTATAAGGAGTAAGCTCGAACAAAAAAAGTAATGGAGACAAAGAGATTGAGTAAATCTGAAAAACCCCATTTGAACTTGGTAGTAATCGGACACGTAGACCACGGAAAATCGACAACCGTAGGTCACCTCTTCTCCCTCACAGGAGCGATTGACGCGAGAACCGCAAAAACCTACGAGGAAGAAGCTAAGAAACTAGGAAAAGAGACCTTCAAGTTTGCTTGGGTCTTGGACAGGCTGAAAGAAGAAAGAGAGAGAGGTCTAACAATAGACGTTGCATACCTGAAATTTGAGACCCCGAAATACTTCTTCACGATCATCGACGCTCCAGGACACAGAGACTTCATCAAAAACATGATCACCGGAGCCAGCCAATCAGACGCTGCCATTCTTCTAATCTCTGCCAAACGAGGAGAATTCGAAGCTGGTATTGGACCCGGCGGACAAACCCGTGAACATGCCTTTCTTGCCTACACGCTAGGAGTAAGCCAAATGGTTGTTGCCATCAACAAAATGGATGATGCCTCAGTAGACTGGAAACAAGAAAGATACGACGAAATCAAAAATGAGATTTCTCGTATGCTGAAAATGTCCGGATTCAATCCAGAAAAGATACGTTTCGTTCCCACTTCAGGATGGACAGGCGACAACCTTGCCAAAAAAAGCGAGAAGATGCCTTGGTATAAAGGTCCAACTCTATTTGAGGCTCTTGACGAAATGACTGTTCCTCCCAAACCAATTAAAAAACCTTTAAGGCTTCCGATTCAGGACATTTACACAATCACCGGAATCGGATCAGTTCCTGTGGGAAGGGTTGAAACCGGTGTTCTAAAAGAAGGCGACACCGTCGTTTTCATGCCTTCAAACGTTCAAAGTTTGGTTAAATCCATAGAGACTCACCACGTGAAAGTTCCCCAAGCTCTTCCAGGCGACAACATCGGATTCAACGTTAGAGGAATCTCAAAGAAGGATGTTCACAGAGGAGACGTAGCAGGTCATCCTGACAACCCACCAACCGTTGCAAAAGAGTTTATCGGACAGATAATCGTAATCCATCATCCAACAGCCATCGCCGCTGGATACTCTCCAGTGTTGCATTCCAACACCGGTCAGATTTCATGCAGATTCAAGGAGCTTATCGCCAAATTGGATCCGAGAACTGGGCAGACTATAGAAGAAAACCCAGCTTTTCTGAAGACTGGAGACGGTGCGATTGTAAGGTTTGAGCCTATTCAGCCTATCGCTGTTGAAACATACGCTGATTTTCCTGAGCTTGGAAGGTTTGCGATACGGGACATGGGCACCACTGTGGCTGCGGGTGTAATCAAAGAAATCTCGGTTAAGGGCTAGAAAGAGACCCTTTTTTCTTTTCTCTTTTTATTATTTTTTTCGTGTCAATTAAGCAAATAGTAGAGTGAATAGGTTTTTGTCGAGAAGCAAAAGCACTCCTTGCGCTATGCATACGAAGCCTACGATGAGGGTGACAGGCTTTGAGGCTAGCAGCGTTCCGATAAGCTTCAGAACGTCTTCTATGAATTTGAAGACCATGTAGACGATTACTGCGGGAATTAGGAAGATTATAACGTAGACCCATGTTGAGGCGATTCCGAGAACGGTTTCTGGCAGGGGAAAGAAAAAGTAGACAGCTCCTGCACATAAGCCTCCGGCGATTAGTCCCAGCAAAGCTGCCCATGGGAAGTCTTTGATTGGTTTTAGCATCAGTGCTAGTCCTGCGATGATGAGCAGGTATGTGGTGTATGTGTCAATGTTAGTGGCTTGTGTTTGCCATGCTGCCGCGCCTGTTACGATTAGGAGGATTCCGACGAAGAATCCGAAGAAGGATATGATTCTTGTTAGTATGCTTGCGGTTGTTCCTACTACTGGCACTGGTTTTACCAGTTTTTGTGTGAACCATGAGATTGCGATGAAGCCTCCCAAAATCAGGATGTATTCGGCGTTGTTAACTAAGATGCTGAAGTCCATCCTTTTGTCGCCTCAAACAGATTTGTTCTTAGGCTAGTTTATGGATGCAACAACTTTTAATGCTTTCTTACACTCCAATCAAAAGTTCTTTATGCTTCCACGTTTTCAGAAAAAAAGCTAGTTTTCAACAATGAAGTATTATTAGTCTCCTAATATGATTGAGCTTAAGGGATTTTTAGAGTAGAATATTCTAAGTATTTCAAATTAATAAAAAATGAACTTGAGGTTCAAAAATATGAGACATAGACGTGTTAATACACCAATGGATCAGACGATGGTTCTTGTTTAAGACTCTTAATATATTTAATCACTTTTCTACTTGTTCTATTAGTAATTAACATTTCTAGCAGTTTATCAATATCTTCACGTTGCATTATCACTATGCTATTTTGAGCTGCATATTGTTCATTAAATGGATGAATATCTCCTAATTCTGAAGATGCAACAATCGGAGTTACCGAGCATTTGCGGAAAATCTCTGGTACTCTTAGTTGCATATTCTTTACTTGAGAATCCATCTTTGCTAAGTCATCCTGTAGTGTTCCTGTAGTGCAACCTATAATGAAAAGGTCAACAGTTTCAGGATGGAAACATATTATATCAATAGATGGTATCGACAAAGGAGCAACATTCAAAGTGGCAAAATTGAAGCAAGAAAAAATATGCAAAAGCAAGTGCTCAAACCGATCATAAACTCCAGGCATTTTTTTACCTAATTTTGTTTTTTCCCTCCACAATAAATCCAAAGTTTCAGGGTTCTTCTTTTTCTGTTCTGAATATAAGAAATTATAGACTTGTAACATCGGAGAATCTGGAAATATTTTTGTTAGTTCCTCGTTAGAAACACCAATTTCCTTTAAACAGTCCAAAGCAAAATCGTATTTTTCGTCATCTTTTATAATTTCAAAAAGTATGGGTTTTGATACTTTACCCATCTTAACAAAAAGTAATTTTAATTGATACCCCAACCCCTGACGTTCTGTCCACCAATTTAAACGAATACTATCTAAAAGCTTGCGAACAGGGATTTTTGGAACCTGCATTTCTATAAAGCATTCCAAGAGAGCATATATCATTCTAATATTTCTACGGTTGTCATAAATTACCTCAATAAGATGTTCAACGCTATTTGAATGTGTATCCAAAACTTTTGCTACTGCCTTAACAATATACTCATATCGATAATCCGTTCTAACCTTTAGCAAATCAAGTAAGATGGGTAAACTATTCTGGTTTTTAACTCGTTCAAAGAACTGACAAACATCCTTCTCTATTTCTTGACTATGGTCTTTATAATAACCGTCCTTCGATCTCTTAACCACATCTATCATATTGGGCAGTAACTCTTTACCAGCAAACTTTGAACATAATCTCACGGAATAAATAATCTTACACATTTTTACTGGGCTTGAGTTTAAATATGGTGACGCTGCCTTTACAATTTCTTTACTTAATCTCTCATCACCAAGAGAAACTAAACATTCATACACTTCCGATATGTCTACTCCGTTTAGACTATCCCCACTCATCAAAAAGTCTATTAGCACTGGAATTGAATTTTTCTTTTTCTTGTAATCTAAAGCTAATACCGCCTTTGAGAAACACAAGAATAACTGTCCTTCTTGTCCCTTAACTCCATCTAGGATTATTTGAAAAGATTCCTCAGATTCTTGTGCACAGAGTACAAAACACCTAGTTATAAGTGAAGATGCAGGACGATTATTACCATGTACCTTTGCATAGTCTAACAGAAGTTTTATGGCTTTTTCTTTATTCTGAAGAGTGTTAGATAAAATTCTCTTTTCTAATTCTTCAAGTCCTGCTATTCTTCCAGCTTCTTGATTTTTAGAAGCCCCCGATATGACGCCCATTAACATCTCAAATAATTTTTGTTCTGTTAATGTTGAGTAAGAATTGCTGTTAGGCATACACACAACATCCAATTCTTTTAATGAACTTCCACATAAATAAACAATATTGACCTAAGAATGTAGACACAATTCATCTACTTGACTTTACATTTTTTATATTAAATGCCTTCTAAAAACTTCATAGATGCCGTTAAGGCGTATGTGTAATTATCTTTCCGCATCTAGGATTATTGAAGGCATCCAATTTTTACAAAATATAGCATTATGAAAATTAATAGAAATATAATGTAAAAAAGTAGCTTTATTATCTTTGCATGCTGGTAGAAGTATTCAACTCTTGAAAAAGGGAAATCCGTTTTTATTTTTTCCTCATTTTTCTTAAATAGGTAGAAGAACTCGCTCATACTAAAAATGATGCCAATAAGCAATCCGAAGTATAAAGCCGATACTGATGTAAAGCCAAATATTCCCTTAATCTTCTCAAACTCTGGGAGCAATTCTATGATTCCAACAGCACAAGTGAAAAGCATTGCTGCAAAGAAAATTGTGAACTCGATTAGTTCTGCATTATCCTTTTTATTTTCCCCCACTAAATGTTCCCCCTTAAATGTATTATCTAGATTCATAGTTAATACTTTTTAAAATTTCTAACCCTTTCCATTGGTTCTGTTATGCTCCTACATTAAGGTGCATGACTAATTATCTTTCCACATTTAGGACAATGAACATGCCTTTGAGAAGATTGAGAATTGTAACCAGAAACTACAGCGTCTTTCTTAGGTAGAACATACCCACAATGGCGACACACATAAGAGTCTTTCTTCACGTTTTCACCACGTTGCAATAATAGTCTTAAGTAAGAGCGGGAATGTTTGTATCCGTCAAGGATTCCAAGACATCACTTCAGATTATTAATTTCTTCTATTCTCTTCCTGACAGCCTCTGCCATGAACTCGGTTATGCTTCTGTATCCTAAGTCTTTTCTTTTTTCTATCAAGGTTTTCACCTTAGCGTATAAGCCAGAGGGCAAGTTTACTGAAGCGTAACCTTTGGCTGGCATCAGCTTTCACCCCTTTTTCTTTACATATAGCATTTTAAGATGGCTGCAATCGCCTTCTTGGAGTAGCCATGTTCCCTCAAAATCTTCTTGAATTCTTCCACTTCATTCATCGCCTTTCTTGATAGAACTTGTCTCCGCAAAGTATATAACTATTACTTATTATTACACACGTCTTTCCAAAAAGCCACATGAATGCAGATGATTATGCATAAGAGCTAAAGAGGTTTTTGTGGATAGGCTGGTGTGGACAGAAATGGTCAAATATAGGCTTTCGGTTACAGTTTCACCCTCACTTTTGAAGTGGGTAGATGAAGAAGTAGAGAAAAAACATTTTGCGGATAGAAGTCACGCTGTCGAATATTCCTTGATAAAAACAAAAGAGCTAATCAAAAAGGGAGAAATCAAGTTTTAGGATTGTCTAAGGCGGAGACAAAATACTCTGGATAGAACGTAACGACAACATCATAATAAGAAAAGTCTAGTGCGTAACCCCAATATTCTGGATCATCTTTTTCGGTTTGTCAGCTTATTTTTCTGGAAAAAGCTTGTTTTCAACAATCAGCTGTTATTAGGCTTCAAATATGATTGTGGGGCGTGTTCGGTGGTTAGGGTTTTGTATGTGTAATGTTTGGCTGGGCTTTCGTTGCGCACGCGTGGGAACCGTTGAGGTCGGGTGGTGGTTTTGTTAGAGGATGTTAAGCATTTCTTTCAGGGATTCTGCTTCTTCTCGTAGTTGGGATACTTCTTCTTCTAGAGAGGTGGCTTTTGTTTCTGCCTTTTCTCGGAGTTCCTCCAATTCCGCCAGAAGGTTAGCCTTCTCGCTTTCCAGCTTCGCAATCTTATCCCGGAGACCTATCAAAGTCTGCATAAATCCACCTCAATCTCCATTTAATCCATTTAACACATTACCTGCAGGTGTACCTTACCCAACAAACTAGTCAAAATGGGCTAAAAACTTTTAGGTGCAATAACATTCGAATAAGACTGTAAAAGTGTTTGTGACTTATTTCAGGACCGTTATTTTTTAGGTATACTCAGGAAAGCTTTAAGCGGTAATCACAGAACCTTATTGAAGGAGGATGAAATTAGATGAGGATGCGAACTTTTTTAGCCTATTTTCATCTGCTGAATTTTCTGATCATGATTTTTGCGACAGTCTACGTTCTGAACAGTCTCTGGGGACAACTAGAAACGTGGGCATCAACACTCTACATTTACTATCTGATACTGGGACTCTCCGGTGTTGCCATCGCTATCTGGATTGCCATAGATGGAAAACGCCTAGAACATTACGCCGTTAAGATAAGAAATTTAGAAGAGAAATTCGTAGCTTTAGAAAAGAAGATCAGAATCATAAAACCGCGCAGCCCAGAAAAAAGTGAGCGCCCCCCAAGTTAGGTTACTTTGAATATCCACGAGTATTTTCTGTTTATCAACTCGCTTATCGAGTGGGGAGATATGATTCCTTCTTCACAGATGATTCCGTGGATGAATTCTCTTCTTGTCACGTCGAAAGCAGGATTTCTTATAATCAAGCCAGCTGGGGGGTCAGTCCAAACTTCCTTGGGGCTTCTTTCCTCGATTCTTTCATAATCACCATGAATCGTCACAGGATCAAACTTCAAAAGCTCCGAAACAACATAGAAGGGCGTTCGTGCCTCCTTAGCGGCGAGGGCAACCATGCTTGTTCCAATCTTGTTTATGACATTGCCTTCAGAGGTTATGGCGTCGGCTCCCACCACCACAAGGTCAACCTCATTCATGAAATATCGCACTGCAGAATCAACAATCAAAGTTGTCCTGATTCCAGCGTCTAACATTTCTTTTGCAGTGATTCTGCCCTGAAAAACGGGTCTCGACTCGGTGCAGACAACCTCAAACGATTTCCCCTCATCCTTAGCCTTCCGTAACATGTTAGTGACTGTTGAAGAGTGGCAGTGAGTAAGAACTCTTGAGTGATTCAGGATTCTTTTGGAGCCGACCGCAGCAATCTTTTCCTTCGACCTTTCAAGATCCTCCAAAAACTGGCTGGAAACCTGTGAAACCACATCCACCAGTTCCCTGACTGACTCTTCATCACTCTTTTCCACCGCGTGGATAACGTGGCGAATGGCGTTCCTCATTAAAGGCTCTGTTTCTCTAGAAGCAAAAAGAACCGTTTTAGCGTCCGACAGCTCGTTCAGAAACGCCTCTTTCCCTTTCGCCTTAGATTTTTTTGCCGCCGCTTCGATAGCCTTTATGGCGGTTATCGCCACATTTCTGGCTCCCTGAACCTCAAGCCTTCTTATTCGGTCAGCAGCATCTAAAACAGATTCATGCAAACTGGCATCCCACACTCAAACGTAACACCTAAACTATAGTAAACTGTCAGTGGCTTACTTAAAAAGCTAAAATAAACAAACAAAAAAGATGAAGTCTATACGTTCGGCTTATGCTTGCCGCTTTACATGGTCTTCGATAGCCGTTATTATGCCTTTACCTTTCTCGTCGATTGCTTCGTGGCTCTGACCAATACTGTGCGGCGTGGCAATCACTCGTTCACTCTTAATCAAGCTATTAGTCACCTCATCTTCGAAGGGCGTTTTAGTAGAGAAAACATCTAAGGCTGCCCCAACTTTTCCAGCCTGCACTGCCTCTAACAATGCTTCTTCATTTATGATGCCGCCTCTCGCCGTGTTCACCAAAAATGTGCCATCCTTCATTTTGGCAATCTCTTCTCTTCCAATCAAATCTCTAGTTCCCTCGGTCAATGGACAGTTGACGGTTATGAAATCAGATGTTCTCAAAAGCTCATCCAAGGAAACAAGTACAATCTGGTCATCTTGAATGCATGGATCAGACACAATAACTTTCATGCCAAGAGCGGAGCCTAGCCTAGCAACTTCCCGTCCTATTTTGCCGCATCCAATTATCCCCAAAGTTTTTCCAGTAACCCGGCAACCAACCAAGGACGTTTTCTTCCATTCTCCACGCTTCATCGACCTATCGCCTTCGACAAGGTTTGTGCAATGCGCCAGAATGTATGCGATAACGCCTTGGGCAACATCATAGGATTGAGCTGGAACATTATAGAACTTTATTTTCTTTTCAGCTAGACAGTTCAGATCGATATGGTCAACACCGTGAGTGGCGGTTATCACGCATTCAAGGCTTTTCATGATGTCAACTAGTTTTTTGTTAACCTTTGTTTTGCTTCGGACAACAAGTATTGTGACTTCGTCTAAAGGCAAACTGTAATCGATGTCGCTGGCTTGAAACACCTTCCCAAACTTGGATATATGACCAAGAAACTCTTCACCGAAGTTGTCACACACTAAAATCGTATGCCCCTGCATTGTTCCATCACACACTAACATACACTGTTCTTAGGCAAGCGCTTTTGGGAAACCCACTGATTAAGGCTGAAATTGTGGCTCATGCCGAACAGCTCTTTAGCTCAGGGAGAAAACTCAACGCATTATTTAAGCATTTATGGCATGTTTAAATTTTTGGCTAACGTTTCCATCCAAGGTCAACCAACACTTTTCCGAGGGCTTCCAGCATAGAGTCTATGTCTTCAGATTCGATGTAGCCCATGTTCCCTATCCTAAAGGTGACGTTTTGTACGCTTCCGTAGCCCTTCGCAAGCTCAAACCCTTCTCCACGCATCTTCCCGTAAATCTCAAGCCCATCAATGTCTGCTGGAGCGTTCACACAGTTCACTGTTGGACTCTCGTAACCGCTCTTGGGAAACATTGTTAGCTCCAGTTTCTGGACTCCCTCTCGAATGCGACGGTTCCGTTCCGCATACAGATCAAAGAACCATTCTTTTCCCCCTTTACCCTCGATCATCTTGAGGATTCGGTTTAAACCAGCTATCTGGGGAATAACAGAAGTCATGGGTGTGCCCTTCCGTTTCTGATATTTTTCCCACACCTTGAAATCGAAGTACCAGCCCTTATTCTTTGCAGTCTCCGATTTTTTTAATGCCGCTTCGCTTACGCTTCCCACGCCCAAACCAGGAGGAACCCCGAAGCATTTCTGGGAACTTGAAAAGCAGACATCCAAGCCCCATCGGTCAACTTCTATTTCGGTTCCGCCCATGGAACTCACGGCGTCAACAAGCAACAGCTTTTCATGATTTTTTACTACTTCAGCGAGTTTCTCTAAGGGGTTTATCAGTCCCACGCTTGTTTCGTTGTGGGTGATGGAAACAGCTTCAACGTCTGGATTTTCAGACAATTTTTGATCCAGCAAATCTGCAGTAACAGGTTCACCTAAAGGCATCTCGATTGTTTCAACTTGTTTCCCGTTTGAAACCCCCACCTCTGCGAATCTTTTGCCGAAGCTTCCGCATACACAGCAGAGCATCTTCTTGTTTACGCAGTTCCTCACTGACGCCTCCATGAAACCGGAACCAGTGCTTGAAAACAGGAACACCTCATTCTCTGTCCCCAAGAACCGCTGCAGCATCTCCACTGTTTCAACATGAAGTTTCTTGTATTCTTCGCTACGGTGACTAACCATTTGATGTCCCATCTCTTCCAGAACCTCGGGGTAGCAAGCAACAGGACCCACAGTGAACAACTTCAACTCTATCCACCTATCCAGTGTAAAACAAGAAAAGAGAATATTAAACCTTTCAGCCTCCAGAACAGGATAAGCCTAGCGAACAATTAACCACGTGCGCATCCTGCAATCAACTAAAAATGCCTTAAACGCGCACGCACTCTTTTACTATAAAATATGGCCGCCAAAGTTGCAGCAATTAGTAAGGGTAAGATAATCCATGAGGGAAACTCGGGAATAATGCCATATTCATCGGTCTTAACCAACCAAAAATCAGAGTCTCCAGCACCAAAGGAACCTGTGTAGCCTGCTATGGCGTATCCTCCATCAGACGTTTCAATCAACGAATAAGCAATGTCAGATTCTACTCCTCCATAAGCTTGGTTCCACTCCATGTTCCCATTTGCATCAGTTTTTACCAACCAAAAATCAAAGCCGCCAGCACCAAAGGAATCTGTTTTGCCAGCTAAGGCAAATCCTCCATCAGAGGTCTCAACCACCGAATAGGCATACTCAGTATAATTCTGCAATCCTCCGTAATTTTTGTCCCATTCCTTATGCCCATACTCGTTAGTCTTAACGAACCAAGAATAATATGTGAAGAAACCATAGGTTCCAGTTATTGCATATCCTCCGTCAGATGTCTCAACCACCGAATTAGCATGATCCCACAATAAATCGTATGTCCTGTTCCACTCCATATTCCCATACGCATCAGTCTTGATTAACCAAAAATCACCACCTGAACAAATGCCACGATCTTTGCCGCCAACTATAGCATATCCTCCATCAGAAGCCGCAACCAACGAACTGGCACCGTCAAATTTTTCTCCTCCATATGTCCTGTTCCACTTCATGTTCCCATATCTATCAGTTTTGACCAGCCAAAAATCATCCTTGCCTGAGCCAAACGAATATGTGTAACCAGCTAAAGCGAATCCCCCATCAGACGCCTCAACCAACGAATAAGCACAGTCAGATTCTGCCCCTCCATAAGTTTGGTTCCACTCCATGTTCCCATTTGCATCAGTTTTTACCAACCAAAAATCAGAGTCTCCAGCACCAAAGGAACCTGTGTAGCCTGCTATGGCGTATCCTCCATCAGAGGTCTCAACCAACGAGTGAGCACGGTCAGAGCCTGCTCCTCCATACGTCCTGCTCCACTCCATATTCCCATAGTTATCGGTTTTAACTAACCAAAAATCAGCGTATCCAGCACCAAAAGAATATGTGTAACCAGCTAATGCATATCCTCCATCAGACGCCTCAACCAACGAATAAGCGACTTCCTGATCTGCACCTCCATAAGTTTGGCTCCACATCCCCGAAGATGCACCAACAGAACCAACAAAAAGCAAACTAAGTAACACAAAAAGAACCACGCTTGCAAGAAACAGCCTTTTAGACAGCATGCATTCTCCCCTAAATAAAGTTTGGAAGCTTCAGTTAAGAGGTTTTTTGTCAACCTTTCTTGACCAACCATTATCCATTTAGTCAAGTTTTCTTGACAACAAGCATGCCACTGGCTGTATCAGTGGTTCAGGTTCTCTGTAGAAAAAAGGAGGAAAGGGGGTTCTTGTGTTTTTGGAGATTTTTAGACTAGTAGGGTTATGTCCGCGTCTGCGGCTATGTCAAGGAAGGCTGCCGCCCCTGCGATCTGATCCACCTCAGGAATCAAAGTTTCCTTTGTTACTCCAAACATCTCCATAGTGGGGCTGCAGGCATAGATTTTCACGTTTCCCGATGCCTTCATTCTTTTCAGCATCTCGTAGGGCGTGGGGTAATTCATTTCTTTCAATTTCGTTTTCAGCATTTCCTCGTATTGCTTGTAGGTTGCTGGGAGTCCAGCTTTCTCCATGGCCCCCTTCTTGAGCATGGTCAGACCCCAGAAAGTGAAGTAGAGGTGGGTCTCTATGTCCATGGCTGCTGCAGTGGAACCTAGTGTGAAGGCGCAGAGGAGCTTGTCTATTGTTCCGCTGTGGATGATTAGGGCAAGTTTTTTTTGTTTGGTCATAAAATTTTCAACCTTTTTGTGGGTAAAACAACTTTGTTATAACGCTGTTATAAATTTTTTGTAGGGCAACTTTTTGTGTTTTGTGGCTTTGTTGGATGCACCATAAAGCTTATAAAACGCGTATGAATATATATTCATATGAAGTTTATTTCAACTAAATGGATGAGCCAACTGAAAAGGAGAGAAAAAACGAAATGCCGAGAAATATTATGGAAAACAAGAAAAAAGATGCTCCCCTTCAGCTGTTCTTCCTGAAAAACGACGAAACCCAAAACGTTGAGGTTGTAGAAGTCGACGAAATCGACTTTGAAGAAGTGAAAAGCCGCCTTGAAAAAGGAGAATCCGTTTTTATAACGCGGAAACAAGAGCAGAAATCAGATATGAACTTCATCGCCTATGACCTAGCAAAAGAGCCATGGTACCTTATTCGCAGCTAAAAGGGAGGGAAAAAACGAGATGGTGTTGAGAAACATCGTTCGAATCGATGAAAAGAAATGCAACGGCTGCGGATTATGCATACCCTCCTGTGCCGAAGGAGCCCTCCAAATAATAGATGGAAAAGCCCGGCTGGTAAAGGACGTATACTGTGACGGCTTAGGAGCCTGCCTCGGAGAATGCCCCCAAGATGCTATAACCATAATACAGCGAGAAGCAGAAGAATTCGACGAGAAAGCAGCAGAAGATCACCTGAAAAAAGGTCATTCAGTTCCCACAGTCCAGCATAACCATGTAGCCTGTCCATCAGTAAAAGCGATGAAATTCGAAAGCGAACCGAAAGAAAAAGCAACCGCAAAACTCTCAGAAAAGAGGATATCAAGGATTTCCAACTGGCCATACCAACTAAAACTGTTGCCACCCAACGCGCCCTTCTTCGAAAACGCGGATCTGCTGATAGCCGCTGACTGTGTGCCCTTCGCGTACGCAGATTTTCATGAAGACATGCTGAAGAACAGAACGCTTGCTATTGGATGCCCCAAACTCGATGATGCAACCCTGTACAGAAACAAGCTGGCTGAAATCTTTCGGATGTCCAACATAAGAAGCGTCACAGTAGTCAACATGGAGGTTCCATGCTGCTTCGGCTTAAATCGCCTCGTCCAAGAAGCCCTAGAACTTTCGGGAAAGAGTGTTCCTTTGAGGCAAGAAACAATAAGCATAAATGGAGAGAAAATCTCGTAACAAGTTAACATGGAGAGATGAATATAAGTTGACAAGTTCCAACGCAGCAACGTGCCCGGGCATCAGAAAGTTTCTTCGTCCTAAGCCAGAATATTTTCCGTGTCCAGATTGCGGTGGAAGCGTGGAGATTTGGAGCGACGAGGACACTGGCGTATGCGACACATGCAACAAGGAAGTTGGCAGACCCGAAAAGGAGGCTTCCTGTCTAGACTGGTGCCAATACGCAGACAAATGCAGAGAAATAATCAAACGCAAGAAGCATTGACAACAGAGACTCTTTATGCTTCCATGTTTTTCTGAAAAAGACTGTTTTCAACAATGAAGTATTATTAGTCTCCTAATATGAGCGGCATTCAGTAGAGTGGTTATTTCTTTGCTTCTTTCTTTTTTTGGTAGTTTTTTATGGCTTCGTGTAGGGCGTCTGCGGCTAGGTTGGAGCAGTGCATTTTGATGGGGGGAAGACCTCCAAGGTTTTTCGCTACGTCAGCCCGGGTGATCTTCATTGCTTCTTCAAGGGTTTTGCCTATTGCAAGTTCGGTGGTCATGCTGCTTGTGGCTATGGCTGCTCCGCAACCGAAAGTCTTGAACTTGATATCCGCCAACTTGTCGTCTTTAACTTTGATGTACATTGTCATGAGGTCTCCGCAAACTGGGTTACCTACGGTTCCAACGCCGTCCGCGTCTGGAATCTCGCCTACATTTCTGGGATGCATGAAATGATCCATAACCTTCTCGCTATACATTCACATTCACCTCACGATTTCCTTCGGGGTTAAGGGCGAAAGCGCCCGCAATCGTTTCACCACGTCTGGTAATACTTCTAGCACGTAATCCACGTCCTCCTCCGAGTTCTGTTTGCCCATGGTAAAGACCAGAGACCCGTGAGCCTCTTCGTGGGCTAAGCCTATAGCCAACAGCACGTGAGAGGGCTCCAAGGTTTTGGAAGTGCACGCGGAACCCGAGGATACCTGAACTCCAAGCATGTCCAGACCTAAAATGAGAGACTCCCCTTCTATATAACTGAACCTCAGATTGGCGTTGTCTGGAAGCCTCTCAGTTGGGTGACCATTCAAGAAAGAATAATCGATCTTGTCCAGAACACCTTTAATCAGCTTGTCCCTCAATCGCGTCAAACGTTCACCCTCAGCCTCCATCCCCCTCTTGGCGATCTCAGCCGCCTTGCCCATACCAACTATGCTCGGAACGTTTTCTGTGCCCGAACGTAATCCTCTCTCTTGACCTCCACCTTGGATGATTGGCTGAACTTTTGTTCCCTTCTTAATGTAGAGAGCCCCCACGCCTTTAGGTCCATACATGTCGTTGGAAGAGATTGACAAAAGATCAATGTTTTCCTCCTTAACGTTGATGGGACCCTTTCCTGCTGCAGCTACAGCATCCACATGAAAAATGACCTGATTTTCATGAGCTACCTTTCCTATCTCCCTTATCGGTTGAATTGTTCCAATCTCGCCATTTGCATACATGACTGAAATAAGGATGGTTTTGTCGTTTATCGCGGCTTCAAGTTTTTCTAGGTCAACTACTCCCTGTTTGTCCACAGGAACATAGGATACTTCGAAACCCTGCTTCTGAAGGAATTTGCAGATGTTTATCACTGATATGTGCTCGATGGCGGTGGTGATTATATGGTTTCCTTTCTCCCTGTTACGGTAAGCAACCCCTTTTATCGCCAGATTGTTAGATTCTGTGCCTCCTGAAGTAAAGATAACCTCTAGAGGCTTCTCTGCAGCCACCAGCTGGGTAACCTTCTCTCTTGAAGCCGCAATAGCGTTTCTGGCGCTGTTTCCAAAAGAATGGGAAGATGAAGGATTCCCGTAATCCTCCAAGAAATACGGCTTCATGGCTTCGAAGACCCTAGAATCTAGAGGCATCCCAGCCCCGTGATCCATATACACTTTTCTCAATCGCCACAATACTTCCTATTTTATTTTTTTGATTATAAAATGAAACTGGTCTTTTTCTTTGCGCATTTCGACGAGTTGATGCTCAAGTCTCTTAACCAGACGCGGTATGTCTTCCTCAGCAGCTGGATCATCCGCAATTACCTCTAGGACTTCGCCTACAGCCAGTTTGTCAAGCTCCTGACGGGTCCTAAACACTGGTTCAGGACAGTAAAGACCCACGCAGTCAAGGTTTCTGTCAGGTTTAGTTTGGTCACCCAATTATGAACCTCCAACAGACCAGAATTTTCACATATAACTGAAATAGGTTTTCCCATATTTATCTATAACGGTGTTATATGCATGATTGAGGTAAACTTTGCAAAAAAGGTTCTTGCCAAGCCATGAAATCCCCAGAAACATCTTTTTCCATTTCTCTTTGTCACAGGTCTTCGGGGGGAGGCGGAATAAGCCCCTTTTTCATCAGCAGGTTGGTGGATTCTCGAGCGTTCTTAATGATGTGAGTCGCCCTGTCCCAGAGTTCTTGTCTGCTCAATTTGACTCTAGCAACCCCCTCCTTGATGGATTCGAGAGCGCAAGCCACCGCCTCTCTGGGGAAGACCTCCCACTCGTCCATCCTAGGAACTATATCATCCTCGTGGATGCCCCTCTCCTCCGCAAACTTAGCCAGTTCCATTGCTGCCGCTATACACATCTCATCTGTAACAGTCTTAGCTTTCACGTCTAGAACTCCCCTGAATATGGCTGGGAAACCCAAAGAATTGTTTATCTGATTAGCGAAGTCTGAACGACCCGTGGCTACAATCTTTGCTCCCGCCTCCTTCGCTTCCCAAGGCCAAATCTCGGGAATAGGATTCGCACAGGCAAAAACTATCGAATCACTTGCCATTCCACGTATCCAAGGCTTCTTGATGGTGCCCGGACCCGGTTTGGAAGCCGCTATGCAGACGTCTGCACCCTTTAATGCTTCAGCTGCATCCCCAGTTTTTGCTTCGCTGTTGGTTTCGAGGCAGAAATTCCACTTCCAAGGATTCTCATCCTTTTCAGCTTCAACATCCTTTCTGTTTGGATGAAGAATTCCGTTCCTATCCACCATTACAAGGTTGCCGGCTTTAACCCCTGCTCTCATGAGAACCAGAGCCGTTCTCGTGTTGGCTGAACCCACGCCCAGCATAGCTATCTTTGCCTGGCTCATATTTTTCCCAACCAGCTTCAAAGCGTTGATGAGTCCAGCTAAGATGACTGTGGCTGTTCCCTGCTGGTCGTCATGCCAGACTGGAATGCTGAGCTGTTCTCTGGCTCGGTTTAATACATGGAAGCATTTGGGTTTAGCTATGTCTTCCAAGTTTATGCCTCCGAAGGTGGGCTCCAGCCACTTACATGCGGTGACCAAGTCAGTCTGGTTTTTGGTTGCCAAGCAGATGGG
>Ga0315533_1001362_pt1 | contig 18767 bp, 20 predicted proteins | sample SalMarSW160130MG_FD_203081 | JGI IMG/M metagenome (GOLD analysis project Ga0315533, IMG submission 203081) | Salt marsh sediment microbial communities from the Plum Island Ecosystem LTER, Massachusetts, United States - Salt Marsh Sediment SW1601-30 ... | reverse complement strand
TGAGCACAAATCAATCCAAAGAATGCATATTATGCGGGATAAACCCGATAATTGGGCACGATGTTAGAGGCTAATTAATGAAGGTTCTAATCGTAACTGACAAATATGCGATGTCAAATGACATATCAAACGGTTACCGGGTCGGCAAGGCTTTCGGGTCCTTGGGTCATGATGTTAGTTTTGTGAGTCCTGAAATGGCATCGACAAAGGCGGGAGACGCTGATTTCATTCTAGGGTTTAATTCACTTCTGTACAGTTACCGGATGTTCTTGAATGTATGGATATCGAAAGCGAAGGCCCCGAAGGCAAAATTTGCTATATGGAACTTTGATTCTTGTAGTGATATTGACGGAATGAATAAAATGCGCAACAGAAACATCAGGAAAATAATCCCATATATAGACCTGCTGATTACAACGGATCACGACTTCCCTTGGGAAAACCATATTGATAATTATCTGCATTTAAGCCAGGGGGTCGATCCAGAAGATTTCAATTATACACTCGGCAACAATGAAGACAGGCCGTATGATGTGATTTATACTGGAGGGATATATGACAGAGAGCCGGAAAGAATACAGGCTTTAGAGAAAATCGGACAAAAGTTCAAAAGTATTATTTATACTTCAAGCAATGGAGACAAACTTCCTGAGCTGAAAAAATTGACTTTGAAGGCTAGTGTTTACGGGAAAGATTTTTTCGATGCGTACCAGCAAGCAAAAATCGCTTTCGTGCCCAGGCCGCCCTCTGAAATCAAGGAAAACTACTGGAGTAATCGGATTTATTTGGCAGCCGCTACGGGGACTTGTTGCCTTGTTGAATATGTGAAAGGTATAGAGAAAGAGTTTAATTCTTTTGAAGAAGTGTTGTATTCATTTGGTAGCAACGATATTGTCGAAAAGATAAAATTTCTGTTGTCAGATCCAGGACTGAGGTTAGAGCTTGGCAGAAATGCAAGGCAGAGGGTTCTTAATAATTATAAATATTCAAACAGAGTTAAAAAAATACTGGAGATCTTATGAAAATATCGCTGTTTATTCCTGTCTGGAAGCGGTTCAAATACCTTAAAAATGTGCTACAGGCATGGTCTCCGCAGGTTGATGACATAACAGTCTGGGATGATTCAGGAGAAGAAAGAAAATATTCCAGCAAAGTCACAGTGATAAGAGCCTCCAAAAGGCAAGGCAGTCATATCAAATTCAAAACAGCCCAGATTCTTAAGAACGACATGGTTCTGATAAGCGATGACGACATCATGCCGGGGCAAAATCTGGTTGCGGAACTCATGGCCGGATTCAATAAAATTCCATTGGATGACGAACTGAAAGTAATAACCATATTCGGGAGAAAGCTGTCTAAACACGGCTACCAAAGCTATCCGCTGCAAAGGGCAGATCTGATTACAGAAATTCAGGAAGTTGATTGGGCAGGGCGACTGCTGTTTGGACATCGGAAGAATTTTATGATTGATATAACCAAGTGCCCCAACTATTTGCTGGACGATCTGTTCTGGTCATTTGAGCTTCGCAGGCAAAGACCAAAAGCAAAGATATTTGTTATTCCTACAATAGAATGGGGGAATACCCTTGAAGCTAATGATAAAAATTCGCTTTGCAATATTCCCGGGTACTGGATAATGAGAAACAATTTTGTAAGAATGAATTACGAGAAATATTTTAATGAAGGGCACGAAAAATGAAGGCACGAGTATTGAACCATATTATGTATTTAGACCCTGAAGATCAGCTTATATCCAAAAATTTGTTTAATAATAAGGGTCATGAGCTTAACGAAACCGCCCTTGTATTAAAGACGCTAAAAAAGGGTGATGTGGCCATAGACATAGGAGCGCATATTGGTTATTTCACTTTGATAATGGCAAGGTGTGTCGGGCGGCAGGGAAAGACATACGCTTTTGAGCCATCGCCTAGAAATTTTAAATTATTGCAAAAAAACGTTGATTACAATGGTTATAAGAATGCGACTCTCATCCCCAAAGCCGTCTCTGATAGATCGGAGGAAGCAACGTTATATCTGAATCCTGGGAACACGGGAAACAACATGCTTTTTAAAAGAACTAATAATGTTCAAGGAATTCGGATTGAGACCATATCGCTTGACAATTATTTCTCTGACATTGATTTCAATATTGATTTCATTAAGATTGACGTAGAGGGTTCAGAGCCTTTGGTCATAAACGGGATGAAGAAAATACTTGAGGAGTTTGCATACATAAATCTAATGATAGAGTTTTTCCCGCAATTGCTCAGGGTTTTAGGATTTGACCCCCGGGCTTTCCTGGTCACGCTGAGAGAGCTTGGCTTTAAACTGTATTTTATAGAAAAAGGTAAGCTGAAAGCATTTAATCAAATCGCAAGCAGGTATATTAATCACCTAACTTGGCACAAAAACATTTATTGTGAGAGCATGATGAGGTATGAAAAATGATTGACCTAAAAGAACGGCTTTGGAGACCGGATGACAGCCTCGTAGGATTCCATCCAAAGAACCGGTATGCCAGAGCTAAACTGGAATCGCTCGGATATATATGTAGGAGGCTTAAATGTTAGACCCATATGCGCTTTTAACCTTAGAGGAATACAAGGCACTTGCCGGCCTGAGCAACAACGACATCGAGGCCGATGCCATATCGCTATATAGCGATGATGGAACTGCTGCGACCGCTAAGAAATCAGGAAATATTTTAACGCTGGACAAAACTGCCGGAACAGGGACAGACCACGCCATTGACCTAACGGGTGGCACTCCAGTAGTTGTTACCGATATCACTCTAGGGATTTGCACAACAGCAGACACGCAAGATTTGAATATTGGCGATTTAGTTATCTTTGCCGGGGATGTCTCGGTTAGTGGGAAAACATATGAAATAACAGCATTGACTCTAGATACTGATTTTACAATAGATGATTTGACGGTAAACCCGGGAGCGGTAATAGCAACCACCTGCATACTTGCCAGTTATAATCTTGGTAAATTGGCGGTGCTTATAAATAATTATGTTGGCTGGACAGCGAATTTAGAAGGTTGGTCGATGGCAAGTTCTATTGATTTGAAGAACCGTTCTGCGACTAACTGTCTATTAGAAGTAAACGAATTGACGCTGATTTATTATGATAACTATACTCTGGAGAGGCTGATTGACAGCGCCAGTCAGATCGTGGAAAACTTTTTGAGGCGGAAAATCCTGACAAGAGATTACTTAAATGAACGGTATGATGGCCACGGAAGTGTATATCTCGAGCTTGACAATTATCCGGTTACTGCAATTTCGCAAATATGTGAGGGCGTGGCTGATGTGATCAGAGCAAAATACACGAGCACGACTGAAAGGAATGCTTATATCACAGTAACGGCAACGGGGGTTGTGCTTACGGTAGATGGAGTATCAGGGGCAGAATTGACATTTGTGGCATACCCAACGATTACGACAATGGCAGCGGCAATAAATGCGGTTGCTTCTTGGAATGCTCAGGTCATTGCATCGACTTTTAACGGTTATCCGTCAACCCAACTATTCGAGCAGGCAAATCTTTACGGAAAGGATGTATATGCTGACTTGTGCATACCAGACGATCCGCTAGACGGCTATGAAATTGATAAAAATGAAGGAAGGATTTACAGGCCTTCTGGGTTTTCGTCAGGCGATAGGAATATATTCACTACCTATACCGCTGGATATTTGACAGTTCCTTATGCGATAAAGCACGGTGTTTTCAAGCTGGTTAAGGATATGGATGACAAGAGAGAGGAAAGTGGTGGGGAAAGCCTTAAGTCGGAGAAGCTGGGCGATTATAGCTACAGTAAAGGCGAAAGCAAAAATGTGCTAAAGAAGGTTCTGGACTCAAAGGAATATAGCGAATTGAAGGCATACCAAAGACCGCTGGTAGGAGATTTGTATTGAGCATCAAGAGCATGATTGAGAAGGCCGGGACTAAATGCAAAATACTGTATTTGAGTAGTGTCGTAGGGGCCGGCGCCCAGCTCACGAAAACGTGGTTGGTAAGATATAACAATGTGCCGATAAGATTCAACCCGAAGCCGAAAGTAAACGAGGCGCTGTATTTCGATACTCAAAAGGCGTTCCCGGTAACTGTTGCTTATATTATGTATAAGCCCGGGATAATTAAAAGAGATAGAGTGAAATTTGGCACCAGGCTTTATGATATTAAAATGATTGAAGATTGGGATGAGCAAAACTTGTATTTAACATTAAGTTTACAGGAGATAACCAACCCATGAAAATTAACGGATTTAAAGACAGTGAATACGCTAGAGAACCTAGGACTGTCCTTAAAAGATACCTTGAAGAATGGGAGAAGAGAGACTGGGCTGGAATGGTTGAAGACACGCAAAAATCTTGGGTGTTGGCAATGCCAGATCCAGAAGAGATGCTGAAGGTCATCTTTTCATATAAGCCAATTGAGGCTACCTTGATAAGGGAAGCGATGTTGAGCAACGTAGCTTATGCCTGTATATTAAACATGCAATATCTGGTGGCTAGAGGGGTTGTGGCAGACGTCCAGTTTGACGCGAGAGTTATCTGTGAGATTGATCAGCTGATGCCGTCTCCTGATGGAGATTGGGGAGTGAACCCCATCAGCTTGACCCCGACAATGGGGCTTGGATATAAAAATGATAAGGCCGAAAATCGTTGTTAAGCCTGGTAAGGTATTTCTTACAAATTGTAAGTTATTGCCGGTCAAGGTGAGAGAAGCAGTCAAAAAAGCGACGCTGATGACTGCCTATCAGATTCATAACGACGCCAAAATTTTGTGTGTTCATCCACGAACGAAAGTTTTGACTAATGATGGCTGGAAGCCAATTAAAGACATATCTACAGGTGAATTAATTGTTACAGAATCAGGAAAAATGAAGCCAGTAGAACAAATCGTAAAAAGTAAGCCTAAAGAAATTATCAGGCTTTATATAAACGCCATAAATAATGGTTTAACGCAAATAAAAGGCACATTTTCGTCTATTTCAGCAAGCCCAGAACATATAATAAAAACAAGTCTGGGTTGGAAAAAATTCGGTGATATTATTGAGGGCGAAAAAATATATTTTCTTGCTTCAAAATGTAAAGAATGTGGTAAATTAAAGCCTTTTTTTAGTGTTTTTTGTTCTCAATCTTGTGGCGGAAAATGGAAATATAAACACGGAGAAGGAGAAAAGGGCTTGAAAATAGGACACGTTAAAGCAAAAGAATTTGCCCAAAAAAGAGACAGTGAATTAATTATAAAGAAAGGGAAAGAATGGAGAGAGAATAATCCAGAAAAAGTAAAAAAATATCATGCAAGACAAGGTAGAACGCTTGCTGAATTTTATAAGAAATATCCTGAGAAACATCCGAATGCTGTTTGTGCGAAAAATCATTTCTTTACAAAACTAGAGAGGAAGATCAAAAAATTATTACAAGAATTAAATATTGATTATATCCATCAATTTAAAGTTTGCAAATATTGGGCAGATTTTTCTTTGCCAAACATGAAGATTTTATTGGAATGCGATGGCGAGCACTGGCATCGAGATAAAAATAAAGAGGATAAAAGAGATAAAGAAATAAAAAAATTAAAACCAGATTATCGATTAATCCATTTAAGTGAGGAAGAGATTAATAATATAACGATGACTGGTTTATCTCAATACTTATCATGTGGTTTAGGCGATATTAGACTTATTGAGTTGAAGGTCAAGAAGATTAAAAGAATAAAAACCCCAAAATATTGTCCTCATTTTATCGATTTAGTAATTAATGGAGGTAAGGGAACGTTTATCGCGAATGGATTTTTAGTCCATAATTGTCCGGTCGATACGGGCAGGCTGAGAGCATCGATTTCCGTAAACTGGACAGGCAGTGGTATGTCGTATGGCAAGGTTACAGGGAAAACATCGGCAAAGGCCGGAAGGAAACCAAGCTCTGGCTCAGATGGAGTCGGGCAGCCCCCGAAGGAAATGGGTGGTTTTTACGCTTCTGTGGGTACTAATGTGGAGTATGCAGAGGATGTCGAGAATTATACATCTCCTTATCTGTGGCCCGCATTTGCTATGAACAGAGAGAAATACAAGGCGGCTTTGGTGATCGCGTTGGGAGCGGCTATAAAATTATGAGCGACAACACAAGCTATCCAATTGAAGCCTTGCAGACAACTTTGCATACGCTTCTAATCGGTATTACAGGAGGATTATACGATGAGGTCCCGGAAGGCGCAGGCCTACCGTATTCGACTTTTGGCGACATGGTTGATGAGCCTATGGAAGCCCGGGGAGTTAAAGGCAGGATGGTTGTTGTGCCGATTCATGTCTACAGCAAGGATTCAGGTGGCAGGTTTCAGGCTGCCGGTATAATGAAAGAGATAGTGGAACTGGTGACAGCAGATGCCTTAACGATAGTTGGTTGGCAGGATTGTGGAAAAGTATATAAGGCCGGAAAGATAGAGAGGATGAAAAAGGATAGCGGATACAGCTATCACGGGATATTGACTTTTTTAATAACGGTGTGCAAAAAATGAGACTAGATGACGTGGCGGTAGTGGTCACTACTTTTATGAGGGAGAACGACTGCATGAAATGTTTATCTAGCATAAGGAAATTCTACCCAGATATAAAGGTGCTTGTGGCAGATAATGGAAGGCATAAGGACGAGCGGTTTATTAATTTTCTGGACAGGATGAATATTGACTATGTAATTCTTCCTTTTGATAGCGGGGTAAGCAAGACCAGAAACGTTGCATTGGACAACTTAAAGGATTTCCCCTATATTCTATTATTAGAGGACGACATGGAACTCACTGAGGAATCGGAAATCGAGAAATTCAAGGCTGTTCTTGAGGCGGAGCCAGGACTCGGGATGATAGCTGGGGCGATTGATCTAGATAGCGGAGCCAGGGCACTTTGGGCACAGCAATTGGAAATCAATAGGAAAGACAAAATGCTTTTCTCGTATCCGATAGTGAATCCAGAATGGATTGTATCGAATGGCGTGAGATGGCATTATGCAGATCAGGCCAGTAATTTTGTCTTGTTGAGAAACAATCAAGACATAAGATGGGACAGCGATTTGAAGTCCGGAGGAGAGCATATAGATTTTGCAATTCACATAAAGCTTGATACAGCTTGGAGATGCAGCGTAACTGATGAGGTTATTTGCCTTCATCATGCCGGAGAAAAAACACCTGGCTATCTGAGACGCAGGCACAGAGGCGACACGTGGCCAAAGATAAGGAAAAAGAGAGGGTTGTTATTCTGGGTTGAAAACAGCAGAAAAGCAATCTGGGATTACAAAAATGCGAGAGGAATATTTTATCCTGAATATATGTATAATCTGATGAAGACCATAAACGAATCTAACGGTAAAAAACTTGCAAAGAATAAGGATTTTTTAAGAAAAATAAACAGGGGTGAAACCTTAGAGGTTAATTTAAAGCACCCCGATTTTAAGGAGGCTCAAAATGGCTGACCAAATAGCAATCCCTGGTGAATTTTGTACGTTTGTTATTGGCACGCCGCCCCAGGCAATAGCCGCAACAAGAACATTTACAATGAACCTGGACGCGGCAACGTATGGGAATTTCGTTGCTAGGGGCACGAGTTATTGGCGGACTAATTATGTGGCTGATCTTGGTGGGACTTTTGATATCGATGGGCTGATTGTGGTGCAGGATGTAGTACCAGCCGGACCGAAGCAATTCGACGACCTGTTTACTCTTTTTGCAAACAGGTCCCTATTTGCAGTAGTTTTCACGTTGAGAGAGAAGGTTTTTTTGGAATCGTTCGTTTATTCCTGTAACTGCTACATTACTTCATTGACAACCACGGCGCCGGTTTTTGGCGAAGCCACTTATTCTGCTTCGTTGATCATAACAGGAGAAGTCAAGCAGTGGCTAGGCTCAGTTAGTTCGTAAGCGTAAACGTAAGCATTATAATTTTTAAGGAGGTCTTATGACAGAGACAAAATCAGAAAACAAACCGTTTACTATGATTGATCTTGACAGGCCCAGAAAGTTCAGACTAACACTGAATGCATTGGTGGAGCTGGAAGAGAGGGTAGGGCTGGAAATTACTGACCCTGGCACTCTTTTGGCGAAAATGAAAAGCTTCAATGTTATACGGCTTGTTTTGTATCTAGGTCTATTAGATGACGACCCGAAATTGACAGAGGAAAAGGTTGGAAGCCTCATTGAGTGGGATAGCCTGTCTGATATTTTAGACAAGATATTGCCGTATCTGGGTATGAGCAAAAAACCAAAAAACGTGGAGAGGGTGACGCCCCGGAAAAGGAAGAACCCTGGGACTGGGAAGTTGCCCTCGAAACGTCATTCTTGATAGGGTTAAAGCCGGAGGAGTTTTATAAACTAACAATTCAGGAATTCACGACAGCAGTAAATGCTCATGGCAAAAAGAGACAGGAAGAATGGTTGAGGACGGCATGGTTGGCGTCATGGATTATAAATGTACAATTGCCGAGAGGGAAAAACGTAACCCCTCAAAAGCTGTTGGGGGCAGAATTCTTCGGTGAGCCCGAAAAGAGCCCATATAAGAGCAGGGAAGTATGGGAAAAGGCTAAAACGAAGATAATTAAAATGGCCAGGTGGCATAGCAAGATTATGAGGCACATGGAAGCCGAGAGCAGGAAGGGCAAAAAGACCTCAAGGACAGTAAGCATCGGAGACTTTATGAAGAGAACTCGTTAGCATGAGATATTAAAATGGCGACTTCAATAGGGAAACTTTACGCGCTTGTTGGTGCGAATACAACGGAATTCGACGCCAAGATGGCAGCGTTGGGGAAGAGGGCTGCAGTTTTGGGCAAAAGCCTGACAATGTTTTTGACCCTTCCGATTCTTGCGATAGGAGCGGCATCAGTAAAGTTCTCAGCGGATTTCGAGCAGTCAATGAAAAACGCCCAGTCCGTATCCGGGGCTACAGCCGACGAGCTGAAGATGATGGAAGGGGTTGCCCGGGAAATGGGCAAGACCACCGTCTTTTCCGCAAAAGAGGCGGCTGACGCTTTCTACTATATGGCTTCAGCAGGCTGGAAAGCGAACCAAATGGCCGTGGCTATCAAGCCGACACTTGACCTTGCGGCAGCCACCCAATCGGATCTGGCTTTTACTACAAACACGGTAGTAGCCTCTCTAAATCAATTCGGACTGGCGTCCTCAGAGGCGGGAAGAGTTACAAATGTATTCGCTGCGGCGATCGGAAATTCACAAGCGACTCTTGAAAAGCTAAAAATCTCTATGACTTATATAGGCCCGCTGGCAAATGCCGTTGGCTATTCAATAGAACAGACGACTGGAACGCTTATGAGTTTGTATGATGCAGGGTATGAGGCATCATCAGCCGGAACAGCATTGAGAATGGCACTAGCGAAATTGATGCAGGGTACAGGAAAAACGAGGGAAGGGCTAGAAAGTCTTGGGCTTTCTATGGCTGACGTTAATCCTGCAACAAACAGCCTTGTAGAGATAATAAGGAAACTCGAAGATGCCGGAGCAGACGCAACTGCCATAATAAACATATTTGGAGTGAGAGCTGGTCCTGCGATGGCGGCGGCAATAGCGCAAGGTGCAGACAAGATAGAAGACTACACGAAAACAATAACAGGCACAGAATCGGCGTCAGAAATGGCAACGATACAGCTGGATACACTCAAAGGCCAAGCCAAACTTTTGACCTCTGCTATGGGTGAGGTGGCGTTGCAGATCGGGAAGGTGGTAGTCCCGGTCATAAGGAACTTCATAAAGAATCAATTACAGCCGGCCGTTCTGTGGTTCTCTAATTTGTCAGAAGAGGCAAGGAAAAACGTAATAAAATGGGCTCTTATCGTGGCGGCGATAGGTCCGGCAATTATGATATTCGGAAAGGCTGCAATAGCGATAGGGGCTCTTAATAAGGGATTTAAAGCATTGAGAGTGGCGATGGGTACAAAATTGCTAGGCCCGATTGGATTAATAACTGTCGCTATAATAACTCTCACAAAGACGATTTATGATAGCCAAAAAGGTTTCCGAGATTTTTATAACACACTAGAAGAATTTGATGAGGTATCAAAAGAAAATGTATCGACACTTGAAAAAGTAACCGCTGGGGCTAAAGGGATGTTGCTCAAAATGGGGGCGACCTATAAATTATTGTTGAAGGTCTCTGGAGCCACTAAAAAATGGACTGAAGAACAACATAACTTAAAAGAAAAAACGGCAGAATTAACGGAAAAGCAGAGAGAACACGGCAAAGAGGTATGGGAAGCGATAAAAGGGACTGACTTATACAATAAAACATTAGGGAAACAGGCAAAGAAAGCAGAGGAAGCGAAAAGTAAACTCGAAAAAATGAATGAAGCCGTAAAAAAGGCGTTGCAGGCTCAGGAGAAGGCAAAAGAGGCGGCAAAAGCCTTCAATGACACGCTTAAATCGATTGCTTTGGAGACAATACCGCAGAAAATAGCGAAGATGAAGGAGCTGGAAGGGAAGCTTGCTATAGTTGATGGGCTTTGGGCTAAAAACAAGATAACGATGGGCGATTGGATAAGGGTATCCAGCGAACTGAGACAGCAAATAAGCGACCTGAGTGTTGGAATAACAACTAGTGCAATACCGGCGGCAAGAGATATGGCCGGGGTATTTGAACAGGCTGTAACTAAAATGAAAGGTATAACCTTCCTCCCAACAAAAGAAATAGGAACAGATTGGAAAGCGTTAAATAAAGAGATAGAGGCAGATACGATTCGGAGTATTGCAAATATCATCAAAACAGGTGGGAATCTGTGGGAAGGTATGAAAGGGATTTTTGATAATATTGTTGGTTATTGGATTGATAAAGTTGTTAATGAAATAGTAAAGGGTGGAGACGATATATGGGGGACATTGAAGAAAGGATTTTCTGGGCTGTCAGGAAGCATTTCAGGAGTATTTTCAAATGTCGGTGGAGCGGTAAAAGGTTTGGGAGGGCTAATCGGAGGAGCTGCAGGGAAAGCGGGAAATTTTGTAGGTGATTTAATAGGGAAATTTGGGAAGTTGGCAGGACCAATCGGCGCAGCCATTTCAATTGGCATGAAACTCCCAATTATAGGTGATGTGATAAAAGGTATTACTGGAAAGGTTGCTGGGCTGCTGAGTAAAATACCGCTTATCGGTGGGCTATTTAAGAAGTCTGAGACTGAAGCTGAAAAGGCTGCCCGTGAGATGAAGGAAATGGTAGATGGGCTTATCTCTTCAGTCTCGAAATGGGGAGATATTACTGAAGAAACCGCTAAAGCAATCGCTGAAGATATAAAAGGAGGAATGGAAGGGGCCGCGGCTGTTTCTAAGAATTATGCAGATGTGCTGAAAGATGTAGGGGTTACGCAGAAAAGCATCAGCGATCAGTGGGACAGGGCTACTGGCATACTTGCTAATTACGCAGATGGGATACTAGATGCAGAAGACGCCTCACAAGCTGCTAGCGAAAGCTTCTCTATACTGCTCGATTCAGCTAAAAAGTTTGGGACTGAAGGCTCTGAATCGATGGTTAGTTTTATTAAGCAAGTTAAGGCTTCTGGGTTGGAAATAGCAGAAGTAACAGGTTATATAAATGACCAACTTGGAGTCGTGAAAAGCGGCTCAATAAATGCTGCTCAGGGACTTGAGGCTATGGCAGGAGCTGTCGGAACAAATGTAGAGTCTCTCGGGCGGCTCGAGACCCAGACCCTAGCTGTTTTTAATGCCATGATTGCAAATGGCGCATCGTACAGTGAGGCCATGAATTCTTTAGGGGGAACATTAGATGCAATAATTAAAAAGCATGAAGAATTGGGAACAGAAGCATCAGCTGGCATACAAGAACTCTTGAAGATTAGAGGAGTAACAGAAGCCAATAAAGAATTATTTTCTGCTATGGAAGGCAATTTGGCAGTCTTGAATGCTTTGGGGAACACAGGAAGTTTGACTCAAGAGCTATTCAATAATGCCGCGGTATCTGCTACAGATTATTATAACCAAATGATGGAAGCTGGGTTGGATGGCAACCAGGCCCTTGCGCAGATGGCGCCTACGCTTGAGAGATTACGCTATCTTGCTAAGGAGCAAGGGCTGCAAATTGATGACACCACCAAATCAATGATAAAGCAGGCTGAGGAGCAAGGGATTCTGGGCAAAGAGCAGATGTCGATACAGGATACTCTGATGGCCGGGTTTGGGGCTATTATAGAAGCGATTGGTGGTAAGGTTCCTGAGGCGTTCAGAAAAGCCATGGATAAGATGAGAGATTTTGCTGATGATTCTGATGATGCTTTTAACCGTGTTAAAGATGGAGTAGGAGGCATACAAGATAGTCTTAATGATTTACATGCTCCTGATTTGACTTTTAACGTCGATGGTAATTTCAGCAAGCTAGACAAGCAAATGAAAAATTACACCATTGCTGCGGAGCCCGCAGGAGGCGGCGGCGGCGGAGGCAAGAATGTTGCCTGGCAGACTGGGTTTGAGGGCATAGTAAGAAAGCCCATGATGCCATTGATTGGAGAGGTGCCGGAATATGTGAGCGTCCAGCCTTTGTCAAAAGGTGGAGGCCCGAAATCAGGCGATGTCAATATGAAGTTGGAATTTTTTATCAATAACCAGGTGGATCCTAACTTTACCAGGAAATATGTCCAGCATGACTTATTGCCGGCAATTATGACGGCATTGGAGACCGGAGCAAGGAAGACAAAAATGAAGGAAATTATGGGGGTGGCTTAAAATGGGGATGTATTACGTGGCTGATAATCATGTTTTGGGCTCTACGATAACGACTTCGGATGACGCGGCTCCAAACCCTATTTATGGCAATACGGATTATTTGTCGAATAGGAGACAAAGCCTTCCATACCGATTTACAGCAAAGGTCGACAATTGGATAAAGATTGATTTAGGAGCGGATACGAAGATAACATTTGCCGGATTATTTAATCATAATTTCTCCGGAGTAACCGTCAAACTGCGGGCAAATTCCGCTCTTTCCGGCGACTTGGGCAACCTTCTCGCATGGCAGACAGGCCCGGTGGATTTTGGACCAGTGACAATAAACCATAAAGCTCATAACATGGGAAGGTGGGATTTTGATAAAACTTTGCGATGGTGGCATATAGAAGTCCAAGACGCCGCGAACGCAGTCATGCCAGATATAGGCGAATTGGTGCTGCAGAAATGGCATACATTCACGATGAATTATAAGTGGCCTTATAGCCAGGGAATGAAAAGAGCGCTGTCAGACAATGAGACATATTATGGCCAGCGGTGGCGATCACAACTATCGAAAAAGAAGCTGTTCAGGATTGATTTTGATGCCGTGACAGACGCGAATATGGAGGCGGAAGTAGAGGCATTTTTTGAGGCCGTTGGTGGGGCAGCCCCATTTGTCTTTATTCCAGAATCAAGCGAGACGGAGCTTTGGTATATGAATATAATGAACTCGGAGGAAGCGGCAAACAATTTTAAGGATTTGAACGCATGGGCTCTGGAGTTGGAAGAACAGGCCTGGGGAATAGTGCTGCTATGAGGACAGAATGGCAGGCGTAGGTGAAAGCTGGGAAAACCTCGGATATATTGACTTGCCAGGTGGTCAAAACAGTATCCAAGCAATGATTGATTTAGGTGATGGGAAAGTTCTGGCAGGAACACTTGGTGGTTTTCCTGCTGGAAGGAGTAATCTTTATCGTTCTATAGATTATGGTGTGACTTGGACTGATTTAGGACGGCCCATTGATGAAAGCCGCATATCTTGTTTTGCTTATCTTGGCTGGGGAATAGTGGTCGCTGGAACTTGGACTCCAGACGGCAAGATTATTCGTTCTGTTGACTATGGACAGACTTGGACAGATGAAGGTCAGTTAGCCGCAGAGTCTGGCGTCCCTTCGCTTGTTTCTCTTGGTGGAGGAGTAGCCCTAGCAGGAACAAGTCCTAATAGGAATATTTATCGTACAATCGATTATGGCGATAATTGGTCTGGCGTTTGCCAGATGGGCGGAGCTGGGGGCAATGTTAATTGCATGGTATACTTGGGGAACAATATAGTGATTGCGGGGACATGGCCTTCTAGCGAAATATTCCGCTCTACGGATAACGGAGATACTTGGTCGCTTGTGGGGACTGGAGGCGGCAGTCAAGTTTATTGCCTTGCTTATATGGGAAATGGAATAGTATTGGCGGGAACAAACAATAATCCTGCCGAAATCCTTCGCTCTATAGATTACGGAGCTACGTGGGGAGTTATAAATACATTTGCCCCTCATAATAGAATATATTCTCTTGTTTATTTAGGTAATGGGATAATAATTGCAGGAACAGGTGATACAAATGGGAATTTATTCCGATCTGCTGATTACGGGTTGATCTGGACGGATTTGGGACAACAATATGATGCAAACAGTATAAATGCACTCATAAAACTTGATGATGGCAGGGGGCTGGCTGGGACTGGACCAGCAGACACATATTCCAAAGTATTGCGCTCTCTGGTACCTGGCGCTAATGGCAATGGAGGTGGTAATGGAGATGGTATCGGTATAGGTGGGATAGGAAGCGACAACAGAGAGAAAAGAAAGCCCATAATCATGACTCACTGGGTCTGGAAGGCGAAGGATGGAAGCACGGTCGATGCCTATTATGCGCCGGAAGACATAAGATGCACTCAAGTTTTTTACGATGGCAGGATTTTATCTGTTTCGCCTTTTGGCAGGGCTGTAGATGACAGGACTGGGCTTTATTCTGTTTCTGATATAACCATAGAGTTGTCGAATGCTGACAAAGAGTTTTCAATGATGCTGGCAAAATACTTTCTGAAGAACCAGCTAATAGAGGCCTTCCATGCATGGAGCGATGAGGCAGAAGCAATGAAAACAGCGGTCTTGAGAGGTATTGTGGTGGATTACTGGCTAGCAGGAACTTCATTCTTTGTCAGGGCAAGGGATGTCACGCAGAAATATTTCAAGACTAAAGTGCCGCCGGAGGTTTGTACATGAATGCAGGCGATGAGATTAGGGCGATACAACGCCAGCTTTCTGATTTAAACAGGCGGCTTATTTCTGTAAGGGCTAGTGGTGGTGGGGAGGCAAACACAGCCTCAAATGTGGGAGCTGGAGGCACAGGTGTTTTTGATGCAAAAGTCGGGATTGACCTGCAATTCAGAAATATTAACGCCGCATCTGCCAGAATATCCGTTGCTCATGACGCACCGAACAAAGAAGTCGATATCGATGTCGTGGAAGCACAAGTTAACCACGATGCGCTCCTGAATTATGCTGCAGACCAGCATGTCGTTCTACCAAATATAATTGCAAATGTTCTTACAGATCATAATCTTGCAGCGCATACAGCACTCGGATTATTCGATGCTTCTGCGGATGTTGACCATGACTTGACAACTAACTATGTAGCAAATCAACACATAGACCATACAGCCGTCACTCTCACCGCAGGTGTGGGCTTGACGGGTGGCGGTGATATTTCAGCCAACCGTGCTTTCGATGTAGATGTAGGAATAGCTGATGATGACATAGTCCAGGTAGACGGCGCTCCAGCTGATGACGAATATGCCAAATTCACAGCCAATGGCTTGGAAGGACGGAGTTATGCTGAAGTTTTGGCAGATTTATCAGGACAGGCTTTAGCAGCATTTGACTGGAATGGACAGAATCTCACGAATCTTGGGACTGGACATGATGCCTTTTCTGATTTTGTTGCTGATGAACACATTGATTATACAGGGATTTTGGATGTAGCAGCCAAAGTTGTCAAAACCACGGCAAAGGCACGGGCTTGCAGAACCTCTGAGCAATCAGATTTAATTAATTTAAGTTGGTCAAGAGTTGACCTTGATATTGAAAATTATGACCCAGGAGCTAATTTTAATAATGGGCTTTTGGGATCGGGAACAGCAACCGGTACAACGGCAAACCATTTAATTGACGCTGGGTATGATTTTAATGGAACTGGAATCCGTGTTGGAATGAGAATTAAAAACACTACAGATTCTACTTATACATATATAACGGCAGTTGCAGCGGGTGATTTAACTTTAAGGGATGATCTTTTTGTAAATGGTGAGAACTGGGAAATTAAAGCAACAAGATTTGTAGTGCCAGTAACAGGATATTATTTTGTTTCTGCTGTTTTAACTTTTATAAATGTTATTGCCGATAAAAGTTATGTTCTTTCTGTTCGTGTAAACAATACGGAGAAATCATCAAATCGTTCACAGTCGTCATCGACTGGAGCATTAGTGTCATCTCTTAGTGATATAGTTTATTTATCACAAAACGATTACATTAATTTGTGGACATATAATGATTCGGGTGTAAATACAGTCGATTTATTTGCAGTTGCGCCTGGTGTTCATACTTTTATGACAATTCATTTATTATCAGTATAGGAGAAATAATGAAAAAGCTACAATTACTTGAATCCCAAAAAGAATTATTAAAGATTAAGTTCGCAAGGGCTAATCAGGCACAGAAAGAAGTAACGAAAACTATAGATAGGATAGCAGAGGAACTAGGGGTGCTAAAAGAAGAATTAGAGCAGTGGAAGATAAGCCCGAATCTGGAATATTTTGAGAAGCCCGAACCAGTAAAGGAAGATAAAAAATAATGGCTGTATATCCAAATATCTATCCCGAACACGTAGGGAGAGTCATGCCCGATGTTCTAGGATTCTGCAGTCTCACGACTGGTGAATGTGATATCGCGGTCCGAGGGGCAGTCGAGGCTGTGTATGTGGATACTTCGGGTGGAATAAACGGATATTCCTATCTTGCGGCAAGGGGGAGCTTGCATGGTATACCAGAAGTATTCTCAGATGGGGAATTAATGGCGACTCCTGGCGATTATACGTGGACAACTAGAGATGGCGGCATAACTTACATAGATTTTGTGGCTAATCAGCAAGACAAGAAAATTACCTTTAATTATGAAGGCTATATGTTTGCCCCGTGGAATTCAGGTAATGGCTATGTCCAGAACCCAGCATATATAATATTATTTTATCTGGCTTTTATAGTAGGTGTGCCAGAGGCAGATGTTGATGTCGCTTCATTTGTCGCTTTGGCGACAAAATATGAGGATTTGGGCTATGAAAAGTCCGGAAAGCTGACAATTCAAGATATTAAAGAATCAGAGGCAGTGTTGCAAGAATTGCTCTTTTCAGTTGGGGCAAAACTCTGGATATCGAATGATGGCAGAATGACAATAGGAATAAAAGATATATCTGATTTTGCGACTGACACGATAATATTCAGTCAAATAGATGTGATTGGGCAAGTTGAAAGAAAGTATAATCTTGACCTTGCGGTAAACAGCATAAAGGCAAAATATGATTTCGCGCCTGCGGCAAATTTGTATAAAGGAGCGAAAGAAGGGTTGAATGATTCGAGCATAGAAGATTACGGCGATGTTAAAATGGAATCACAGACCCCATACGTATTTCCGTGGATAACATCGGCTGGGCTGGCAGCACAAAGAATAAACGATGATCTGCTAAAAATGGGATATGGTTACAAAAAGGTGACTTTCTCTGTGCCGATTAAATGGATTGATGACCTGGACATCTATATGAACATCCGGGTGCAAGACCCATATGGGATTAGCTGGACAAAGGGTGGAGAGCAAGGCCATTATTATTATATTATAAGCCTTGAAGTCGATTACCAAAGTGAGATCATAGACATCATAGCGGTTGACTTGCAATGGATATTAAGTCAATATGCAGTGTTTGGGGACCGGGACGCACTCGCGGACAGATGGGCAAATGCAAGCGAGCATGAAAGGATGTACTTTTATAAGTGCGATAGGGTTACAGGTAAATTTAGCGATGGGACTCCAGGGAAGATGTTTATTGACAGAAATATAATATAGGAGGAAGGGATGTCAGAAACAGGTGCGGATTATGGGCAAGATTATGTTGGTTCTTATCAGGATGAAAACGATGACAAGAACCATAATAGAGGTACGACTATACCAATACAGATTCAACCGGGAATGCTATTTTCGAGAAGTACAGATGACAGGCTTACTCACCATGCTTCTGCAGGCCAAGACTATCTAGTGTTCCAAGGGAATCCTGTCTGTATGAATAATGAGGTAGTGTGCATGAACAACGAAGTTGTTGTCATGCTACCTGTATAAAAGGAGAATAAAATGAGTGATTTGAGAGAATTGGCTGACACTATATTGGCTCAATCTGCTGCGATAAATATGGATGCGGCAAACGGAACGGAGACGACGCTGTTTACCGTGCCTGCGGGAAAGAAATGTCATATCACAAAAGTAGTGATGCACTCTGTTGGAACGGCTACTCTTGGAACCGTTGATCTTAGCTTTGGATTTGATACTGCCGAGGCTGATGATGTGATTACTCCCACTGGTGCAATTGCTCTTACACTGGATGATTATTTTAAAATAATTAGTCCTATTAGCGATGCAAAGATTGGAGCGGCAGCAGGTACATTTAAAGTTTGCATCCATGCAAAAGAGGGAGCGGCAGGAACTGCAAAATTTGACGTTTTTGGATATCTATACTAAAAAATAATTTATTCTAGTGCATTCCAGAAAATAGGCTACAATATCTTGTAGTCTAGAAAAACTAATTTCTGTTTTTTTTCACAAAAGGCTTGACAAGTGTCCTGACAAGTTGTATATTATATATAGGATGAAAGAAACAAAGGAGGCAAAGAGAATGAGAGAAGAAACAATCAAAAGAATAAGAGACATAAATGATTATGATGATTTACTGGAAT
>Ga0315533_1001358_pt1 | contig 18784 bp, 15 predicted proteins | sample SalMarSW160130MG_FD_203081 | JGI IMG/M metagenome (GOLD analysis project Ga0315533, IMG submission 203081) | Salt marsh sediment microbial communities from the Plum Island Ecosystem LTER, Massachusetts, United States - Salt Marsh Sediment SW1601-30 ... | reverse complement strand
AATAAAACTTGCTCTCAGGAAAACGAGGGCTGTCAACCACGTTGTCTCTGACTGTGACACCCATTGGTTCAAAGAAGTTAATAGGTTCAATCTCCCCTATTTCTACAGCATTTAGCTTCTCCACAAGGTACTTTGCCGCGGTAAGGGAAACATCGCCAATGCCAGGCCAGGAGGCAAGCATGGAACAACTCTTAGGGTGTGGTTGCTTACGAAGCTTTATTACGTCTTTCGTATCCATCTTAGCTTCCCTTGGTCACCACTGATACACGAGAGCAATATAAAGGAGGAGTTTGCAAAATCCCGCCAACCCACCTTGCTTCCTGCCCTATGCCCAGGAGCTCTTTTAACACTTGATATACGTTACCGGCAATCATAGTATCCTTCACTCTCCCCACTATCTCACCATTCTCCACCTTGTATCCCAGCAAAACGTTGCCACCGAAGTCACCACCCAAAAGATTACCCTGTTCAGCCCCCATAACCTGCTCCACAATTAATCCTTCTTTCATGTCCTCCACCATCGCCTGGAAAGAAACATCTCCTCCGCTTAAAATAAGAGAGCTTATAGCTGGGCCGGGAAAACCACCACCTACTCGCTTACCGTTACCGGTGCTCTGAGTACCAGCTAAAGCTGCCGTTTGTAAGTCATAAAGGAAATTCGTCACTACTCCATTTGTAACAAGCGGTAGACGCTGGCTGTGCACCCCCTCGTCATCAAAAGGATGACTCCCTACGCCGTAAGCTATGGTAGCATCATCCCATAAGCTCAGCTTTTTGTCAAAAACTTGCTCCCCTAGTTTATCTTTTAAAGGCGAAGCCCCCTCGAGGACCGCTTTGCCGTTAAACGCCAGCACTAGAGGGCTCAGTAAAGCACTAGCTACTCCATAAGGTGTAAAAATTATTGGCAGCAGCTTGGTGGACACGGCAGCTTTTTTCTTAGCCATTTCCAGTTGCCACATCACTCTATCAGCCAGGTCATCAATATTGTCAGAAAACCGGCATGAGCTTGCGCTATCACCCACAAAAAGCATATCTGTATCACGAACAAGAATGCCTTCCAAGCTAAGGCCGAAAAAGCTTCTGTCATACCTCCCCTCGCCGCCTTGAGAATTAATCAAGAAGGTGGAACTTGTTCCTTTGGTTACTTGAACATCGCAAAGGATATCAGGAGTATGCCCCCTAATCCTGGCTATAAGCTCCTTCCCGATCTCAACCATCCTCTCCATAGCTATTTCTTCTACTTCAGGGTCGACGATGCATACTTCCGAATAGTCCTGGGAGGAAGGAAATTGAAAATTGGCCGGACTGCCAAACTGAGAGGTTTCCACGGCCATGTCAACCAAAGCCTCCAACCCGCCCCCTCCACTGGCAGTAGCAAAGCCGATTCTCCCTTCCCTGAAAATTCGCAAGGCAGTACTGCTGCTCTCCTTGGTCTGAACTTGTTTTAGTTCATTGGCTTCAAACTGTATCGGCACTGCCCGGGAAGAAACCAAGAAAACTTCAGCTTGCTCAGCCACCTTTTGAGCAGAGCGGAGAACCTCCATAATATGTTCCAATTATCTACCTCCTACCACACAATGACGAATCCTGATATGTGGGCTGCCGTTAGAAACGGGCAGCGGAGATTGTCCCCCTTTGCCACAGCCACCACCCTGATTCATCTCCAGGTCATTGCCTATGGCATCTATATTTTGCAGGGTAGTAAAAACATTACCGGTTAGCACCACGGGGCGCAATAACTCTGCTAATCTCCCCCGGCGAATCATGTAAGCTTCACCAGCGGAGAAGGTAAACATCTCCAGGCTAGTCGTCCCGCCGTACCAATCCTTAACATAGACGCCTTCCTCAATGTCACCAAGCATCTCCTCGAAGGAAGCGCTATCTGGCTCAATAAAGGTATTGCTCATTCGCACTATGGGGGGAAAGAGGTAATTAATGGCTCGAGCATTCCCCGTAGCCTTTTCTCCCATCTTAGCCGCTGTTTCTCGGGAATGAAGCCTTCCTTCCAGAATGCCCTCCCGAATAAGATAGGTTTTCCTTGTCGGCGTCCCTTCATCATCGTATTTATAGCTTCCCCGCAAGTTGGGAATCGTAGGGTCATCAATGATATTGAGATGCTTGCCTCCAAATTTCTTTCCCAGGACCATGACTTGCTGCAGGTTTTCATTTTGATATACAAAATCCGACTCGGATAAATGCCCGAAGGCTTCATGAGCAAAGACTCCAGCCAGAACAGGGTTCAAAATTACGGTATACTCTCCACCTTTTACCTGGGGGGCGGAAAGAAGGGCTGCGGCACGCCTCGCTATCTCCCCGGCTTGCTCATGTAGCCCCTCCACGGCGGAAAACTCGCCATTGCTTCCCAGGCTCAGTCCTGCTTGTTGAACCTCGTTATCCTCACGAGCTATGGCTGTCAATCGTAAATTAAGGTCAGTTTTAGCTTGCTCTATATAACTACCTTCAGAATTGGCGAAAATACTTTGCCTCCTGGCATCACGGTAATTGATTCTTGAGCTTTGAATTTTTGGGCTGCTTAACATAATATTATTATAGCTATCTAAAAGCTCTTTCTTGGTTGCCAAGGGTATGGCTGTAGCATCTTGCTCCAATTGCGGGATCACCGTATCAACCACAGGCTCCGTAGGGAAAAGCTTCAATGATTCCCTGCCTGCTAACCTTGCCTCCTCCAGCGCCAGAGCTACCTTGTCCCGCAGTCCGTCAAGACGATTAAAACTGACGAATCCCCAGCTACCCTGGACTAACGCACGAATATTGCCACCAGAATTACGAGCCCTGCTTATCTCCTCCAGTCTCTCCCCCCTGTAGGCAATGTTGGTAGCCTGGCTTTCCTCAAAATGGATTTCAATATAGTCGGCATCATGGCCTTTCAAGGCATCAGCAATCAGGTCTCGCACGCCTCTATTGTAGCCCTTGACACGAATAAAGGCAAAGAGCGCTGTCATTCCGAGCCGCCTCTCTTTTGTCATTGTGAGCACCTGAAAGGTGCGTGGCAATTTCATATCAAGATTGCTTCGGCTGACTTCGTCAGCCTCGTAATGACAGAGGGATTGTCATAGCTTTTTGAGGTGTGAAGGAATCCCTCTCTTCACGGTTACTCCTTCTTGAAATTTTTGCATTTTGAGTTGTCATTTTGATTTTTGAATTTCAATGACCTCCCAGCATAGTAGAATATTGCCGACCTTTAATTTATGCCCATCTCCTGATATTATCTGGGTTACGGTAATGAAATTCACCGATAAACTGCTTAATACCAGCCGAAAAAACAACAGCTGGCTTTGCATCGGACTGGACCCCGACCCCGAGCTTATGCCCGGGGTAGACGTTCTCCAATTCAATAAAGCCATTATCGAGGCCACCTCCGACCTGGTCTGTGCCTATAAGCCCAATCTGGCTTTCTATGAATCTTTAGGGACCGAAGGGCTGGCTATCCTGGAGAAGACCGTTAAATATATACCCGGCGACATTCCTGTAATTGGCGATGCCAAGCGCAGCGATATCGGTAACACTGCCAGGGCTTATGCCCGGGCTCTCTTTTCAGTTCTTGGCTTCGATGCCGCTACCGTCAATCCCTACCTTGGCTCCGATTCCATAGAGCCTTTCATTAACTATCAGGACAAAGGGGTATTTATCCTGTGCCGAACATCAAACCGGGGAGCCGCAGATTTCCAGAACCTCCGCACCGATGGCCTGCCCCTATACGAAGTAGTGGCTCAAAAAGCCAAGCAATGGAATATTCATGGCAATATCGGCCTGGTAGTCGGGGCTACCTATCCTGAAGAATTAAAGAGGGTCCGCTCAATTTGCCCCGAAATGCCTCTGCTTATCCCCGGCATTGGCGCTCAGGGAGGGGACCTGGCTTCAGCAGTTGGCTATGGGGTGGATGCCCGGGGCGAGAAGGCGCTTATCAACGTGTCGAGGCAAATTCTTTATGCCTCAAAGGAAAAGGACTTTGCCCAGGCGGCTAGAAACATAGCTGAGAAAATCCGCAAGCAAATCAATGACCATAGAACTAAAGCCCGGTGACATAGTCCGGCTGCGCAAAGCGCATCCCTGCGGCAGCTACGAGTGGGAAGTGGTGAGGGTGGGCGCCGACATTGACCTCAAATGCCTCAAGTGTCAGAGACGGGTGCTTCTGGAGAGGGGGATGTTTGAGAGAAGGCTGAAAGAATTTGTCTCCAAAAGTGACTAACTAACCAGCTTCGCGACAACAAAAAGCACCCTGCAATGGCTTGTGTAGTGCCTTAACAAAACAGGCAAATGTGACCTTGAACAGAATGGACTATTTTTTAACGAAATCGGTGTAAAAGAAGTTCGGCGAAGCCGAATTTAGACGGAGCGAAGCATAGTCTTTTGCACTGTGCCATACGCCGTTTCACTACTTCTTCATTTCAGGCCAAATAATTTTAATGACGTTGTCTATAAGAAGCTAAAGTAGTGTAAGTCCCTGGCCGTTTCCACCGCATACTTCTCAAGCCATGGTTCATATAGTTCAATTGCATCAAGAAATATTGTTTTTGATTTAGATATAGGCTTTTCTTTTAGATCTATTCGTAGCTTACTTTGCTGCGCTCGTATTTCTTCTTGCAGCATGCTGCACTCCTCACAATCAGGCGTAGAAAGCCATAGATTCTCTACCTGAGCTAGGGTTTCCCAAAAGTAACGGAAGTGAGTTTTGAGTTTTTCAGTCACGGATAAGTTTCCTTCCTTCAAGCTTAAGCATTTAGCAACCAAATCAGCAAATTGATTGCTTACAAGGCAATGCCGTTTAATTTGGGGTGGTTTGTATTCGTGTATTGGGAAGCGGTAAGCACTCCTAGGCTCTCGAGCTCTCTCTCCACTGATAACGATCATAATTGAAGGCCCCCAATCCGCCAGAACCGAATTTAATAGCGGAATAAGGATGGGAACAAGATGCGTAATGTCGTTATGTGCAAGTGCTAGCCGAATGAAATTAAGATAATGAAGGATCGCTGTCATTATACGAATGTGAAGTGTGCTAAATCCATAAAAAGGTCCGAGGGCTGTGAACCCCTCTTTGTCCAATTCCCTCGCTAACTTTTGGGTAAGCTGTATAGAGCTTAAGCCTCTGAACATATGCCAGTTGCTTTTGAGCCAAGAGAGTGCCTCTTTGTACGCAGGAGCGTCTGGACTATCTTTAGTACAGCATCCACCCAAAGCATTGCTCACGCTTTGGCAAGCGTCGATAGGGTTCTCGGAATTTATTTGTCTTGAAATTCTCTCAAGGTCCATGGCAATTTGTTGCCCAAACTCGCTTTCGCCAACTATAAGCCCTGTCTTTTTTTCTAATATTTTTTTGAGTGTTTCCTCTTCACTTCGGAATTTATCGGCGAGCTTTACCATGGCTGAAGCATGCCCCTCCATAAATTCTCTGTATTGTTCAATTGCACAAGTTCTCGCATTGACCGTAGAGTTATTACCCGCCAGTTTAGCGAAATACAGTTCTAGAGCAGAGTCATGAACTGGACAGAAATAAGTAAGCATTCGGTGTGACCATTCATGCCACCAAACTGTATGACTATCAAGTTCGATAACGCATATCACGTGGGTAATCGGGAAGAATTCGCCAAGGATGTAATCAAAGTACGAGATTCTAAAGCTCGGCGAGTTAAGAAAGCTTAAAGGTATAAAAGTCATATTCTTCGCCCCTTTGGTCTCCACCCTTCCACAGAATGGCGTATAAGTATGGGTAAACGAACCTTCTTCGTTTATTTCTAAGTCTGGGTGAACCAAGTTCTATCATTTTTCACTAACTTTTGTCCCCGGTAGATATAACAACAATGTAAGTTCTCTAAACAAGATGTTTCCTCAAATAACGATTACGCACGGACAATTTATGTTTTCAGAACAAGCTCCGTGGGTAACTGGTAACCTTACCCTTCTTTCGTCTAACTAGTTCAGCGTAAACCAACCAGTTCACAAAGACCTTGCTTCGCCATTCCCATGTTCCATCTGTCCATGTTGGATTGACGTCAGTAAGCGACCTCTTGAGTACCTGAAGATGTTCAGTTGGATTATGTCCGACTATTTCCAGATATCTGGCTACGTTGGGCTTTGATATCAGGAATTCCTTAATCATCTCTTTCGCTTCGTCAGTGTTTGCTAGAAATCGCTTTCCCTTTGGGGTCAGCAAGAGATCACCATCGGTTCCAGGTACGACAAGCCCCACTGCAAAACAGTCACCCAAGGCGTCTTCCTTATTGGTTGCGCTGATGACACTCCGAGCGCTTTGCCCACCTGCACTGGCTTGTCGGATAAGCTCCATCACTGTGAACAATTCAGTAATGTAAACTGAGGGTAAAAAGAATGTCGGCGGTATAATTCTTGGCGCTCTTCCTGCCCTAGTCAGTTCTTCCCTAGTGATACCTTTTCTTTCTCTACTAGGAACGAGTTCTTTCCCTGAAAGACTAGCAAGCCCGGTCTTGTCAAGCCAAACTGACAGATTTTTGGCATAGGTATCCCATGTGTCTGCGGAAACATCCAGTAAGGGCATACTGGTCTTCATAAGCCCTATGAGGTCACCAACTTTGATGCGCTCCGACACTGTAATGCGGTCAAGTATATCCTTGACAAGACCATTTTGCCTGACGCGATCCTGGAGAAGCTGCCCTATTCTCTCATTTTGATACGCGTCGATTGTTACCGCTGCAAGACTTATCTTCCCGCGTGAGTAGTCAAGTAGTCCTAGAAGACGAAGTTCGCGTAACCTATTGAATATATGTCCAGTGCTCTTACGTTCTTTCTCTCTAATCTCAGTCAAAGTCTTCCAATTATGGCTAATTATGCGATCCAATAGGTTTAGGGTAACAATAGGTGAAGTTCTAAAAACATATTTTATGCCAAAAGGAATGCTTCCAGTCTTCAAATACTCCTTCAGGACGTCATTGTATGTGTCGTAGGTTCTTCCGGTCAGTCGAATAAGGCGATGAGTCTGCAAAGTGGTGATTCTCTTGCTAAGCGACTCCCCGTCTCCAAAGACATCGTGCAGTTCACCTATAGTTGCTGGCAAGTAGTAAGCTAGTCGCCGAATGAAATCTTTGTCGGTTTCGTCAAGGTCGGCCAACTCTTCGCTAAAGAGCTCTTCCGGCTTAAGTCCTGCTTGCACGAGTTCCTCCTGGCTCAGCCCCTTCTTAATCATGCCTATGATATGGGCGCAAATCCTCTTCTGCAGCCAAGGGAATCCTTGAGAGAATTCCAACGCCATTTCTTTCACCCGATCAATCAACGGCTGACCTATCTCGTCTTGAACATGATTGATTAGACTCAACGCCTCGTCTCTCGAAAAATCCTCCAGGTTTATTGTTTCTGAGATTTCCCTGAGATACTCTAGATCTATCTTAGCCCGCTCGTCGTAGGTTGTAGGTTGGTCATTCTTTCTGGCTATGCAGAATAGAATATTGGTGCACAAATGTGTGATACTCATAACCGAGTCAATGAACGCTGCATAAAGGTCCGGTTTAGAAAACAAGCTCTCAAACTGGTCTATGAAAAATACGCCTAAGTTGTTGTCCTTCTGTAGTTGTGAGTTAATCTCTTGAAGTGCCAGAAGTCCAGACTCAAGATTGTCAGGAACGACCGTTTTAGCTTTGTGTCTCTTGTTCTGGTATTTAACAAACTCCTGAATGAGATCAAGGAAATCTAGGGTGCTCCTGAAATTCCGTGCGTCGGCAATAACAGTAATGACATCATTCTTATCAAGTTCATCTCTAATCTTGAGCAGAAACGAACTCTTACCAACGCCTGAACGGCTCAGCACTTGAAAAACTGACACCTTGCTTCTCTTGCCTCTGGCACTATCTAGGAAAGCAGCAAAAACGTTCCTTTTCTCATCTCGACCAATAAAACAATCGGGTGGAGCTGGAAATTTGTAGTCGAACCATCCAGTACCCTGAAGCGGCGCCATGCGACTTTGGTCGAAGTCAAGGAAACTTTTGCCTTTGATTTCTGGAGGCCAAAAGAGAAGCTCTTCCAGTTCGCGTATGCAAGACTTCAATTTTCTTCCGAATTCCAAATCATTAATGCTAGAACCTTGGCTGTGATAAACACAAAACGCACGAGGTCTTGTTTCATCTTCGCGGATAAGCAACTGAAGAAAGAAATCTCCCCTATCAGACACCAAGAATAATGTATCTCCTGCTCGAGTGTTGAAATCACGTACAGACCTATTCTTGACCTGGGCGAATGTAAGATAACTTAATTCTTTGGCCAGAATATCCAGAATCTGTTGTCCAGTAATTAGTACAAGGTTGGCTTTCTGCTCTTCCACAGATCGAAGATAGTCTTTAGCATCTTGTGTGAAGTCAGAGGTGGAAATAAATAGACCTAAGGTTCTATTATCTTTCCCCCAGATTGGATACATTTTGCCGACGAAAGATGAAATTGTGGTTCCGTCTATTTTCTTTGTATGCGCCTTTGCTTCGCCAACCAAGGGTACGTTGTCTAGTTTTCCCGTGGCCGAGATATCATACTCCATGCTTGCCATTTTGGCTCGCAGTTCGATATCCTTATAACCACACCCACTCACGATGTCTCTGACCAGTCTCTCGAACAGTCTCCCCTGGTCCTGAGATAACGTCAGACCTGTTGACCTAAAGTCTACGAAATGAAACATCGTCCTTCACATCCACCAACTCAATTGAGGTTACCTTTAGTGTTTCCCCAACTCTACCCTCACGAGCATAGTTGCATTGATCGCTCGCATTGACTTATCGTTATTATTATCCTCCATGATAACATAATACAAGGCCTCATTACTAAAGGCAATTCTGGAATTCATGATAGCCAAGTCTTCGACGGCTCTGCTGGAGGATAATTGTGTGTACCAAGTCTATACGCTCAATTAACCATGAGAAGCCTAGGGTCCCAACAATATGACGAATTGTGCAGGTTTTTAGTCGCTTTTAAGCGCTAGATGTCCTTTTCCTAGCCATGGGACAAGAGAGTTAACGATCTAACTAAAAGTTGGCTTTATCAGCTCTGTGTGCTAGTTTATAGCACTATCTTATGGCTCGCTGTATCTTCCATATTGATTTGGATGCCTTCTTCGTTTCTGTGGAGCAGGCGCTTAACCCAGAACTAAAGGGGAAGCCTGTAATCGTCGGCGGAGACCCTGAGCGCCGACATCGGCCTTAAATGCCAGCGAAGGGTGCTTTTGGAGAGAAGCGTTTTCCAAGGAAGGGCGAAAACTGTGGTTGCCAGGAGTAATTAGTTCTTTGGCAATGGGAACCCTCGCATGTTACGTTTTACTTCAGAGGAAAAATATGGTATAAATAGCTTTAGATTGGAGAAGAAGATGAAAACCTACACTTTTAGAGTAGTAGTGGAGCCTGACGAAGACCGCTGGTTTGCTTATTGCCCAGTCCTCGAAGACAAAGGAGGAGCTACCTGGGGCTATACCAAAGAAGAAGCCTTAAAGAACATAAGGGAAGTTGTTGAGATGACTATCGAAAGCATGATTGAACATGGAGAGCCAATCCCAGAGGAACCAGAGGCAGAGGTGAAGGTTTCTTCTGAACCCCTTGTGGCTGTCACTGTGTGACCGGCATCAACTATTCAAAGCTTCGGTCTTTAACTGCTAGAGAGCTGATAACCGCTCTAATCAAGGACGGCTTTTCTCCTGAGCGACAATCGGACAGCCACCAGCAATACCTTCATCCGGACAAGAGACGAGTAACGATTTCTTTTCATCATCCTGGCGACACTTTTACTCCTAGGACTTTGAAGAGCATGATTGAGAAACAAGCCAAATGGAATGAAGACGATTTGAAACATCTCAACCTTTTGAAATAACCAGATTCACTTTCAGAGGCTAAGGCAAATGCCTCAAATGCCAGAGAAGGGTCCTTTTGGAGAGAAGTATCCTTGAGAGAAGGGTGAAAGAATTTGTCTCCAAAAGCGACTAACTAAGCAGCTTCGCAACAATAAAAGGTGCCGTTCAATGGTTTGTGTGGTGCCTTAACAAAACGATGAATCGTGCAGTAGCCAAGCCTCTCGAGCGTTAAAGGAAGCCAGCTCAGTATACTTTGAGTGCTTGAATCTCCATTGAGAACCCCAACAAACTGGAAAAATGTCCTCAAGCCTGTTCACATTTGTCTGCGGCGATATTTACAGAAGCCAAGCTAACCAGCATTAACCAGCCCGATGAGCAAGGGGGTAACAAAGACCTCTATGACGGCTGCAACGGCAAGCCCAGGAAGAATCCACCTCAAGTAAACTTTAAGGCAATCTGACAACTGTAGTTTAACTCGGCTCTCTCTTCGTACTAGCCACTTAAGTGATTCTATACCTAGCGTAAGGCTCAAAGCGGTGGCTAGCAAGATCACTGGAATCTCGATCACACCATGCGGTACAAAGCTAGCCATAACATATCTCCATCCCTTGACTGATTCAAGCGCGGAGCCCAAGCCTCCAAGGACAAAGCCGTTTAGGCCTATGAAAAGTAGAGGTGGTAGTCCTAGTAGGATACCTAAGAAAACTAACCCGAGAGCCTTGATTGCGTTGTTGATGAATATTATTAAGACCAGTACGATAGACAGCCTACCCATCGATGCCAGGGGCTCTAGTACAGCGCCGAACTGTCTCATAAGCCCCTCAACCGTATTCTGACCAATAAGCGTACCTAATACAAGACTGACAAAAAATATGCCGGTCGCCAATATAAGATTCCGAATCAACACCTTTTGTCTGATTATCTGAGTTACCTGCATGATTCACTCTAAAGCTAAGCAGTCATTGTATCGAACATTACTGATTTCGCCAAGATCACAAAATGGCCTTTTGTTTAGCCGCTGCTGTTGCTATGATTAGGGGTAAAATAATAGACGGAGGCAGTAAATGATAATTGGAGCCATGGCAGATTCTCATGATAGGCTTGATGTGGTTGACAAAGCCATCAGTTTTTTTAATTCTCAGGAGGTAACCGATGTCTTGCATGCTGGCGACCTGGTATCTCCATTTGTAGTGCCACTGTTCTCCAAGCTGAAGGCAAAATTACACTTCGTCTGGGGAAATAATGAAGGTGACCACGATTTCGTTAAAGTGAGATTTGCCGATATTGGAGTCACACCTCTAGGTGATTTCGCTGCGCTGCAACTGGGTGGGAAGAAAATTGCTTTGCTCCATGGCATACATGAGGAAATTGTTGATTCGCTAGTCGAGTCCGGCTGTTATGATCTGGTTGTCCGCGGACATAATCATAAAGCGGAGATTATTGAGGGCGAAACTTTAGTGGTTAATCCCGGGGAGGTATGTGGCTATCTCACCGGGCGTCAAACAGTTGCGCTGATTGACTTGCAAGAAATGCATGGTCAGATAGTAGAGCTATAATTGCTAGCCCTTGGTAGGCTATTGTCTCTTATTGTCTATTATCGGAAGAGTGAGTAAACTTTTCGACGAGAAGTTGGCTTTGTCAGCTCTGTGTGCTAGTTCATATTCTATCTTATGGCTCGCTGTATCTTCCATATTGATTTGGATGCCTTCTTCGTTTCTGTGGAACAGGCGCTTAACCCGAAACTAAGGGGAAAGCCGGTAATCGTCGGCGGAGACCCTGAGCGCCGCGGCGTAGTTGCCTCTGCTTCCTATGAAGCACGACCTTTCGGCATCCACACCGGTATGCCGTCATCCAAGGCACGCCGCCTTTGTCCCCAGGCAACCATCAATGCATCAAGACATATCCTTTCACCTCTGAACGGAAAGGAATTTTGCCCAAGCGGCTAGGACTATGGCTGAACAAATCCGCAATCAAATCAATTCCTACAGGATTATTCTGGACACATAGTACCCAATTTGTAGTAGGCCTAATCGGTGCAGTGGTCGTGGAATTTCGCAGTTAATAAGAAGAGCGAGCTCCAGATTTTGGAGCTCGCTCCTGAATATCGCTATTCAGTTTTAAATCACCCCTACTCTTCCACTTCAGCTTCCGGCTGAACCGCCGTTGCCCCTTATTGGGAGCCTTGCCTTACAGACGAAGAGCTCGGGGCTTCCATGTGCTCTCCAGCAACGCGCCTTACCTATCGAAGCCACCTCCCTCTTACGTTGCCGGGGAGCTCCGATCGGGAAACATCCATCGGCATAACCAGGCCTCTGTTCTTGTCATGCCCACCTCCTTGCTAGGCGTCGACCATTCTTGCCTAACATCTATATTGTAGCATAATACAAGGGCCTATGTCAAGAATACAATCGTGGAACTTTATTAATGTCCCAGCTCTGACAATATCGGTTCAACGAGTTGTACAAGACCACTTATATCGCCTTCGATACTATAAACACCTTCCACTGCATAGGCAGTGCTTCCGTAAATCAGGCGGTTGGGTTTGCCTTCGCTCCTGTCCCAGTGGATGCCAACCCACTTAGCCATGGCAAGCAAATTGTTGTCATTATCGTGTAGCTCTACAGGATATGTAAAAGCCGCTACCAGTGTGACACCTTCTTCCGGATGGAACCTCATGGGCAGCCCCGAGGAGTATTTCGCTAGCTCATCTAGCGGCAAAGGCTCCCCAATCTTATCCAGCAATCCCATTACGGTGGTATCCAGGTTTTCGATGTCATTGACCGGCAAACGCGGATAATCACCCGGCACAACGTCCGTGCTACCGGACTCAGTTAATATAGCGGATACTGCTGGTCCGATTGAGTGACTCGTATCTGTTAAAAGTGCTAAAGCACTATCGATGTTTATTACCAGCGGAAACGGAAGAGATGCATATCCTATAGGTCCATATACAGTAATCAACTTAGTCTGGTACCTGCCCAACAGACCGATAGCTTTGCCATCCTTATCAGTTATTACTGCCCCTGACTTGTCAACCACCCAACCTTCTCCCCTTGTGGCAGCTTCCTGCGGCACACTTATTGAGAAGAATAATGGTGCTACATTGTCTGATAAATGGGCATTTGCCGGAGACTTCATGTATCTATTAGTCCCATCGACCCATCCTCGAATGCATATACTCTGGTTTGAGGCCAGGGATGAAGTGTCGCCGATTTCAGCAACCGGTAAGTTGGCGTCCTGCAATTGGAGCAGTGTGGCGCTGGTGCGGTAGTCTATAGCTTGAATAGAGGCATCGAACATCCCGTATTTAGGTGAGATTACTAATAGCTTATCTGGAGTGTCCCTTTCGTAATCTAGCACTGTCAACACGTGGTTGCCATCATCAACGACAATACCAAAAGCCAGCAGTGTCTCTGGGTCACCACTTGCCGTCCCTGGCTGCCATATTTGCACGACATAATCATCTATTCCCATCTTATATGATAGGGCAGATGGTAGCACCATAGCCAATACCAACACCAATAGAACCACCGAGATAACCATCAAGACTCTTAGTCGCATAACTAGGCCTCTCTTCGTATCATGCCCCACCTCCTTGCCAGGCATCGACCATTATTGCCCAACATTTATATTTTAACATAATGCAAGCGTGGAGCTTTTAATGGTCGAAAATCTGAGAGGTGGGGGAAATGTTATTATAGGTGCAAAAGGACCTATCAATATGGATATTTATGAGCAGTTAAGGAACAAGCTTAAGGAAGCTGTGGAGAGGAGCAGAGCCGATGGCATACTCCTATCAGGAGGGCTCGATACTGGCATTTTGGCTTTTGTAGCCAGGCCGAGCACGGGCTTCACAGTGGCGTTAAAAGACTCCCCGGCATCTGACCTTGTATATTCAGAGAAGATTGCCAAGCTCCTGGGAATACAGTATGAAAAAATGGAATTCACTACGGAAGAGGCACTTGGCACCCTTCCCGAGGTTATCAAAATACTGAAAACCTTTGACCTCGCCTTGCCCAACGACCTTTCCATATATTTTGCCCTTAGACTTGCCAGAGAGAATGGAATTAGCTCTGTTATGACCGGTGACGGAGCCGATGAGCTCTTCGCCGGCTATTCTTATATGGCGGAGCTTCCTCCTGAAGACCTGGAAAGATATATAAGAAGGCTTTCACAAAACTGGCACTTCTCAGCCGGCTATCTTGGCAGGGCTTTGGGCGTTGAAATAAGGCAGCCCTTCCTTGATGAAGATTTCGTTCGCTTTGCCCTGGAAATAAGCCCGGAGCTTAAGGTCAAAGACGGGGTAGGGAAGTATATCCTGAGAAAGAGCTTTGAGGATTTGATTCCGGCGGAGATAGTGTGGCGGAGAAAGGAGCCCATAGAATACGGCTCAGGCTCCACCAAGCTTCACGAAATAATAAACAATATGGTCACAGACGAAGAATTCCAATCGGCAAGAAATCAAGTTGACATAAAGTTCATAAACAAAGAGCACCTCTTTTACTACCGCATCTACAATGAGGTTGTAGGGAAAATTCCCAAGGCCAGGGATGATGAAATCGGCTGTCCCTGCTGCGGAGCAGGCATGGGTATATATCATTGCCCCACCTGCGGCTTCTCCCGCCCCCTGTTATGAAGCTCATTCACAATTCTCCCTCAAAAAACCATTGACAACTTCTTAGATAGTGGTACAATAGCTTATTCAAGAGTACCCTCTACAAGAAATAGGGATTTAAGACTAACATCCAGACGGGTGGTCAAGTATGTGGCTTAGAGAATTGCGGTAGTGGCTATTATCTTGAGCCCAGCACATATAGAAATGTGAACTGGGCTCTTTTTTCCCGCAATAGTAGAATCTACCTTCTTCCTCGATGGCTAGTATTATTGCGAGGCGTAGCCTAAACCCTAAGCGAAGCGAATGGTCGGCTAAGGATGGGGATAGATAAAAAAAGAGACAATAAGGGAGGTGCAGCAATGAAAAATAGAAAAATGCTCTTACTAGCTCTGTTCTCCATGGTTCTCATCTTCAGCCTGATTCTTCCCGCTTCGACAGCGGGAGCTTCCGCAACTATGCCTTTGCCGGATGACCATTCTATTATTCATTCGACGGTGGATAGTTCCGATCTTGTTTCGACAATGGCCCTGAATATGCCTGAAGGCGACGTAACTCCCATGGTCGCCGCAGGTGAGTTGCACACGGTGGGGCTTAAAGCCGATGGCACTGTGGTCGCCGCGGGTCGGAACGATTGGGGGCAGTGTAATGTCGGCGGCTGGGCAGATATCAACCAGGTTGCGGCAGGCTATGGCCACACGGTGGGGGTTAAAGCCGACGGCACCGTAGTCCACGTGGGAAGTTTTCTCAATCGGGAGTACAATGTCGGCGGCTGGACGGACATCGTTCAGGTCGCTGCAGGCAACGGTCTCACTGTGGGGCTTAAGTCCGACGGCACCGTCGTAGCTGTGGGATGGAATGATTTCGGCCAGCGCAATGTCGACGGCTGGGGGAACATCACCCAGGTCTCGGCAGGCTTTGGCCACACAGTGGGGCTTAAGTCCGACGGCACCGTCGTAGCTGTGGGATGGAATGATTTCGGCCAGCGCAATGTCGACGGCTGGACAGATATCACCTACGTCGCCGCAGGCCGACTTCACACGGTAGGGGTCAAGAACGACGGCACCGTCGTCGCGGTGGGACACAATTACTCGGGGCAGTGTAATGTTGGCGGCTGGACGAATATTGCCAAAGTCGCCGCAGGTGAGTTGCACACGGTGGGACTCAAGAACGACGGCACCGTGGTCGCCGTTGGATCTGAGTGGGCAGATTGGGATCATGGGCAGTGCGATGTCGGCGGTTGGACGGACATCGTCTGGGTCGCCGCAGGTGCATTTCACACTGTGGGACTTAAGTCCGATGGCACCGTGGTCGCTGTGGGAGACAATGACCCCGGGCAGTGCGAAGTCAACGACTGGACGGACATCACCCAGGTCGCCACATGCCAGTACCACACGGTGGGACTTAAGTTAGACGGCACCGTAGTCGCGGTGGGATACAATTACTTGGGGCGGTGCGATGTCGGCAGTTTGACGAATATTACCGAGGTCGCCGCAGGTGCCTGGCACACAGTAGGGCTCAAGGCTAACGGCACCGTGGTCGCCGTGGGAGCGGAATACCACGGACAGCGCGATGTGGGCAACTGGACGGACATCATCCATGTCGCTGCAGGTGAGTTTCACACAGTGGGGGTCAAGAAGGACGGCACCGTAGTCGCAGCGGGAAGCAACTACACGGGGGAGTGCAATGTCGATGGCTGGACTAATATTACCCAGGTCTCCGCAGGTATCTTGCACACAGTAGGGCTTAAAGCAGACCGCACCGTCGTCGCTGTGGGATGGAACGACTACGGGCAGTGTAATGTCACCGGCTGGACCGACATCGTCCGGGTCGCCGCAGGTGCGTTTCACACAGTGGGTGTCAAGAGTGACGGCACTGTAGTCGCCGCGGGAAGTTGGCTCAATGGGGAGTGCAATATCGACGGATGGACGGACATCGAGCAAGTCGCCACACACGCCTGGCATACGGTGGGTGTTAAGGCCGACGGCACGGTAGACGCCGTAGGAAGCAACTACCACGGGCAGCGCAATGTCGGCAGTTGGACGGACATCACCCAGGTCGCCGCAAGCTGGGTTCACACAGTAGGGCTTAAGTCCGATGGAACCGTCGTCGCCGTGGGAGGCGAAACCGAGCTGCCTACATGGAATCTCTATTGGGTAGACTCTAAGACAGAAACGGTAACCAATGGCATCGTTGATGCCAGGGATGAAGCTGACACCGAGGTTTTAGTAACTGGCACTGCTACGGTAACTGTAGCTCAATTCGCTGATAATCCCGGCGGCGGCGCTCCGACCAGCTTCACCTCACTGGATAAATATATCGACGTCTGTATTCCTGATGTTGGCGAGGTCACCGAGATTGAGATAAGGCTTCACTATACCGATGATGAAGTACCAGCCGGCGTTGACGAAGAATCACTCAAACTCTTCTGGTGGAATGGTGCTGTCTGGCAAGCGTGCAGCCCAAGCGGCGTCAATACCGCTGACGACTACGTCTGGGCACAAATAAGAACTGCGGGTACCACGCCAACTCTATCACAATTAGCTGGCACGCCCTTTGCTGCTTATGGCTCTCCATCACCTCCTGCTCCGACCCCACAACCAACCCAACGTCACCCAGTCAGGTATTGTTTTATTGCCACTGCTGCCTACGGTACACCCATGGCCGAGGAAATAGAAATTCTCCGTGAGTTCAGAGACGAATATCTGCTCACTAACCCGCCGGGACGAGCGTTGGTAGATTTCTACTACAGGGTCAGCCCGCCAATAGCTGAGTTCATAACTGAGCATCCCGGCCTGAAGCCAATAGTGAGAGCTGGGCTAGTGCCTGTTGTAGCTATGAGCGCTGTAGCCATCAACACTACTCCGACCGAGAAGGCAGCCATAGTAGGCTTGCTGGTGCTGGTTTCAGTGGCACTGGTTGTCTGGACAACGAGGCGGCGAGGTAGAGGCCCAGGGTATACCTGAGGGTGAAATTCAACCTCGCCTTGCCTCACCCTAACCCTCTCCATCAAGTGGAGAGGGAACTCCCATCTAAGGAGAGGGTCTGGGTTAACTTGTTCCGTGACTCCCACCGGCTGTGATAAGAGTGGTGGGCAGCTTATTAATGGGGTGGGGATAAACACATACTTCGGCTCCGTAAACCTTCTTGATATTCGGCGCTGTGAGTATGTCGGGTGGCGTGCCTTCAGCGTAAACTTTCCCTCCATTTAGCATGACCATCCAATCGCAGTATTGGGCAGCAAGATTCAAATCATGTAAAGCGATGATGACGGTTAAACTCTGCTCCAGGCAAAGGCTCTTGACCAGGTTGAGAATCTCGACTTGATGGTTTATATCCAGATTGGCAGTGGGCTCGTCAAGGAGCATCGCCCTTGGCTGCTGGGTTAGTGCCCGGGCGATAATAAGCCTCTGTCTCTCTCCTCCTGAGAGCTCACTTACCCTGCGCTCAGCGAAGGACTGGGTATGCGTTGCCTCCATGGCTTGCCAGGCGATGGCCAGGTCCTTTCCTCCCTCGTAGCGAAGGAGCCCGAGGTGAGGCGTCCGCCCCATAAGCACCACTTCAAAAGCAGTGAAAGCCCCGGGCAAGGCCGGGCTTTGCGGCACCGTGGCAACAAGGCGGGCCAGTTCGTCGCGCTTAATAGTTTTTGTGTCACGGCCGTCAATTAAGATACGCCCGGAGAACAGGTCAATCACCCGGGTCATTCCCTTGATTAATGTTGACTTCCCCGAGCCATTGGGGCCAACCAGCCCCAGTATTTGGCCGGGCTTAGCCTTCATATTTACATCGTGCAGGATGGCTCGATGGTCGTAGCCTAAGCTGACATTATCCAGTTCAATCATGGTGTCTTATCCTTTCAGAAAAAAGCAAGCCCCTTCCTTCTCCTCAATAGATAAAGAAAGAAAGGTGCTCCACAGAGAGCAGTAATTATTCCTACCGGAATCTCCGTAGGAGGAATTACGGTACGGGCTAAAGTATCGGCCAGAATGAGGAAGATGGCTCCAACCAGCGTGGATAGAGGGAGCAAAAACCGGTGGTCCGGCCCCCAGATAAGCCTCACTGCATGAGGGATGAGTATGCCGACGAAACCGATAAGGCCAGTGAAGCAAATCGCTGAGGAGGTAATAAGGGTAGCAGCAGCCAGTAATATGAGTTTGACCCTTTCCACATTGATGCCCAGTTGTTGGGCTTGCTCTTCATCAAGCTGCATTACATTGAGCGGTCGGGCATGAATCCAGATGACTACAAGGCCCGCTAATACACAGGGGAGGACCGTCCACACCTCAGACCATTTAGTCAGGTAAAGTCCACCCAGCAGCCAAAATACAATCCCATGTAGTTCTTCACCGGAAATGGTCATGAGA
>Ga0315533_1001357_pt1 | contig 18792 bp, 17 predicted proteins | sample SalMarSW160130MG_FD_203081 | JGI IMG/M metagenome (GOLD analysis project Ga0315533, IMG submission 203081) | Salt marsh sediment microbial communities from the Plum Island Ecosystem LTER, Massachusetts, United States - Salt Marsh Sediment SW1601-30 ... | reverse complement strand
TAAAGATTATGAAGGGTTTTAAAAGAATTACCTTTAACTCAAATATGATGGGGGGGCAGGCATGCATCAGAGGAATGAGAATTCCGGTATCTTTGGTTGTAAACCTTGTTGCTAATGAAATGACAACAGATGAAATAATCAAGGAATATCCTGATCTTGAGCCAGAAGATATCAAAGAAGCTTTACAATACGCATCCTGGTTAACTACAGAGGAATTACATCCGGCAGTGAGATAGAAAATGAAATTCCTTGCTGACATGGGTCTATCTCAATCTTCAGTTAACTGGCCCGGATATTTTTCTCGAACCTCACCATGTTGGCCCTTTGGGTTTCTCGCTAGTCTCTTACACAAAATATCCAGAGCTGCTTTTTTGTGTTCTGGAGAAAGATGGGCATATCTTAGGGTCATCTCAAAACTCTTGTGACCCAGAAGTTCCTGAACTGTTTTCAAATCTACTCCCGCCATCACCAGGTGAGAAGCAAATGTATGCCTCAGATCGTGAAATCTAAAATCCGCTATTCCAGCTCTCTTTCTTGCCCCTTCAAAAGCTTTTCGAACGTTCCCATAGCGCTGGCCATCCTTCTTACAAAACACCCAGGGACCATCAGCTTTCTTTCTTATATCCAGTAAAGTTCTATAAACAATATCATTCATTGCCATTTCTCTTCTTTCACTATTCTTCGTGTCCAATATATAGATCATCCTACTTCGAAAGTTCAAATCCTTCCACTTTAGGCTCAATATTTCTTCCTTCCGCATGCCCGTATTCAATGCCACTGTTACTATTGGTTTAAGGTGCTCCGCACAGGCACAATGAAGTTTTCCTATTTCTTTTTCATCTAGATATCTAAGTCGTGTATTTCTCTCTCGTAGAAGTTTAACTTTCTTCCCTGGATTCTTTTTCACTATTCCCCATTCGATAGCTTTGGTAAAGATATGCTTAAGGCAGGCTACTTCTCTATTCACAGTTGCATTACTTACTTGACCCTGGCGTCTTCTCTTATATTTCTCCATATCAAGAGGGGTTATTTCGTGCAAGTATTTTCCTGCAAAAAAGGGCTTAAGATTGTTAATGCTTGTTACATCTCTTCTGCTTGATTTTTTATTTGGCTTTGAATAGTTCTCAAGATAAAGGTCGGTCATTCTTTCAAATGTGATTTTCTCATATTTTTCAACCTCAAGAAATCTATTTTCGGCAACTTGCACCATTCTCTTCTTCAATACTGTTTCAGCTTGCCGTTTGCTGGGTCCAATTTTTTCTCTCCTTCGCTTATAACCAGCGTAGTAATCTATGTACCAGGTTGTTCCTCTTTTATAGACACCCATCTTTTTCTCTTATGCGTTTAGCTGGGAGGATCAGATTCAGTAAAATCGCCGGAAATCAGCGGTTTATCTTTTCTATAAAGGATTCAGCGATAAACTTCTTAATTTTCTTCTCCGAATAGCCCCTCTCGTTTCTAAGGTACTCAGCAATCCTTTCAAGGGCCTCTTTTTTGTTGTGTGCCTTCGCATGCAATCTGCCGGGATCCCTTGCAGGAACTACTGCATCCTTTTCAAAAGTATACATAAAGCTCCTCCCTACAGGTTCTTTTCTTCTACGCTGTTTCCCTCAATCCACTTTTCAATTTTTCTAGGTTCGAACCGAACGAGTCTTCCCACTTTGACATAAGGAATCTTCTTCTGATTAATCCAGGAGTAGAGCGTGAAAACGCTCAACCCTGTTAGCTCTGAGAGTTGTTTCACATTTATAAGGAGTTTGTTCATTCCCTTTCCTTTCAGCCAATGTCAGAGCCTTTTGCGAGCTCCTGGGGTTGACAATGACGAATATTTGTATAAACTAGATTATGAATGAGTAACATTGTTTCTTATTTATACCGATTACTTATATTATATACTAAATATTTATATTGTCAAGGGGTATCATGAATATCAATAAGAAAAACGCCGGAAGAAGAATTAAGAAAATCAGAGTTATTGATCTAGATTTAAATCAGAAGCAATTCGCGAAAAATTTGGGTATCACTCAACCAATGGTAAGTAAATATGAGAAGGGAGAGATTATTCCTCCAGCACAGATTCTTCTTAGGATTGCCAAATTGGGGAAGACAACTGTAGAGATGATTTTGGAGGGAGAGGAAGGCTAATAAAAGAGAGTGAATATTATGCTTAAAGAAGATGTGCTAAGATTAGTTAACCAAAGAGAAACAGAAAGTATAGAATTAAAATCCTCTTTATCCAAACTTGAGGAAATTGTTGAGGCTATCTCTGGTTTTTCAAATACAAAAGGCGGAAAGATTCTAATTGGAGTTAGCAATAATGGAAAAATTTTAGGTGTTAAGATAGGTAAGGATACGGTTGAGAGATTGACCAACAAAATAGCTCAAAATACAGACCCCAAAGTCCAACCGAGGATTTCCATACAAGAAATTAATAAGAAAAAGATAATAGTAATAGATGTTAAAGAGGGTGTAGACAAGCTAGTCCTTGCCTTTGGCAGACCTTATAAAAGAGTGGGTAAATCAACAGTGAGGATGAGTAAGGATGAATACGAGAGGCTTATCTTAGAGAAACACAAAGAGAAATTAAGATTTGATAATCAGATTTGTGAGGAAGCAAGTTACGATGATATAGATGAAAGTACGGTAAATTGGTTTATAGAAAGATATGAGTTTTTAATCGGGAGAAAGCTTCATCTTTCCGGTGCAGAACTAGTAAAATCTTTTGGTTGTTTAGCAAAAATTGATGAAGAAGTAAGGTTAACAAATGTGGGAGTTCTTCTATTTGGCAAGGATCCTCAAAAGTTTTATCCGAATTCAAGGGTTACAGTTGTTATCTACCCTGGTAGAAGTATTGGAACAAAACATATAGATTTAAGAGATTTTGAGGGAACGCTATTTAAGATAATAGATGATGTTGATGATTTTATAAAGAAGAATATCCACACCTATTCTTACCTAAAAAAGAAGCAAGTGCCCAGAGAATCAATTCCTCAATATCCATATTTTGTGATTAGAGAGCTTTTGGTAAATGCAGTTGCCCACAGGGACTATAATCTTAGTGGAGCAAGGGCCATTATCAAGATTTTTGAAGATAGAATTGAGTATCAGTCCCCCGGTCCTTTACCCAAAGGAATAACCCCAGAAAATATTACAGAAGAAGTCTACCATAGAAATCCTATTTTAATGAAAGTTTTGAGCAAAGTAAAATATGTTGAAGAAATAGGTGAAGGTTGGGATAGGGTTATCGAGGAAACAAAAAATCATCCCTTGAAACCTAAAGCCCCAAAGATTGAAGATACTGGTTTGAGCGTAATAGTAACTATCTATTCCCCTGAAAAACTGGAACTTATGGGTATGGATTTAAATGAGAGGCAGAAGAAAATAATTAAATTTATTGAAGAAAACAAGAGAATGACAACCAGTCAATGTGCTCATTTACTCAATGTTTCTAATGACACTGCTCTCAGGGAATTATTAAAATTGAGGTCTCTTGGTTTAATTGGGCAAAAAGGTGTCGGTAGAGGAACTTATTATACTATTAAATAGAATGCGGTGCAAATGCGGTGCAAATGCGGTGCAAAATAAGAGCGATAGAATTTCTCAAGGAGCATAAAAAAATTACGAGCAAGAAATATGCTGATTTGTTTGGGATAACAGATAGAATGGCAAGGAATGACTTAACAGAGCTTGTAGATAAAAATGTAGTAATTCAGAAAGAGAAAAGTAAGAAAACCACGTATTACGAGATATCTTAACGGAAATTTAACGGAAATTTAACGGAAAAAATTTCCGATAAGAATAAAGAAACCAAAACTGTCTTTGAAAAATCATTTTGATAGTGAGGTGTTTTACTATAGATAGAAACAATTCCTTCATCTTGGAGGAAAATGCAGAAAACTTTGGACTTGACTGGACTTTGACTAGTTGACGCTTTAATGAAGCATTAGCGAGGCGTTAAATTTGATAGTAAGAGTTAAATAGACTATTGAAGCCTTAATGTCGGATAAAGCCTAAAAATGTCGGATAAACTGTCGGAAAAATGTAAATAAAATAGGGACAGCGACCATTTTTTCTCCCTATTTTCTCCAAAAAATGGTTGTTCTCAGGCCAGGATAAAGAAAGACATATAATGGTACGAACTGTTGAGAAGATATTTTCAAATGTTTGTAGGGCAGTAAAAATACCAAAATTAGTGTCAGTTCACAGCCTTAGACATAGTTTTGCAACACATCTCCTTGAAAGCGGAATAGGTCTGCTCTATGCTCAGGAGATTTTAGGGCATAAGAGTAGTAGGACCACCGAAATATATATACCCATGTTAGCAATAAAGATATAGGCAAAATCAACAGTCCATTGGATAACTTAAATGTAAATCAGAAAAGAGGGTGAGGTAGTAGTTCAGCCAAAGATAGCATATCCGAAGTTGGTTCATACATACTGCCAAATTGGAAGGATATCTGAATTCAATCCGGGATACAAGTGAGCTGCATGCAAGAAATGCGCAAGAGATGCTCACCGTTCTTGGTTCGCAATGCGGTACAGAAAATTACTTGATATATACGGGACTGCAGATATTCAGGTACATTCTTTAATACACAGAATTCTGTACATTACTATGTTAGCTGAAGGAGATCTTATAGATTGATCGGGAGCTTCAAAAATGAAAAATCAAAAAGAAACAATACGCAAAATGGTTGGTTATTTAAACAACGAGGATAAAGATGGTGGTTTTTGGTTGCCAAATATTCAAAGGCAGTTTGTATGGAATGAGGACCAGATGGAACGGTTATTCGATTCGATAATGAGAGAATATCCCATAAGCACATTTCTTGTTTGGAGAACTAATTCTCAAATTCGACGCAGAAAATTCATTGATAACTATAAGCACACCATAAGGTTAACTGATTATTATGTTCCTGTTGATACAAAGGGAAAGCTCCTTGTTCTTGATGGTCAGCAGAGACTTCAGAGTCTTTTTATCGGTTTAAAGGGGAGTTATGAAAAAAAGGAACTTCATTTTGATGTTTTAAGCGGTGATTTGGTTGCCCCTGAGGATATACGTTATAAATTCAAATTCCTTAACCCCTCCAACATAAGTTTTCCATGGATTAAATTCAAAGACATTGTTTTTAGTTACGAGCAATATGATGAAATTGCAGAATCAATTATCGAAAATGCAGATACAGAAATTGATAAAGAGAAAAAAACTAAAATACGAAAAAATATTGCGTGTGTAATAAAACATTTCTGCACTGATGAATCATTGGTTTATCAGGAATTTGATAGCATCGATAATCCCAAACTTTACCGTGAGGATGATGTAGTTGAAATATTTATCCGTGCAAATGCGGGAGGTACAATACTGGGGAAGTCTGACCTACTATTTTCCTTATTGACATCAGCTTGGGAGGATGCTGTTGAACGTATGGAAGAATTACTCGATGAATTGAACAAATCCGGATTTGATTTTACCAGAGATTTTATTCTAAAAACTTGTCTCAGCGTTTTGGGAAAAGGGGCAAGGTATGAAGTCACAAAATTTAGAGATGGTAAGACGCGAGAAGAAATAATTGAAAAGTGGGATTCTCTTACTAAAGCAATAAAAGATGTAAAAGACTTTCTATATGGAAAAACTTTCATTCGATCAGATAAGGCATTGCCCTCCTACCTTGCACTTATACCATTAATATATTTTCGTTATCATTTTCCTGATAAATTTAAAAATGCCTCCAATATAGATACTTATATATTGCGTACTTTAATTACAGGTGCCTTTAGTGGAACTCCTGATAACCTTATTGATAAATGCACTAAAAATATTTCTGAAATTGGTAATTTCTCTATAAATGATATTTTTGATATCATACGTTCTGATGGTAGGAGTTTAGAAATTACATCTGATTCTATCTTGGGCCAATATTATGGTTCAAGAGATATTCATCTGATTTTTAATCTTTGGTATAGAGAATTTAATTATACCCCTTCATATGAAAATAATCTGCCTCAAATTGATCATATTTTCCCTCAGTCATTGTTGCGAACTGTAAAAGCTATAAGCCCTGATACTGGTCGCAGAAGCGTTCTTCATTATAGATGGGAAGATAGAAACCAAATAGCAAACTGTATGTTATTGACAGCAGAAGAAAATGGTGCCGGAGGAAAATGGGATGCCCCTCCAGAGATTTGGTTCGGTGATAAACCAGAAAGTTACTTGGATCTTCACCTGATCCCTAAGAATAAAGATCTGTGGAATTTGGAACATTTCGATGACTTTATTGATGAAAGGAAGAAACTAATCCTTAATAAATTCAAACACATGATCCAACAAATAACAGAATAGCCGAACAGTTGGCTGAAGTCGGACTGGCAATTCCGCTGCGCTCATTTGCCAGCCCTTTAGCCGGGGCGTTATGTGTAAGAAATTAGAGGTGAAAATGTCCAGCAATATACAAGAAGTCATAATTGCTTACTGTGGTCTTGCTTGCAGCAATTGTGGTATGTATATCAAAGGAAAATGTCTCGGTTGTCATAGTGATAGACCAATGAATCGAAACTGCAAGATGAAAGCATGTGCTATGAGCAGAAAGTTTACAACATGTGCTGAATGCAAGGACTTTCAAGATTTGCGAGACTGCAAAAAATTGTACAATTTTATCTCAAGATTTTTTGGGTTCATTTTTCGGACAGATCGTATTGGCAATCTTAACCGCATTCGTGAGATTGGATTAAGCAAATTTAAAGAAGAAAGGAGAATAGATATGAAACCATAGGGGTAAATAATGTCTTTGCTCGAAAAACTTGCATGCATGCAAAAAAGAAAAGACGAAGTTCTAAACCAAGAATTAGCAAAAGAGCTTGCTCAGAAAAATGACAAAAGCGGGATAAAGGAAATTGCAGAAAATCTGCAAAATAAAGACAAAAATATACAAAATGATTGCATAAAAGTTCTATACGAAATTGGATATTTAAAACCGGAATTGATAAACAGGGATTATCACGGGTAGAAAAAAATACTACTTTTCAAAGTGGAGGCTAAGATTTCTGTTTCCCATCCAGGGAACATTAATCTTTCCCAAAGAGGAGACCCAATCCATTAACATAGGATTAAATGACCTTTTCTTGAATTCGATTCTGACTTCATCGTTGGTTATTTCACCTGCAGCCCTACCCTCGACGAAGGCACGATAGGTGGTTTTGGGTTTAGAATTTTTAAATAGTTTGAATTTGCTTGATAGAATTTTATAGAGAGTGTTGGCAATAAGGGTCATGGCCACATCAAAGTCGACCTTGACCACTACTGGTGAGGCCAAGGCATTGAGATTGAAAAAGTCCACATTCTCAGCGATGTTGTTCTCAATGAGCCAGCGATGGGCATAAGTAGAGATGATCTTTTTTACTTTTAGATCAAAGTCATTAGTAATAGTCAACATGGGCAGCTCACGGCCGTGTCCGGTGACGATGATCTCCCGAACCTTGCCGCTGTAATCTTTAAGCGAGGTAAATCTTTCGTGTATCTTTAAAGAACGGTGTTTTCTACTCGTCTCCTGGAGCCTGATATTTTTCCAGGTCTTGATCTTTGAAATCTCCTCAAGGATTCTTTTGCCTCTCCTCTTTATGGTGATGAATCTTATTCCAAGTTCGGTGAGTCTACCTAGATTCTTATAGGTTGTCAGTTTAGAATCAAAGACCAGACATTCGGGCAAGAGCTTATTTGCCTTCTTGTAGAAGGAGACAAAGTTTAATATTTCATCGGTTGCCTCTTTTCCTGAAAGGTTGGCATTAGAATAGCAAAGATAAGTAGTATCCAGATCCTGGGCAAAGAAGGTGAGTACACTCTTCATCCTTCTTCTGCGAGTTGGCACCCAGTGATCTTCAAGCTGGCTTTCCTCCCCCCAGTGGGGGATAGAGTGAAAGTCAAGGTTTATATGCTGACCCTTGATATAGCCTTCTGAGTAGAGGATGGAACAAAACTTCCTCAAGAGAGTAGCTATCTTTGTATGTGGATGTCGGTAAGAATACTGGGTGATAGAGGTGGCCTTGGGCAAGACATTGAGCCCGGCAAATGCTCCAAGGCCATAATCAAAGGCAAGATCGTCTACATGATAGAGGCGTTCCTTGCCAATTAATTTTAAGGCAAGATAGGAGAAGAGATAATTTATAGTAGGGATCTGACCTGACCCATAGAAGCCTGAGGCATTGAAGAGTCTATCAAGCCCAAGATCAAGGATCAGGGGAATAAAGAGGAAGATGCCGCTAAAGGATGTCTTGAAATGAGCCTGAGTGGCAAACTCCTTCATATCTGCTACGAGGGGAGTCAATTTCCCTTCTGAGAGGGCCTGGCGACGTTCCTGGTGGGTGCGGCGAAAGAGTCGAGCAAAACCTTCATCCTTCAGGATGAGATAGATGGTCTTGTAGCTTACAGGACTGCCTTCTCTAATCAGAGCCTCTTCAATCTCCTCGATGGAGTAGTTTTTCTTTCGTAGTTCGATAATCCGCTCTTTTAAGAGAAGAGTTTGGGAACGATGCTCTTTTGGTCCTCTCTTCAAGGGTCTGAAGAAAGGAGGAAGAGTTTTGTTTTTGAAATCACGCCTGAGGGCATTAATGGTGTGGATGGAATAGCCAAACCTCTTGGCCACCTTCTTTGAAGTCAACTCTTCCACATAGTAGGTTCTCAGGGCTTCGTATCTTCTCTGCATAGGGTCTTTAGGGTTGAGGAAATAATCTTTCATGGCTTCTTTAAATTTAGTATTAATTAGGTAAATTACATAAACATTATACATTATTAAAAACAATTTGTCAAGAGGGAAATTGCTGTATTTTAAGGATTCATAAGTCATAATCTTAATTTTAACTCCTTATAAAATCTCTATATTTGAAAAATTAAATACTACTTTTATAAATTTCTTAAAAATCGTTAGGGGAATAACTATGGTAATAACAACGTTTTCGCACTACCTAAGAATCCAATTGAAAATGATATTTAGTATTTTTTTCTACCCGTGATAATCCCTGATAAATGATTTTGTTTTAGATTTTATTCAACTGCTATCATCGAAAAATAATCGCTTGGTTTGGGGTGGTATGATAGCTTTGGCTGTAGTTGCCGAGGCAAAACCAAAGGAGATATACGATAATTTATCAAAAATAAATAGAACAATAGAACAGGGTTCTGTCATTACAGTTGACAATGGGATAAAGGTCTTGGCGAAAGTAGCAGCCTCTAATGCAGAGTACAGTCAAGAAATACTACCATATCTTATGAATCATTTGAAAAGTTGTCGCCCCAAGGACGTGCCACAGCATTCAGAGTACATCTTTTGTGCTATAAATTCCGACAATAAGAAAGAATACTTAAATGTTCTAAATGAACGAATGGATATATTATCAAAGACACAATCTGCGAGAATAAAAAGGTTAATAAAAAAGGTAGAGGGACTGTAGTTGAAAAGAGCACATAACAAATCGTTCCGGGGGACAAAAAAGTTGCGCTTTTTCGGCGCTGATTCCGAATATTAGCGGCAATAAAGAGGTGAGGTGAGGTAAGGAAATGGTAAGAAGAAAGAAATCGATGAAGAACATTGAGCAATACGATCATTCTGATAAGAAACGGCTGAATAACCCGCCGGTGGGTCTGGTGTCTGAAAATACAGAGCCTTATTCAACCGAAAAAAAGACGTATGGATATGACCCGCATCTTGACCCGCAGCTTCAGTGGGCGGGCAAGGCGGAGCATACTTCCTTTGAAGTGCCGACACAGAGCCTTCATGTTCACGAGCGGATCGATCCGAAAACGATTATTGAAAATGTAAAAAAAGAAGAAACTGGGCCTGTGCAAATGTCGTTTTTTGAGATGGAGGAAAAACCACTTCGGGAGGCGATTGAGTTTTACAAACACAAGGAAGGCTGGAGCAACCGGCTGATCGCCGGGGATTCGCTTTTGGTGATGAACTCGCTTTTGGAAAAGGAAAGCATGGCTGGTAAGGTGCAGATGATCTATATCGATCCGCCTTACGGGATCAAATACGGCTCCAATTTTCAGCCCTTTGTCAATAAGCGGGATGTGAAAGACAGGAAAGATGAGGACCTAACTGCTGAACCGGAGATGATCAAGGCATTCCGAGATACCTGGGAGTTAGGGATCCATTCTTATCTGACCTATTTGCGGGACCGTCTCTTGCTTGCTAGAGAATTACTCGCAGAAAGCGGTAGTCTGTTCGTGCAGATCGGAGATGAAAACATACATCTCGTCCGTATCATGATGGATGAGATATTTGGAAAGGAGAATTTTTTCTCGCTCACAACATTCAAGAAAACTCTACCCTTAGGAAGTTCGGGTCTTGCAGGAATAAGTGACTATGTCTTGTGGTATGCGAAAGACAGGAATCTCGTTAAGTACCGAGAGCTTTATGTGGATAAGCCGGTGGGGGAGGGCACTGGTTACACCTGGGTCGAGGAGCACGATGGGACTAGAAGAAAAATGACTAAGGAGGAACGCCAGAATCCAAAGCTAATACCCGCTGGTAGTCGAGTTTTCTTTCTGGATAAACTAACTTCTTCCGGTTACACCCCAACATGCACTTTTGACTTTGAGTTCGAAGGTAGGACAATTCGAGCCCAAAAAAAGAGCTGGAGAACAAACCCTACGGGGATGGCCGTTCTCATAAAGAAGAGAAGAATCGCACGTCCTGGAAAATTGCCTGTTTTTGTTGCATATCATGATGACTTTCCCGTTCAACCTCTTCATAATCTCTGGAATGACACCCATGGAGCAACCGATATGAAATATGTTGTCCAGACTTCAAATAAAGTTATTCAACGTTGTCTTCTGATGACGACTGATCCCGGTGACCTGGTTTTTGATCCGACATGTGGCAGTGGCACAACTGCCTATATTGCCGAACAATGGGGCAGGCGGTGGATTACGTGCGATACCTCTCGTGTGGCATTAACGCTTGCTAAACAGCGCCTCATGACCGCCAACTACGACTATTACCAGCTTGCCCATCCCCAAGAAGGCGTGGGAAGCGGTTTTGTCTATAAAACAGTTCCACACATTACCCTGAAATCGATTGCCAACAACGAACCGCCCAAAGAGGAGACCCTTTACGATCAGCCACGAATTAACCGTACGAAAAACCGCGTTAGTGGTCCTTTTACAGTTGAAGCGGTGCCTTCCCTCCATGCCAAATCTTTGGAAGAAATCGAAAAAGAGAATCAAGGCAGCGGTGAGAGCGTGATTCGGTCCGGTGAAACATTGCGCCAGGCGCAGTGGCGGGATGAGCTTTTAAAAACAGGTGTCCGCGCCAGGGGCGGCGACAAGCTGGAATTTACCCGGGTGGAACCGATGAGCGGCACCTGCTGGATTCAGTGCGAAGCGGAAACTAAAGAGGACAAGCCGCAAAAGGTGTTCGTGGTGTTCGGCCCGGAACACGCTCCTCTTGAGCAGCGCATGGTGGAGAACGCCTGGCAGGAAGCCCGGGTATTTAAGCCAGACATTCTGCTTTTTTGCGCCTTTCAGTTTGATGATGAGGCGGCAAAGGATATTGACGAACTGAAACCGGGAGTTGCCGGGATGCAGCTTTTGAAAGTGCAGATGAACGCTGACTTGTTCACCGATGATTTGAGAAAGAAACGCTCCGGCAATGATAGTTTCTGGCTGATCGGACAGCCGGATGTGGAAATAAGAAAAATCGCCAGAGATGATGATAAAGGCAAGTATCAGGTAGAAGTCCTTGGTTTTGATTATTACAACCCGAAAACCGGCAATGTGGATTCCGGTGATAAGGGCAATATTGCTATGTGGCTTCTGGACACTAATTATGACGACCGTAGCCTGTTTCCTTCACAGGTTTTCTTTCCCATGGCCGGTACCAAAGACGGCTGGGCAAAACTTGCTAAAAACCTGAAAGCGCAAATAGACCAGGAGAAGATAGAAGCATTCAAAGGAACGCTCTCCCTTCCTTTTAAAAAGGGTGATAACGCAAAGATAGCCGTGAAAGTTATAGATGACCGGGGCATTGAAAGTTTAAGAGTCATCTCATTATAGAAAGGTGAGCAATATGTTTAAACTAACGGATTATTTTCCTAAAGCGAATTTGGAAGAATTCTGCCGGGATAACCATATAACCAAAATGGCTCTTTTCGGTTCAGCTCTATCTGATGAATTAGAGCCGGGCAGTGATATCGACATCCTTGTTGAATTTGACAAAAGTCATATGCCGGGTTTGTTTGATATTGCAAGAATGGAAATAGAATTAACTGAGACATTTGGCCGTAAAGTTGATTTACGTACACCAGAGGATTTAAGCAGGTACTTTAGGGATGACGTTGTGAGAACTGCCGAGGTTCATTATGAAGAAACCTGATGACACTGCCAGATTGCAGCACATGTTAGATGCGGCTTTAGATGCAATAGAATTTTTAGGTGAAACAAAACTTGAAGAATTACAAAATGATAGAAAACTTGGGAACAGTATTGTCCGCTCATTGGAAATTATAGGTGAAGCAGCCGCGAATGTTACAAAAGCTACGCAGGCAAAGTATTCTAAAATCGAATGGGCCGTTATTATTGGGATGAGAAATCGTCTGATACATGCTTACTTTGACATTAATTATCATATCGTCTGGCAGACAGTTAAAGAAAACCTGCCGCCCTTAATTAAACAATTACAATCAATTCCAAGAAACAGTGAACAGTAAATGAAACAAATAGACAAGCTGATAATAAATTCGCCTTACCAGGAACCGAAATATTACTGGCATTACGATCGTGAACACCGCCGCTTTGAAAAGCGGGAGGGACGACGGCCTGCCGGTTATGTGGTTGCGACACGCGGCAGTAAATCATTTGATGATCCCGGGATTTTTGTGCCTATTGAGCTGGTGGAAAAAATCCGGCCAAGAGTGAAAGCGTGGCGTGAAAAGGATTATCCTGGCGTCACCGGCATCACCCGCCGGTTGCTTCACCATTGGCAGGATCCGGAAGAACGGAAAGACCGCCGTTTTTTCTTCTGTCAGTTAGAGGCCATTCAAACCTTGATCTGGCTGACAGAGGCGCCCGAGGCGGACAGAGCCGGTATTGATATTCCGACTGACGGCGGGCCGCTTTCCCGCTGGTGCAGCAAAATGGCTACCGGCACAGGCAAGACGGTTATTATGTCCATGCTTATTGCCTGGCAGGTGTTGAATAAAATCACCAATCGCCAGGATACCCGGTTTTCTAAAAGCGTGCTGGTTGTGGCGCCGGGTCTGACCGTGAAAAGACGTTTGTCAGTTTTAAACTTCAATGATTTCGACAATTATTACGAAGAGTTTAACATCATTCCGCAGGGTTTGGTGGAACGGCTAAGGCTTGGTCGTATAAAGATAATCAACTGGCATAGACTGGCATGGGAAACTGAGGAGCAGATAACCAAGAAGAAAGGCGTTGATAAACGAGGTGTCCTAAGCTATGAGGCTTATGTGCGTGATGTGCTGGCAGATATGGCAAACAGCCACAACCCGATTGTTATCAATGATGAAGCGCATCATGCCTGGCGGATTAATGAGGAAGCAAGAGGGAAGTATCTACGCCAACGAGACCTGAAAGATAGCGCTGAGGAGGCAACGGTCTGGGTAGGCGGACTGGATAGAATACGGAAGGCAAGGGGGATACTTCGCTGTTTTGACTTTTCCGCTACGCCTTTTGCGCCATCTGGTAAAAAAACGGGTGATGAGGCTTTATTCGGCTGGATTGTCAGTGATTTCGGATTAAATGACGCAATTGAATCTGGTCTGGTGAAAACTCCCAGAGTTGTTATCCGGGATGACAGCAAAAGGACGCAAGAACTTAAATCACGTCTTTATCACATCTACATGGATCCCGAAGTAAAGGATGATATTAACCGTAAAGCAGAAAATACAGAACCACTGCCGGACCTGGTGATAAATGCCTATTATCTTTTGGGAAAGGACTGGCTTGAAACAAGAAACAATTGGGAACAGGCTGGCCATAGCGTGCCGCCGGTAATGATTACCGTGGCAAACCGGACAGAAACATCCGCCAGGGTCAAATATAGTTTTGACCACAATCAAATTCTGATTCCCGAACTGTGCAGTCTTGAAAGGACCCTGCAAATTGACAGCAAGGTGCTTGAAAAAGCCGAAAGCTCTGATGAAAGCATTACGCTTGATTTCACGCCTGATGAATCGGGCGAAATCAACCTGAGCAAACAGCAGGAGGCGGAATTACTGAGGCAGAAAGTCGATACTGTGGGTCAAGCCGGCAGACCGGGTGAGCAGATTCAGAATATCATCTCTGTGGGAATGCTGTCTGAAGGGTGGGACGCCAAAAACGTTACGCAAATTATGGGACTCAGGGCGTTTTCAAGCCAGCTCTTATGCGAACAGGTTGTGGGCAGGGGGTTACGTCGGACAAGTTATGAAGTTGGGGAAGACGGTCTATTTGAAGCGGAATATGTCAATATATTTGGTGTGCCGTTTACCTTTCTGCCTCATGAGGGCGGAGAAGGCACACCGCCACCTCCACCTAAACCCAAAACTGCCATTGAGCCGGTCCCGGAAAAACAGGAATTTGAAATATCATGGCCTAATGTTATCAGGGTGGATCATATTTACAATCCTGAATTGCATCTTGATGAGGTGGAGCCAATTTATCTTGACCCATATGAGAGCGTTACCCAGACCGAAATGGCGGCCATTGTAGCCGGTAAACCCAATCCTGCAGCATTATCTGAAATAGACCTAAAGGGAATTGCAGAAAAATTTAGAATACAAACCATTGTGTTTGAGACAGCCAAGCGGATTTACAACAGTGAAAAACTTGGCTGGAAAGGATCGGAAGGACTTTTTCTTGCCCAGATAATTCGGCTGGTTGATGGTTTTATCCAAAGCGAGAGGTTGATAATAAAAGACGATTTGTTCAGCCGGGACCCATTGCGATATAGGGTGCTTATTCTGCTCAATATAAACAAGATCGTTCAGCACATTTGGAACGGACTCAGGGCGGAAAATAGCGAGAAGGTTGTGCCTGTATTTGATAGCGAAAACCCAATTAGAAGCACCGGCCGGATGCGGACATGGTATACAGGCAGGCCATGTGAATACACAGAAAAGTCGCATATAAATCATGTGGTGGTGGACAGCACTTGGGAAGCAAGCGAGGCTTTTCAGCTTGACAAAAGTGAGAATGTTGACGCATGGGTAAAGAACGATCATTTGGGATTTGCTATTTTATACAACTACAGAGGAGTTGTGCGGAAGTATTATCCTGACTTTATCATAAGACTAAAAAACGGAGATTTTCTCATTTTAGAGACAAAAGGCCAGGATACCGATATTGCCCGCACCAAACGATTTTACCTGCAGGAGTGGATAAGGGCGGTAAATAACCACGGCGGATTTGGCATCTGGCGTGAAGCAATATCTTTTGATCCAAATGACCTGTCAGGTATTTTGAGAGAAAGAAATAGCCGCTAACAGGGCGATGTCGGCAGGGTAGAGCCGGGAGCTTGTGTGTAAATTGGTATTAGGGAGCATATAAAAAGTCAATGATTATCAAAGAAACAATTCATACGTACAAAGAGAGCTTTCCAATTATAAAAACAGTTGGGCAAAAAGTCTACACACCGTTCAGATATGATGCGTCTTCCGATGGTCTAATAATTGAACTTTCAGAAATCGGTAAGATTTCAAAATATTTTTATGTTGCCAGACACACCGATGACCAAATCCCTGATCTAATTCTTACAAGATTCAAGAATAGGTTTTCGGAATTCGTTGAATGTTATGGTAAGGATTCAAGATTTGGAGTGCCAACAGTGTGGCTTGTTATCTACGTGGAAGACGAGGATTCTGGTAATAAAATAAAGAGACTTATTCGTAAGAGAGATATTAAATACTTTGAAGGGCAGCCTGTGAAATATGAGTCTATTGAAAAGATTCCTTGTGATAACAATTACACTATCACGGCAAATGAAGCAAAGGAATTTCCTAAATTCCTGCATCAAATCACTCACATTGCCATTGATTTAATAAGAACTTCCAATTCAAAAAACAAACTAAGAGAGTTAGGCTGCCTAGAGGGGATGATAGGCAATAATATTGAGTCTAAGATCAGAGAATTGAAGGATTATTTAGAAAATAGCAGTCAATACTATCGGAACTATGTGGCGGCAGATGAAAGAGAAAAATCTATTTTTTGGATGAATTTCAGAAGAGTACATGGGGTCTATTCATGGCCACATTTTCTCTTCAACGCTGTCGGCACGTTTTAGTACTGCTTTGCGCTATTTCTTTGCCTGCAACTGATGCCTAAACAGTATCTATGAAAGATAGCTACCGAGTAGATTCCTCAGGATTTAGCAATGCCACTATCGGTAACAGCTTCATCCGAGATTGATATACTGGCCAGAGGGAAAACCAGAGTGACAACTGCTGAGATTGGGGTTAGGTTGTCAACAGAGGATGCTATTGGGAAATTCTTGAATAAGCGGTAGGCTCTTATGTACTTTTCTAGCTATAATCCATAAAGTGAGGAGAAAGGTCATGGATAAAAGAGAACTTGAGAATAGAATTCGAAATCTGGTAAAAGAGCGTCGTGGTAAGGTAGTAGCTCTCCATACTATCAAAGCTATGTTCGGCATTTTCGCTAACCCAGTTGGAACTCTCGGTAGTCTTTTCTTTGGTGTAAAAGAAGCTATCGATCAAGAAAAACATCAAATTGAACAAGACATCATTCTTGATCTGCTCTGCAAAATCGATGAAAATATATCCGAGGCAATGAGTAAAGCCAAAGAGAATCTTCCTAAGAAATCCCTCATAGTTCTTGGCGATATCGTTGCCTACGGGAAAGACGCTGATTCTGTAACAGGAGTTTCTATTTCTGATAACTCTGGCCCCGTTGAATTGAAACCTGGAACTAAAATTATCGCCAGTGGTGAAAAAGTCCGAAATATTACTGGCCTAAAAATTGGCAGTAATAAGAATAAGGAGGATGGGAAATGAATAACGCAAATGTTTTTGTTGGAGCTCATTGCCCTCAGTGCAATGTTACAATAGGTCTTGCCGCCTCAGTTGGTGCTCCGATTAAGTGCCCATCTTGTGGGGGAGATATGATCGCAACGACTGACACACCCGATGCTCCTGAAACTCACGTAATTGCAAATGTATCTTGTAATAAATGCGGCACAAAAATCGGCATGATGACCATCGTGGGCGGTCCCGCAAAGTGTCCTAAATGTGGAGAACCTTTCATCACCTGACCGATTGTAAGCATGGTCGGATCCATCGTAAGCTCTAGAAATCTTACACTTCAAATCCAAACACTGCACCAGTCATTAGGTTCATATAACCTTAATCTCTGTCGACAGCAAATCCCTGCAAGCAGATTCGACGGAAAATAGGGACAGCGACCATTATTATTGACAGATTGAGCCGCTGCATCTAGACCCTTGGGGTGCCCACGAACATCAAGAGCTGTGGCAACGGGTTTTCCTCATAATGTTACTCAGAGGAGAAATTATCGGCAACGTGTTTTTGAAGAGAGCAATGACTTGAAGATCTATCACGCTTACTGCATTGCGTGGTAGGCAGAATGCCAGGAGACTTATTTAATGGTTAGAGAAGAAATTCAAAACATTATTTCCCAAGGCGAATCTTTCACTGTGGAATTCAAAGGTGAGGAGAAATCTCCTCTATCTGACTATGAATTATACAAAGCAGTTGTATGCCTTGCCAATGGCAACGGGGGTTTACTTCTGATCGGCCTGTGTGTACTGCCAGCGGTCTATATGTCCGCCGTGCCATTATGGGAACGGGCAAGCCGGGGTGCGTTCCCTTTTATGCACATGAAATGGACTCTCGCAGGGGAAGTCTTGGTCTCTTGGACTTAACAGCTCGACCTGTTGTTTCTGTAAAATGGGAAGATCTTGATTCCATTGAATTTGACCGGTTAAGACGGGTAATAAGACAATATCACGGAGATAGGACTTTACTTGCTTTCGATAATTTTGAGATGGCTAAGGCACTTGGCTTGGTAGAAGGGGATACAGAACCGACACATCCTACTCTGGCGGGAATCCTCCTGCTGGGAAACGAAGAAATTTTACAGAGGAATGTTCCTGCCCATGAAGTTGCTTTTCAGGTATTGAAAGGTACAAAGGTTGAGGTAAACAATTTCTTTCGCTTACCATTGATAAGAATAGTTGAAGAAGTTATGAGCCAATTTCGGGCGCGTAATCAGGAAGAGGAAGTAATGGTAGGTTTATTCCGTATGGGGGTTCCTGATTATTCAGAACAAGGAGCTCGAGAAGCATTTCTTAATGCCCTAATTCATAGAGACTATCAAAAACTCGGTGCTGTTCACTTCCAGTGGTACGAAGATAGAATAGAAATAAGTAATCCAGGTGGCTTTGTTGAAGGCGTTACTCTCAGTAATTTACTCGTTACACCACCCAGACCAAGAAACCCGCGTTTGGCTGATGTGTTTAAAAGAATTGGCCTAGTTGAGCGCACAGGACGAGGGATTGATACTATCTTTGAAGGACAGGTCAGGTATGGACGCCCAATTCCAGATTATAGCAGAACTACAGAAGACAGTGTAACGGTGATATTGCGAGGAGGACCGGCAAACCTGGATTTTTCTAAATGGGTTGTTGAACAAGAAAAAGCAGGACGTACTCTTTCTCTGGACGCCCTATTTATTCTTAATGAACTGCAATATGAGCGTCGAATTAATATCTCTCGTGCAGTGGAATTAACCCAAAAAACAGAAGGAGACGTCCGTTCTACCCT
>Ga0315533_1001356_pt1 | contig 18807 bp, 19 predicted proteins | sample SalMarSW160130MG_FD_203081 | JGI IMG/M metagenome (GOLD analysis project Ga0315533, IMG submission 203081) | Salt marsh sediment microbial communities from the Plum Island Ecosystem LTER, Massachusetts, United States - Salt Marsh Sediment SW1601-30 ... | reverse complement strand
TAAAGTATCTCGGCGATGTCTTAAATGTCGTCCATCAAGCTCAGGTCGCCCTGGAAGTCACCACCCCATCAAGTCCCGGCGTCATCCGTCCTATCGGCGTGGACAACTATGTCCACGTAATCATGCCCATGTTTGTTCAGTGGGGCTAAATTTCAGCGGGACTACGCCTTCGATTTCTATTCTTTCTCGTGTAGCTTTTACTTTGATTGCCAGAGCATCGAGAGCCAATCGCTTATCTTCGAAACTGCAATAGTCAAGGTTATAGCGGACTCTAGAGCAAAATTCGTCCAGTTTTATTTCGGCATTCTCCAAGCTTTGGTTTTCTTCTTGTAGCTTGGTAAGGTGGGATAGCCGTTCTTCTATCTCTTTTCGCTCTCTTTTTATCCCACTTATTTGATCCAGGACATAGTCTGTGTCGACCTCGCCCTGACGGAGCAAGTTTATGAGCCTATGTTCAGCATTTATATTGTTCTCCAATTCTCGCTCTTTTTGAACTATCTCTTGCTCAAGTGATGTGAAATCGTTCGCTTGTTTTCTCTGCTGCACCTCTTGAAGGATGACCTCAGGCTTTTCCAATACCTCTCTTACCCTTTCCCAGACGAGGTTTTCGGCTACATCTGCCTTGATATAGGAGGCGTGGCAAATCTGAGGGCGGGTAGCCGTAGGATAGGCGCCACGGCAACGATAGTAGCGATAGTGGTGATTAAGGCAAGTGCCGATAAGCCGACTGCCACAATAACCACACACGGCATATCCAGTGAGCAAGTAGTCATGGAGAGGTTTCCCGGTGCGCAACTTGGGGCGTTGGAGAGCCTTTTGAGCCTTATCAAATAATTCTTTGCCAATGATAGGCGGCGTGACATCGGGTAGTAATTTCCACTCCTCTGGAGGGCGGCATTCTAATCGAGGCTTCCCCCCTCTGTTGTTATGGATGCGGCGTGTCCGACCAAAGAAGGTAAGGCCGATATATGCCGGGTTGGTTACCATTCGTTTTACAGTTAAGGGATGCCACTTCACCCCTGACTTCGTAGGGATTTCATGATCATTGAGCTGCTTGGCCACGGTGTAAGAGTCAAATCCTTCGGCTGTCATCTCAAACAGTCTTTGGACTACCCGGGCCTCGAATTCCTGGATAACTCGTTTTTTCTCCTTCTTATCCCATTTATAACCATATAAACCTCTGCCGGTGCCCTGAGGAAGAAGGCCACGCCGTAAAAATTCCCTCTTACCTCGCATCGTTCGCTCCCTTATTTGAGCCGCTTCGAACTCAGAGGCCCAGCCAAGCATAAATGCGACAAGCTTACCAGTGATACTGTCATCCCACTGCTCTTTGACAAATAGAAGCTTGATTCCCTTTAAAGTGAATTCTTTGGCAAGTAACAAGATATCTTCACCTACCCTAGCTAGTCTGTCCGGGGTGTGAATTATAATGGCATCAAGTTCCCCATTCTTGGCGTTTTGCCTGAGCTTAATGAGTTGAGGACGCTCCATGGTTAGGCCCGAGAAAGTTTCCTTAAATATCAGATGCTGCGGAACATCGTAACTTTTCTCACTTGCCAGCTTTAAACAAGCTTCGGTTTGACTCTCTAAAGACGTCCCTTCCTTCTCCTGGTCTTCGGTTGATACTCTGGCATAGATTGCCGCTTTCATGGTTGCCTCCTTTTAGGGCTATAGCCTTTTGGTCTACCCTTCTTGCCAATGTAGGTCCGGGAAAAATTCTCCAATGTGGTTTTATCTATGAGCCAGCGGTTGGCTATTTTGACGGCCGGGAGTTTGCCCTGGCGAATAAGGCGCTGTAGGCTTCTAAGAGTGATTCCTAGTTTTTGGGCTGCCTCGCTGGCTGGAAGGAAGTTTAGCTCGGTTTTCATCTTAATGAGGTTTATACCACTTTATTATAGAGCGTTGCGGGTGGATAGTCAAGGGTTTTTTGTGGTAAAATCTGCACTGTTGTGAAAAAACTTCGCTTCTTAATCTTCGCTTCGCTTCTTGCTGTGATTTTCCTTTTGACGGGCTTCTCTAATGCTCAGCCGGCTGCCGAGCAAGATTCTATTACTACTACTTCTAATACTACTGCTGAGGAAGCTGCCCCGTCGAAGTCGGTCACAATGACGATCACGATGCGAACTCCGCCGCTTCCAGGTGACTAGGTGGGGGATATACTGAAAATGCAGAATATGTTTTGCAGTTTATCTGACCTCCGAAATGAGGCTGCTGTAGAAACATTTTTTGTGAATCGCCTATTAAATTACCTTGGATACCCCGATAGCAGGGTGCGTACCAAAGAATCGATAGAGAGGCTACCTATACCACGAGGCCGTGTAACTGAAAACTATGCACCTGATTATGTGCTACTGGACTCACGTAACCAGCCTATAATTGTAATAGACGCTAAACACCCAGCCGAAGATTTAGAGAAGTGGATATATCAGCCTACAGGTTATGCAGCAACACTCAATAGGCGTTTTCCGCCTGGTGAAAATCCTGTTCAATACGCCGTTTTGACAAATGGTCGTGTTCTTATAGTTTATCCCTGGGATAGCGAAACACCCGTATTCTATCTCAGATTTGAGGAATTTGTTCAAGGGAATGAAAAACTTGGCTTTCTTCGCGCAAATCTAGCTTATGACATTTTCAATCGTATCCCAATAGTAGGAGCGACTTTTGAATTCTCTCGTCCGGAGCTTACTGTTCTAACTAGGACTTTTAATAAATGTCACAACCTTATTTGGAAGAAAGAGAAACAGGGACCTACATGGGCTTTCTATGAGTTCGTAAAAATCATTTTTATTAAGATGCGAGAAGATAAGAAGATACACGAGAAACTTAATGTTGACAGGAGGATAACAAGGGAAGATTTCATCTTTTCCGTTCACTGGATAGAAGAACTTGAAGCTGCCACGCCTAACCCGTTTGATACCATTCTGTTTAAGGAAGTCCGAGAGGAGATAGAGGAGCAGATTAGGCAAAGTCTAAAGAAGCGTATCTTTGCACCTAGAGACAGCTTGCAACTTGCACCTTCGACTACTAAAGAAGTTGTACGACTATTAGAACACTTTGACCTTCACGGGATAGACGAAGACCTTAATGGCAGAATGTTCGAGACTTTCCTTAGTGCTACAATCCGTGGAAAGGAACTGGGACAATTCTTCACGCCTCGCCCGGTCGTCAGTTACATGACAAGAACCGCTTCGCTAAATGTAACTAGCCAGCGCATACCATATTTGCTTGACGGATGTTGTGGGACGGGTGGATTTCTTATTGAGGCTATGGCAGTCTTAACACATAAGGTAGATAGTTTAAATAACCTAACTGCCGCAGAAAAAGAGCGATTAAAGTCCGATATTAAGGATACCCATCTATTCGGTATCGAGGCTAACGAAGACTTATCACGCGTTGCCCGACTTAATACGTACCTTCACGGAGATGGTGGCAGCAAAATCTTTCATGCCGATGCTTTGGATAAAGATGTAATGATTGAAGAGGGGCTTCCTGCAGAAACCGAAGAGGGAAGAACGGAACTTCGTGAACTTCTAATACAACAGAATCTGCAGTTCGATTACGTTCTTACAAATCCACCATTCAGTATGCCATATACCTCTTCTGATGAAAGCGAAAAACGCATTCTACAGCAATATCGTGTGGCATTAACTCAAGCAGGAAGTCTATCTGGTTCTGAAAAGACTAATGTATTGTTTTTAGAGCGATATTTTGACCTCTTGCGACCAAGTGGAGAGCTATTTACCATTATTGATGACACATTATTGAATGGTGAATCTGGCAGGAGACATCGCGCTTTTATACTTGATAACTTCATAATCCGTCAGGTAATCTCATTACCGTTCAATGCCTTTTTCAAAGCTGATGCTAACATCAAGACTTCAATCCTTCACCTTCGGAAGAAACATGAGGGAGAGGAACAAGGTCACATCTTCATGGCTATAACCAACAATATTGGTCATAATGACCACAAAGTGGATACGCCCAACCGAGATAATTTAAGTGTTGTGGCATCATTATACGAGGACTGGATGACAACAGGTCATCTTGAAACGACCGTAATACATAACGAAGACCCCGATGAACCACTAGGTTGTTCACTACAGGTATTTGTAATAGAACCGAAAGAACTGAATCAAGACCGACTGGACGCTTTTTATTATGCTCCTGAATTAAAGCAACTGAGAGAGCGATTAAAGCAAGCTCATGAAAGAGGAAACATAGAGATAAGGTCAGGCCGCAGCATGAACATCATCAGCGAGCTTTCCACAACGGATGTAAGGCCGTTAACGGGGCAATGGTTTAAGTACTTCGAGATAGGCGATGTTACCAGGGATGGTGCTATCGTTAATCGGCGAGAAGACATAATAGAAAACCTACCGACGAGAGCTAGATTGATGGTGCAAACACATGATGTTATCTTCGCCAAGAATAATAGCTCACGCGGGACAACCGTTATAATACCAGAAAGTTTTGATGGTGCAATAGTAACGACCGGATTTCTCGGAGTTCGGCCAACTGATTTAGACGAGGCAGTATTAATATGGTCTGTCTTATCCTCAGAGGTAGTGAGGAAGCAAATATACTATCTGGCTATAACAGCAAGCCAACCAGAGATACGGCGCAACATCTTTGAAGAAGAATTTTTACTACCTTTTCCTAAAGAACCATATCGTCAAAGAGTGATAGAACAGGTTAAAGAAGTTTGGAAAGCACGTAATGAAATAGCACGGCGCTTAAGCGAATTATTGACATTGCAAGACGAGCTATTGGCATAAATCCTTCACATGAACTAGCCAAGCGTATTGTTCACTACTCCCCGGGCAAAGGTGGAGAGTTTCGGCAATGAGTAATCTTCGTGGTATGATGTGGGGAGTGAGGCCTGATATTATTCTATGCCTGATTATCCTGGTGGCAATCTTCGTTTACGCTTTGCGTCATCCTGATGTTGATGACTGGCGTGGTCATTAGGATGACTGAGGGATATTACCAAAGTGTGGTAAATAGATGGGCAGGACTATACGGTTATAGTGACGCACCAAACAATCTGGCTTTTTGTTACCATTTCAAGTTTTCCATCTACAAACCACCCTACTATATGAGATTAAACGGAGGGGTATCATCGGCGACAATGGTAAGTTTAATCAATCTCATTGGTTATTAGCTTCTTGGCTAGCTCATGATACCTCTGGAAATATTTCTCAATCTCCCCTGCTACTCCTAGACTGAATAGCTCATTAACAGACCGTAATCCTATGACAGCACATTCCATGGCTGTAAGAAGCAGCTTATCTATACCTTCCATCTGGGGATGCCATGAAACTTCTTCAATCTGTTCATCAGACTTACCATGAATGTATTGTCCGATATCTATTATATTAGAATGGACAGTCCAACTAAAAAATGAATAAGCCGAAACGTAGAAATCTAACAATCCTGCCTTTTGAGCAAGTGTCTTTGTAGTCAGCGGCTTGATGCTCTTCTGCTTTTTCATTCCATCTAACTCTTCAATTCGCCTGTCCAAGTCTAGACCTTTAAGTAAAGCATCAGAACCGTGACTCTTATAATAACGTAGGCTGTTAAGTTTCTTCAGGATATTATTGTCGTAGTATTGCTCTACCATCGCTTCATCAATAGCAATAGCGCTAAGGGTGAACAGAGCTTCCATCATTGCTCTCAGTTGGATTTTGGTTTCGTTGACCATACAGCGTTCAGTTAGGATGATAGAGCTTTCAAAGAGGCTTAGCAATCTAATGAATAACGCAACCGCGAGGGACTCTTGACGATTTCTATGTGCCAACTTGCGTAAAAGTTGCACACAGTATCGGTTAAACTCCTTGCAAAGTGCAAACCATTCCGAGTACCGACCAGAGCACTCCCTTGACCATTCGTCCATACTTGTGCTCAAGAATCCTTCATCTGTAAAAGTAGACATTTTCTACACCTCGTTATAGAGCCTATTATTATGTGTCTATTATACCGCTCCCGATGAGTTGAGCGAAATGACGGTTTGTTCACTACTCATCAGGTAAAGGTGGAGTAGTCATGATTATCGTAATTGTAGCATTTGCAGAAAGGGGACTATGACCCAGATAGCCAAGCCCTCAAACACTGCACTTCGGAGCTATACTTCTATACAAGCTCCTTGTCTGGTTCTTCTTTATACACTGACTCCTCAAATTGGCTATAAAGCCGATGAAATGAAAGGTAGCTTGCATACATATCATACACAGACCTTACAGACCATAAATCAATGACGTGCTTTAGCTTCTCATCAAATTTGAGTATATCTAGAGTTCGTCTGTGGTCTGCTGGTTCAACGATGACCAAAATAACCTTCCTGAAATTAAAGTCTCTCGCGTGCCTTAGCCTATCGAGAGCATCGCCCAAAATCCCGCCGTGATGAATCTCCACGGCAATCTGCGGATTTTTGTTCTGCAGCCAAGCCACGTCAATTTCGTAGGGGCTGTCAGGTCTAGTCTTATATCTCTGATGAGAATGGTATCCGTTACCAATGCCTACCACATGTATCATCTCAGCTAGACGCTCATGTAGTGACGCGGCAGTCAGCTCTGGTGCAGAAAGAATTGTCTCGATTATGTCTTTTCCCCTTTTCACACCTAACGACTCTTTGCCGATCACTTTGGCCTTATGTTTCTGCTTCTCAATAGATGCGCTTATGATTTCGTAGTCCGCATAAGGAATCTTGACAACACCGCCTCTGAAGCGGACAGACCAATGAACCTTGTCAGTAATAAAGTCCAGACTGTCAATCAAAGACCTGACATCCACAGCATTGTCAAAATCCAAATCTATGTCAATATTGACCCGATGTGGATAGATACCCTCTTCCCAAATCTTTCCTGTGTCATAGTAGTATGGAGAGGCTAACTTCCCGGTACCAGCAAATATAGATTCACCCTTTATGTAGGCTGCAATAGGGTCATTGGTTTTTGCCTCCTTCAGGCGACCCGGTGCTGTCTCCAAGCCGAAGCTCCCTATCTTTGCACACTCCAGCCAGCTATCTCTGTCGGCTATGAATATCCAAGCATTGTCACTCATCAAAGCCCACCTCCTAATTCCATTATACCCCCAGCCAACCTCAACTGGAATACCTGTAGAATTTCTGAAAGCATGGGCCTATATCTTGCTTGCCTGAAAAGAAAACCCAAAGGGGGTACCCCTATTGAAGATGTGTTAATGTTCTTCTAGACGCAGGTGCAAAATTCCGCAAAGCTAGACAGCTTTAATTGCGGGTACGCATAAATTGCATCTGCAGCATTGTTCAACTACTCATCAGGCAAAGGTGGAGTAGTCATGATTATCGTAATTGTAGCATTTGCAGTATCAGAATTGTGACGGCAATAAAAAAAAGGGAAGGGGCTCAGCGCCCCCTCCCGTTACCGTTCCAGTGCCATTTCTTGCACTGCTGGCATTTCCATGCCTGGCGTGGCTCTCCAGTCTTCTTGTCCTCGAAGGCTATGAGCTCCATGAACTCGTCCGTGCCGCAGCTCTTGCAGACCGGGATTTCGCCGGTTTCGGAATCCTCTTCCTCCTCGTCGAAGTACTGGTCTAGTTCAGTCTCTGTCTTTGGTGCTGGCTTGGGCTTTGGCTGTGAGCTGGCGCTGGTGGGTTTGCCGACCTGCCCAGCGATAGCCTGCCGCTTGCCGACGTTGTCGTTGTTCATCGCCTGTGCCCTGGCTGGGTTCTGCCACTCGGGTTGAAACTGGCTGCAGATGGTGCCGATATCATTGAAGATCTCGTTCAAGATATCAGAGAGAATGTTGACTCTTACTTCTCGACCTTCGACGGTGAGCTTGATCTCTGCGTGATATTTGCTTTTGTCTCCGTTCATTTATTTACCTCCTTGCAAGCTTGCTGACGGTGTGTATTTCCTGGATATGAGGACTCCAGGAATGTCGGTGATACCTGATTTCACCCTGGCTCGTATCCTGGGCATCGATGGCTCACATAGATCCCTTGGGACCAGGTTAGAGTCGACGATCTGGATATCGTAGTCCTCCCGGTATGTCACCCGCCCCAGGTGGGTTCGTGATGTCTTGGGTAACTCCGGAGCAACTGGCCTGGCCAACGGCTGTATTATCTCGCCGTTCCCTTTAGCCGCCGCAATACGTGACGCTTCCTGGGCAAGTGCCGCTAACCTTGTGGCCTCCGCGGCGGCTACCTTATCAGCGTGGTAGTGGTGAAGTGCCGTATTAAGGCAGTTGATGCCGCTGCTGAGTTTGTCGACGTAGGGTTTGAAGAGCTCAATGATCCTCTTCTTGGACTCATCCAGGGGACGGGTGAGCTCCTTCCGCTTCTCCTCTGCCTGGCGAAGGGCGAACCTGGCAGAGATTAGAAGATCCTCCGCCTGTTTCTGTTCCTGGTCATTGGTGACCTGTGGCTCATCGAGCCACCTCAAGAGGGTCTCTTGCTGGGATTCGAGCTCCTCGACCGCCGTTTGTGGGTTGTAATTCTCTGCTGTGTCTATCATTTATTAACCTCCTTCCTTAAGATTTTCCAGGTATTCGTCGTAGGAAAAGCCAAACTCCGCCTGGCTATTCTGACGCTGTAGGGATTGATGCTCGCACCAAAGCTGATGTTGAAAGGCTGTAAAGGATCCTGCGAATTTCTCAACGTCTGCCTCGAAAGCCTGACCGACCACAAGCCTTCGAGCAATTCGCCGCTGTGCCTGGCGTGCTAATCCAATAGCCATGGATTTCCAAAGTCTGTTCCAGTACCGCCGCTGTGACGGTGGACCGATGTCGTCAATAAACTCCTGGCGTATCATTTGCGGTACCTCTCGCCGTAGGGATTCGGCCAGGGGTATGTATATGGCGTGAATAGGTGATTAGCTCCGAGCCAGCCGAGTGCAAACCAGAGGTCTCCCTGGTGTGCTTCCTTATCGGGAATGATGTCCAGGACTCTGAGTGCTCGACGCCGAGCTAGTTCATTCATCTGGTCTCTTGTGAGCTGAGGGAACCTATCGAATACCTTGTCTAGCTTTACCATTTACGACACCTCCTCTCCCTAAAAAAGGGAATTAACCGAAGGCGTAGTAACCCTGCATTTTTCGCCAACGTGCTTTGCACCCTCTGGCGGCGGTAACGGAGTGAACGAATCGTTCTGGCGATTTGCAATGCACGGCGGGGAATAACAAAATGCTCCTCGCCTTCGGTTATCAAATAAATGGCTTTGCCATACCTTTAGATTCTTTCTGTACGGCTGCCTGAGTGAGTGCTTAACATCACGAACGGAACGGGGCAGTGACCGTCCGTTATGTCCTCCGTGAAACCTGGAGGGCGATGCGAAGAGCAAGCGCCCCGAGCTGTATAGGAATTAAGCGAAGCGATTTCGCACCGCCCGAAACGGAGCGAAGCGACCTTTTGGCAATGCTGGGCATGCCCGTGAAGTGAACCATGCAGACGTGGGTTTTACCGGCTGCAGGTGCAACGAAACCGTGTGTTAAGGACAGACGGCCGACGGTTTACCGCAAAAGCCAGGCGGGCTTTTTACGGCTGGCTGTCCGCTCCCACACCGAAGCAAAGGCCACTTGCCTGAGCCGAACGACGGACCTAGAGCTCGTCGGACGAGGGTGGGGGTGGATGACCCTCCGAGCTCGGTTTATGTAAGTGAGGGAAGCCGTCTCTGGACGGCCGAAGGTTCTGCAAGTTTTTTGGTGGCTTGGAGGTGGTGGTCACAGGCGGTGACAGGTGGAAAAAACTTCCAGAATGGCTTTGCGACCTTTCTGTCCCTGCAGGGCTATTTGGGTGGTTGAATGGTGGCGAAAGTCTTTAGCGGGTCGGCTCGGTTGGCGCAAAGTCTTTCGCCTGGTGGGGTGCTGATTGCTTGCAATGAGAAATAGTCCTGCACACGGAAGCCGAACGAAAAGAGGTCTTGGGGGTTGAACAAAAATCACAGTTTGTTAATCAGTTCCTTTACTACGTCTCCTTTCTGATTGCCAATCTGTGAAGTCCCCTTTTCTGCAAGGCTTTATTACCCTTTGTTCGAAGCAGTAAAGCTGGGACGGTTTTTGGCCACAGGGCGGTAGGGCTTTTCGTAGGCTGGAGCTCCCCTGATGCCCCCCTGCGTATGAGGCGCCGAAGGCAATGCCGAATACGTCGAAGCGTTCCCTGACGTTCCCGGGAAGCAGTTCGTTTAATCAGCTTTAGCTGATAATCGGCTGTTAAACATAAAATGTTTCAGTAGCCTGGCGCTGAAAGCAAGGTCGAGGTGGCTGCAAAGCAGACGGAGTCCTTGTCCTTGCTTGTTTCCTTAACAGGGTTAACGGCCGATGCTTGCGGGTAGCAAGCGAAACGAACTGCGAACCAACGAAGGACGGCGGTGGTGCCGCTGGCGTAGCTTGGCGGACCCTGTCCCCTTAACGGGCCAAAGCCACCGCCGACGCTGATGGCCATTAATGCTGACTTTCAGGAAAGAAGGGAAGTGAGGGCAGACGCAAGGCGGGGGATGATGGCATCGCCTGAACCAACGTGATAACGACCTACCTGACTGGCGACGCATGGGGATGGCGTCTGCCCGAACTGAATAAGAGAACCTGCCTACGTTTGGCGGCGGCGACGCCCGCACCCTTTTCCTTCCCGCCCGCGAAGACAGTGGTCGCCCCGCCGGCTAAAGGAAAGGAAACCGCCGCTGACTGTTATCTGTTGGTGTTGGTATCGTTAAAGGATTAGGGTTGTTGTATCTATCTATGTATGTGTATTTTCCTGAGCAGGGCGCCAGCGCCCGCCCGCGAAGGCGTACTAGGCAGCCCGCTGGGCACTGGCAGCGGGCGGGGCATTCGACCACCTCCTCACTGGTGGCGACCGAGTATCGTTATTTCTTTTCTCCACCCCTAAGGCTACTGTGGAGCTGGTATGATTGATTATGGGTTTTTTCTTGATGGTGAAGGGCACGAATCGTTGGCACAGCGTTGAATTTTAAGGGGAATTGTATGGTGAGGGAAGTTACGGTATCACCCCTGGCTCCTGCAAGCTTCTTAAGCTCGTGGACTGTCTTTTTAACCGCTGCGGACCGGTTGATCAGTATGTGTGCCTCGCTGAGGGTGTAGACGATGGCGTTGCCTTGCGAGTGGGAGGGCTGGCGGTTGCTCAGACTGTGGTTCGGGCTGAGGGGAGTTAGTCGAAGTCCGACGGGAAGAGTGCTCTGATCTCTTCCCACTCCTCTTCTGGGATTCTTGAAAAGTATTCGTGCAGCCTTGTTCTGAAGAGGTGGCGGTGTTTTACTTGGAGCTCTAGGAGCTTCGGTGATGTTATGTCCCTCAGTGTAGCGCTTCTGATTGGCATTACTGTGGAGAAGTCGACGACGGACTCTGCACCTATTACGGGGTTGTGCTGGAAGTAGAAGTACTGGATCGGGTCGTTGTCGGGGCGGTTTTCGCCGTTGTGAACTAACTTCTCGTATTCATCGCTGTCTTTGGAGAATGGTATACTGAGAGACAGGGGTGCAACCAGGACGTAGGGTCTTTTGGGATGGAGATTTCCTTGCTTGTCCTCGTACCACTGGAGGTCGCAGCAGTTCGATATTATGACCAGGTACGCCTGTCGAAGACTGAAGGTGTGTTGTAGGGAGATCTGGCCATCCCTTAGTTGGTGAAAGCTTGGGGGCACAAAGAAGACTTTGTCTAGGATGTCTCCTTGGCGTAGCGTCTGTGATAGGGTTGAAACGAACATCAAGGTTATAGGATGTCGAGATCTTCGCCGGGTGGCAGGGGCTGGGCTGGGCGTGGCTTAGGATACGCTCTCTTTGCTCGTTGCCTCTGGGCGGTGGTGGTTGCTGCGTATTCTTGCTCTTTGGGAAGCAGGAGTTCGGGTGGGAGTTGCATGGCTAGTGTTGCAGTATGGTAGTACGCAATCGCCAAGCCTGAATCGTACGTCACGGTTATTTCCTCTATCACTGTGTCGGACTTAGCGCCCTGTTTTCGTTTCATTGTATTCCTCCTGATGTATGAGCATTGATGCTAGGGTCTTGCACCTTATCCACTTGAACCTGTTATCAAGCGAGACAAAGGCGATGTCTATTTCTCCTCCGACGGTTGGGATCACGTTGGCGAATCTTTGATAGGTTGCTGTGGTTTGTATCAGGAAGTCACAGTAGTCTGCAGCGTCCTGTAGGGACCAAGCGTGGTAGGGTTGCTGCATTGCAGGGCCCAGGCCTTTTAGTTCCCATAGTTTTGTAGCGACTACTGTGTCGCCACTGACGACGGTTCCGAAACCTTTCCACGGGCGGGCTATTGGTTTTCGCCCGATGTCCACGGAGATGGTCAGGGGTGTTGGATCCTCATATCCTACGATTTGGAAGCCTAGAGCGGCATGTCCTTCTGGGATTGTTGAGACGTTGAGGTGTTTCTTGATCTCGGTGTGCAGGTAGTCTCCCAGCATACCAGCTATTTCGGTGAGGCTCTTATTGTTGTCGGCTTCCCGATCACGTTGGAATGCGCGGATGACGGCGAAGACCGTTCTTTCTCCGATGAGGCTCGACCCCCATGTGCCAACGCCATACTTAGCCCAGATGTCCTGTAGCTTCTGAGAGTACGGCAAGGTTGAGGTGACCCCAGGGCCAACTGGGATTTGGACGGGAGCATCGAAGTCGTAGTCGTGACCGCAGTGTGGGCACTTCGTCTTACCCTTCGCGGAGAACTGTTGTGCGGCCGTTATAGTAGCCACGCTATCAGCCGCTATTACTATTCCATCGGGGACTTTGGTGGATACAATTAGCGTCATGAAATGCCTCCCGTTTCGCCCTTCTGTCATTTTGCTCCAAGTCTTTGGTTCTGTCAACTCGTCTGGCGGTGTCTGGTGGGAACTGAGAGGCTGTAAAGGGATAGGCTTTTGGGGTTGAGGGTACGTGTGCTACCTGTGGGCGTGGGCATCTTGGGTGGGAGGTTTGACTCCCCCTCAAACCTTTTAACATCCCTTAAGCATGCTTTGCCCCTACAACAAAGAAGGCCGGGGGCTGTCATATTTCGGCGGTAAATTGGCGGCAGTGGAGGCATAGCGTTCCCACTCGCACCCACCGACGTTTGATTCGGACATAGCAGACCTTGACGTCTCCCTTGCGGGCTTTGGGCTGCCCCTTCCGCTTGCGGGTTTTGACGCCTCTCGGGCAAAAGTAGTGAGGCTGAAGTCTCATCTAAGGTATACCATAAAATCGGGGTGGTTTCGATCCCGAACTTTTTTTCGGAAAACAAATCATTACGGGCTAGTCTTCGCCGAGCAGGGCGATGCTCCAGGTGCCGTCGCCGCTGTCGCAGAACTCAAAAAGGATGGCGGAGGGGGTTAGCTCCTGTTCGTTGGCAGCGATGAGGAGGGATTTGACGGCTTCGGGGAACTGAGGAAAGTCGTCACACCAAACGCGGAGGCCACGGGTAGTGGGAAGCTCCTCTATGTCGATTACGGGGTCGTGGTGGTTTCCGCTGTTTTGCATAGGTGGACTCCTTTCTTGCGTAGACGCATGACTGTTCGTGTGGTGACATTGAGGATGGTGGCAATCTGGGCGTTGGTGAGGCCCTGGTTGGTGAGTTGAAAGACGGTGGCAGCCTTAGCGAGGCTACGGAGTTTGCTTGCCCCGTACGGCTCTTCCTTAATGCAACGGGGAAAGGGGCAAGTGAGGCAGGAAGGCCACAACTCGCAGCCGGTGTCCTTGTAGTGGGTCTCGTGGGGTAGACGATTCCACCAGGGTTTTTCTTTTTGAGGGGGCGGGGGGGGACTGGACTCCGCAGGTCGAGCGGAGTCTTCCTGGAGTATGTTGCCGACTTGTTGAAGGATCTCGATGTCGACGGAGTCAATCATCTCGTAAACCTCCCTTGGCTGTTCTCGGAATAAAGTCTTTTGCCCCCTCTACTAGCAGGGCAAGACTCATTAAAAAGTCGTCGTGCCCCTCTGATGGGTCGACGCAAAAATTCATCGTCTGGTTGGGACGGTATTGGGCTTTTGCTCTCTCCAACTGAAACATCATCGCCTTATACTCGGGGCTGCCGTCTTGCTTGTAGAGCTTCAACCTGGAACTATTAACGAACGACAACACTTCAAAAGCCATGTCTGACTTGCTTTTTTGAGTGAACGTGAATGGTTGTATTCGGCTGCCGAGCTCCTTTCTCAAGAAGCTGGCTACTGGCTGGCCGATACCGGTAGCATCTACTGTTACTCTCCGGCAATTCCACTTTTTCAGGATATCCACCATTTGAGCGTATAGCTGACTATGAGGCGTCCCTGTCCACTGGTAGTGCTCGACCACTCTAGCGGTGGGCTCGGTCTTGGCAGTGTCTATATCCGCGATTGTGATCACCGTGGAGTCTATCTTTGGCTTAGCGGATATCATGGCTGCCTCTCTGGTTTCCTCTCTTTCTCCTGCGAGGTCTATGCCGGCAATGTATGTTTTGCCTGTCTGTGGCTCCTTAAGGCGGGTATACGAATCCATCATCAAAACGATTTGCTGGCGGGTCAGGAAGCCTCCCCCACCTTTAATAGGGACAAGGAGATATTGAGTTCGGAAAAGTGGATGATCTTCGCCCAACCTGGCTCTTTCGCCCTCAACGTATCTCTGGTAATCGGGGTTATATTTGGAGACTTGCCGCCAATCGTATCTGAAGTGGCGTTTAATGCCGTCTTTTCTCTCCAGCTCAAGGTTTGTTTGCTTGATTTCCTCGAGCAAGGTGCTATCGTCCCAGGTTGTACCATAGTGAACGGTAGTGACATTTGTGGAACTGCCCATCGGTCGGAACTCCTTGGTATACTTCTCCTTGCTGACGTCCTGCGATTCGTCAATCTCCAGCAGGATATCGGCGGTGTGGCCAACCACCGAAGACGATTCCTCTGCCGACAAGAATATCTGCCTGGCACTGCCAAGCGTGATGATATAGCCCATCTCGGTGCGGTAAACGCCGTCAAAGCCGAACTCATCCAGCCTATCTCTCAGCCGTTGTATAGAGACGATTGTCTGCGGTTTGAAGGTTGGTGAGCACTTAACGAGATTTCCTCCCTTAGCCATATAAAGAGTTAGCAGTAGGAGCTCAAGGTGAGCTGATAACTCATTCTTGCCGCCCTGGCGGGCGATCTCGACTGATAAAGTGCGCCCATCGCTGCCCTGGATGCTGTCCAGCACTGCTTTGGCTACTTCTTGCTGATACGGTCTTAACCTCATTTCATTGCCTTTGTGGCGATGCCGATTCCTAACGGGACGGCTACCTCGGTCAATACCTTAGCGATGGCATCCTTTAAGGACCGCTTTTGCTCAGTGGTGATTTGATATCTGGTCCGGATTAGCCTGGCAATAGTGTTGGCTGCCTCTAAGTGGAGGTCAATTCTGTCCGGCTCATCCTCCACTAACTCTCGTAACTTTACCCGGAGCAAAGCAATCTCCTGGTCGAGTCCCTCGACAAAGCCTGCTTCGTCTAGCTGGACCCTCTCCGCCTCGGTTAAAGCGCGACTATAGAAGCCGTGCTTACGAGCGTTTTGGTTGCCTTTTGAAGCGCCTTTTTTTGCCATTTTGGTCAATCTTTGCCTTGACCATGCCGTAGACCAAGGCATGGGCGGCTAGATCATAATTTTGGGTCTCGAGGGCGTGCTTCAACACCTTCATGTGTTACCTCCATATCGTTTAGTTTTACCAGGGTCCTTGGTCATCCGATCTCCGCATAGCTTTCGTTGTGGCTCCACTCATCGAGAAGTTGTCGAAGCGCTGGGGTATGTTCATGGCGTTTCTGGTCAATAAAGGAGTCGGAGGAGTAGAGCAAGGCCTCCATGTTAAACCACTGGGCCCGGCCTAGAGTAAAAGCGGGCTTGTTTCTATTAAACCATTCCTGGACCAGGGCTTGTTTCTCCTCGGGAGTTAGCTCACCATCACCATTGTGGGACTCTTGCAACCCCTGCAATGGATATATAGGCTGCATAGTTTGCAAAACTGCAGAAGTGACATATTTTTTCTTTCTCCCCTCGAAGCTGCTGGTTATGACCTTTGCTGTCTCCATCTCCTTCAATGCTCCGGCAAGCGTTCTTTCGCTGATGCCTGCTTCCTTGCTGAAGGCAAGCAGCTCCTCCCGGAACTTTTCTCCGTCGGCGAGGGCATCGATGATGAGACCTTTGACCTGCTGCTTCTTGGTCGTTTCTTCATCTACCTCCCCAATGACCTTGATCTCGGTGGTTTGCTCGGTGGGGTCATCAACCGATATGGTTAGCGGCGTGATGAGGTTGCCATCCCTGTTCTTAAACTGGGCCAGGGTGAAGGTGGTGTCTGCCTTAGTTAGGCCCAGCATGGAATCGACATAGGCCAGTATGTCGCTGGAGCCCCTGACCCTCTGTCCGAGATCCCTGATAAAGCCCATTTTCCTGAGGTGGTGGCTAAAGACGATGGCACAGCCAAAATCATGTCTGAACGAAGTCAGCACGGCGAAGAGCCGGGATATATCCTGAGCTGAATTTTCCTCGCCCCGGTGCACTCTTACTAAACTATCGAATATCACGAGGCTGGGCTTGATTTCGGCGAGTGTGTTATGTAAAGAATTTATCCATACTTCCTCGGAGAGATTGACGCCGCTCATGGAGGCGATGTATACGGGACAATCATCTGGAGTGTGGTTTATGAGGCGGATAAGTCTTCGCTGGAGTCTCGCTTCGCCGTTTTCCTCATCGATTAGCAGCACAGCTCCCTGCTGGGTAGCGAATCTGCCAAGGAAGGGGCGACCGGTAGCCACTGATTGAGCCATCTCGAGAAGAAGCCATGTTTTGGCTGTACCTGGTTCTCCGGCAACTCCCATAACGCCGCCCTGGGGGAGGAGTTTGTCAACGAGCCAGGGATATTCGGGGAACTGGCGTGTTAGCAACGCGGTTAACGATAAGGTGGGGAGCTGTGGCAGGACATTCCGCTGGGTGTTGAGCCGTTGCTTCTCTTGTTTGAGGGTTTGGAGGAGGGAGGGCGGAGAATCAGGGTCGCGCTTCCACGTGCCGTCGGGCATCTTGGTGTAGTCACCGGTCATTGCTTTCTTCGCTCCCTTCTCGACTAGGTTGGAGGAGGCGCTGCCAGAGCCTATGCCAGGCTGGAGTAGGAGTATCGGTTGGCTGCCAGTGGACATTTACGACGAGCTCGTCTCGGGGCTCGATGCCTCTGGCTTTTGGACTCACCGTTAGCTCTTGACTCATTGCCTTCAGATGCCTGTAAGTAAGGGGCGCTGCTGCTGACATTGAGTCACCGCTGGAGGAAGCTGAGTGGGTTATGGAGTTTTTAGGGTGAACGCTTCAGCTACCGGGGAGAGCCTTCTCATGGCTTCGATGGCTTCCCTGACCACGGCTGACAGAGAGAGGCGGCGGAGCGATGCCTGCTGTTTGAGATATTCCACCTCGTCACCGTCCAGGACTACAGTAACGCTTACTTTATAGGACATCAGTGCTAATTATAGCAATTGAGAATAGTGGAAAGTCAATGAGGTTTTGTCGGGGGTTAATACTCTATTTTAAGCTAGGAATTGGGCAATCACTGGAAACAGGCTAGAGTATTACAACTAGACTCGTTTCCTATAAATCGTGGTTGATAGCATACCATTACTATTCCCCGGGCATCGGTCGGTTTAATTCCGCAGTCTTGCTCAGTTTCTTTCTGTGTTCCATCAAATCCTCCCTCATCAATAACTGGGTTACAGCTTCAGCAGGTGTAACAAGTGCTATACCTGAGTTCAATTTAACTTGTATCTCGCCTAAGATATCACCAGTCTTTTGAGCTTCCTTGCTAATATCGTAATGCCCACTTATCAATCCCATAAAGCTAGTTAGCCAAACGAGATTTACACAAGCGGTAACATTTTGTTTTTGCCCACCTTCCACAAACTGCAACGATATCTGGTCTTCCACAACCATTGGATACAAGAAGAAAACGGGAGAACCACTATGTCCACCCCATGATTGGAATTCCACCAAATAGGCAACAATATGGAAATAGGTATTGTTTATTTCTATTTCTAAACTATCGGGCATACGAGAGATGTGTCCAAATCTAGCTATTGGCAGATTGCGTTCCGTGCCATAGTGCTCGGTAAACAATCCCAAAAAATAAATCTGGTGTCCTACTCGTGGTTGTATTTCTCGTATGCCAAACGGAGTATCCCCAACGAATTTATACTCAGGGCCACCACCAACAAAATCGCTGATTTTAAGGCTCGCTTGGTCTATATCAGTAGGTTTAATGCCCTTAGGCAAAGCACTAGGAAAGAGGGGAATTGCAGCCACATCAGCGTTGTCATGTAAATACCAATCCTCAATTTTTGTTGGGAACTCTATGAATTTGCCCACCTTTCGATTTTCACGGATGTAAATCTGCCTATATGACGAGGCCTCATGAATACAGTGCCTCGCTGTTACCACATAATCCAACGCATTATTAATGCTACCCTCAATTGGAACTCTTACAAGGAATCCAGTAGCCTTCGGTACTCGTTTCGTACCACTTTCGGTTTGTTCATCGACACATAAGAACACAACAGTACGCAGATATTCCTCAGGCACAGCTTCCATGTAGTCTATCTCTCCTACAGCCAATCTTCTTGGCCTGTATGGAAATAGTATATTACTAATAGTATCCTTTAAGCCAATAGCCATATATTACCTACTTTTCTTCCTTACTTGTCCCTATGGTATAACCACGCTCTATTTTAAGCTATACGCCCAAAATAACGGACATGCCGATGTTCGTTCAGTGGTGACATAGACAAATCCCCGATTAAGCTGTAAATCAAGTCTTGACAAAAATATCTTACCCCCTATAATACATCGGACTGCGACATATTGGGCAGCGATGCACCAG
>Ga0315533_1001353_pt1 | contig 18822 bp, 15 predicted proteins | sample SalMarSW160130MG_FD_203081 | JGI IMG/M metagenome (GOLD analysis project Ga0315533, IMG submission 203081) | Salt marsh sediment microbial communities from the Plum Island Ecosystem LTER, Massachusetts, United States - Salt Marsh Sediment SW1601-30 ... | reverse complement strand
TGTGGCAATTCGTAAGCTATGCCTTCCTTCACGGCAGCGTAATGCACATCGTCGGCAATATGTTCTTTTTGTATCTGTTCGGCAATAATGTCAACGACAAGCTCGGCCACATCGGCTATTTCTGTCTTTACTTAGCCGGGGCGGTCTTCAGCGCAATCGGCCATACGCTAATGAGCAATCACCCCGTCCTCGGCGCCAGCGGCGCCGTTGCCGCTGTAACCGGCGCCTACCTGGTGCTGTTTCCGCAAACCTTGATTACGGTGTTTTACTGGTTCTTCTATTTTATAAACACCTTTGACGTGCCGGCCTTGTATTTCATCGGCTTTAAGCTGATTTTCTGGGACAACGTGGTCGAAAGACGTATGTCAAATGTCGCCCACGATGCACACCTGTCCGGCTACGCCTTTGGTATCCTGGCACTTACCCTGATGCTCTCAACCGGCCTGATTAGCAGCACCGGCTACGACTTATGGTCGATGCTAAAACAGTGGAACCGCCGCCGGCAGTACCGCGACGTCATATCGGGCAGTTATGACCCTTTCACCGGCCGGTCAGGGGTTAGACAGATAGAGATAAAAGAGACAAAAAAAACACCCGCCGAACTGCAGCAAGAGGAAACAGCAAGACAGCTTCGCAGCGATATTGCCGACCGGATTGCCCGGCGCAACCTGCCCGCCGCAGCCGAATTGTACCTCCGCCTCACCGACCTTGACAGCGACCAGCTTCTGCCTCATCGGCACCTGCTGGACATCGCAAATCAGCTCGCCAGCGAAAACAGGCACGCCGATTCGGCCCGGGCATACGAGAAGCTCCTGGCTCACTATGGCAGCTACGAGTATATCGAGCAGGTCGAGCTGATGCTGGGCATATTGTATTCGCGATACCTCAATCAGCCGGAATTGGCGATAAAGCACCTGCTGGCCGCAGCCCAGAAGCTTTCCGACCCGGGCCAACTGGAAATGTGCAGCGACGAGCTTGCCAAGCTACAAGGTAAAACCGGCTAAATATCCCCGAAAACAGCCGAAGCACACAAAGATATTTGGCACAAGAAAAAAGTTGACAACCACCCAGCCGAGTGCTAATTTGAAGCTTGAAGAATCATTCGACACAGTTGCTAATTTTTAGATAAAAAGCCATCTTTTTGGGAGATAAAAAGATGAAATCTTATCTCAAATCACTCACTCTAGTTTGTCTGATAACTCTCACATCCGTCAGCATCGCTCAGGAAACTGCCACTTCACCGCAGGAATCTGTCCAGGCCGGCGACGCCAATGAACCTGCCACCCTGTCGTTTCCCTATGTCGCCGAGATAACGGGCGATAGCGTCAATATCCGTTCCGGCCCGGGCACGAATTACTACCCCTGCGGCAAGCTGAACAAAACCGACAGGGTAAAAATCGTCGGCAGACAGTTTAGCTGGTCTCGTATCGCCCCGCCGGCGGGCAGCTTCTCCTGGATTTCAACCCAGTATGTTACCATCAACCCGAATAACCGTGCCGTCGGTACCGTTACCGGCGATGATGTTCGCGTCTATGCCGGCTCCGATGAAGTAAGGCCGATACAATCCACCACTCTCCAGGGAAAGTTAAACAAAAACGATAAAGTCGAGCTGTTGGGCCAGCAGCAGGACAATTACTATAAAATCGCTCCACCTTCCTTCGCCTATCTCTGGGTGCTGACCGATTACACAAATCCGCTCGGCCCCGTCAGCCAGTTCCCACTGTTTGTCGAGCCGAAGACCTCGCCCACCACCGAAACCCCTGCAATTGTCCCCACAGGGACCCTTTTCGAGGCCGAGAAGCTAAAGGAATACTACACCCTCCAGAAGCAAATCGACGCCGAGCGGGCCAAACCATTAGACCGGCAGGATTATGCAGATATAAAAAAGCAGCTTGCCGACATCGCCGCAGTCAAGACCGCCGGCAAGGCCGCCCGCTACGCCGACTTCGCACTAAAGCAGATAGAACGCTGTGAACTGGCTGCGCAGGTGGGCAGAGAAGTGCGACTGCAGGATAAACAGCTTCAGCAGATTAAGCAGAGTATAGAAACGGCCCGTGCCGCGCAGCTTGCGGAAGTGCCCGACCTCGGCGGTTTTGCGGCCATAGGCAAGTTCTACACCTCGAACATCTACGGTGCTCACGGCACCCAGGCAGAATCAAGACACTACCTTATAACCGATGACGCCGGCAAAATCATCTGTTACGCCTTGCCCGCCGGCCACGCCCTAAAGCTGGATTTAAGCAAGTTTATAGACCACAAGGTCGGCCTAATCGGCTCAATCGAACCGCACCAGCAGACATCAGGCGCCCTCGTAAAATTCACAGAAATAGTCCAATTGAAGTAAGCAGGAATGAGAAAAGATATCCTAATGCGGTGTGCCTAAAATTTTCAGCGTATCACCGATGACCGGCAAAGTGGTTGTCGTTATCTTCGGGTCATAAATATTGCCGGTAACCTTCATTCGAACAACTGCCTGCCCCAGCCCTTCGGTCAAAGACTGCAATAGCGACGGCTCAGCGCCTCCAAGCCGGCGCCCCCGCGCGGTAAGAGTCAAATCAACGTCCTCACTTTGCAAATCCATATACCCTGAGCCGTTAAATGCAAGCGCCTTACCGGACAAATCGAACTGCTGAAAAAACAGCCGGTCGCCCTTAACGTATGAATCAACGAGCATCCGGTCGAAGGCGAAGTCCCCCGGCTCCGTCAGCTTCAGCACGTACAGCAATTTTGCCAACGGCGACAGCTTGCCCACCCGCATATCGGTGATTCGCAATCGGCATCTGCCGATACGGTCGGCCGCCCCGCCGACCACGGCACCAACGCCCAACGAGCCGTCCATCTCACCGCTGGTATAACCATCACGACCGGCCCCCTCGAGCTTTGTGTCCGAAAGAAATTGTTTCAAATCAATGTTATCGAAACCCACCTGTATCAGATACTCCGGCGCAGAGCCAATCGGCCGTTTTAATTCTAATTTACCCGTTACCTTGCCGTCGTAACAATCCGCAACCAGATTTTCAGTAACCCAGCTTCGTCGGCTGGGGTCATAACGCAGATTCGCCTTTAGAGCGGTTAGCGATTTCCCCTTAATCTTCAGCCGTTCCGCAATAACAGCGCCTTCTCCCCGGCGGAACCAGCCGCCGGTTTTATACGAACCTTTTAGTATTAAAACCGCATCCAGTCCGCTTATAGCGGCAGTGGTATCGAAAGCACAGCCCTTCAAGACGGCGATACCGTTGAAATCAACGTATCTTTCGCCCGTCTGCCCGCTGAAGATTTTTACGTCCTCGAGGTCCAAATCGAATCGGCCGGTGGGTGACACACCCTCGTAATAATCCCAAACATCCTCCGGCAAAGCAAGCCCGAGCCGCTCGTCGAGTAGAATATCACTGGCATAAACCGTAAACCGCCCGCTGTTAAAGCCACCGTCAGCCAAAGCTGCCCGGCCGTCTATATTTATACTCGAATCGGCTGCCGCCTCTTCGACATCATCAGCGACTCTCGCAGCAATATCTTTTAGCTCGATGCTGTCCCTCGTTACCGTTATGCTGCCGGTAACATCCTTTAAAGGATATGCAGACGGTTCAAGTTCGCCGGCAGCTTCGTGTGATTGTCTCTTTGCAAAACGCAGACCCACGCTGTTACCCAGACAATCCACGGTTACTTTATAATCGGGGCAGTCTGCACCGCCGTTCTTGTTCAAATCTGCACGACAATTTATACTCCCTTCCGGCTGCAATCTATAAACAACCTCCTCAAGCGAGCCCGGCAGCAAGCTAAATAAACCATCACTTATCCGAACTCGCTCAGCGTCCAGCGACAGGCAATAGCGAACCTGCTCACCCCGCCCCTCAGAGAGGCGGGGCTCATCCGCACCTCCCGGCCAAATCCGCCCCGTCAGGCAAACCAAACCCTCACTACACCGCCCCGTCAAATCCTCAATGTATATCGAATCATCGGTAATGACCGTCCTATCCGATACATCAGAAATAACCAGCGGGAATTCCTCCGCCTCTACAAACTCCGGTTCGTGATTTTCCTGTAGAACGGGGACCTTAAAAGAGCCGTTTTTAAGGGACACATTCGCCGTAAAACCCGCCGCCTTCTTTTCATCCTCAGGTGTTAAAACCTTCACCTCGACATCAGCCAGCCCGTCCATATCGAGCCGATTATAAAGATACCTCTGTCTATCGGACAAACTCTCGCCTAACGTCGAATCCAGCGGAACGTCTTTCGCAATAATTGAGATATCGTATATAGGCCGGCCGGTCCTGCGCCCTGTTACCCTGCCGTCAATAGCGATTTTACGCTCACTTACCTGCGAAACCACGTCCGAGATGGTTATGCTGTTACTATCGAAAAACAAATTCCCGGCAAGATTTTTTAACGGATAAGGAAAACGCCGATACGCAGCTTCGACGTCCAGCAATTCAACCGCCAGCGACCATTTCTTCTCGGCCCCCGACCTGTCCCTGCGGTAATCTATCGCCGCAAGACCGCTCGGAGAAAAAACCGACCAGAACCTCTTTTGCTTCGTGCTCAACGCTTCATACAAATCACCATCCAAAGCCATATTGTCACTTGTAATCTGAATCTGGTACTTCCAGCTCGGGGCGAAGTCCCTCGACCAGCCGTTAAAGAAGAGCCTAACGTCGCCGTGCTCACCGCTGAGGTTGTTCAAAACGGCGCTGTTTTCGGTCAAATCTATCCTACCGCTCAGACGCTCTACAGCATAAGGAAACCTGTAGTAGCAAATCGAAACGTCCTTACAGTAAGCTTCACCGACCAACGTGCTTTCACCTAACTGCTGTAAATTACCCGACGCCTCAAGCCCAATATCAACCGTGCCGGTGGGCTGGTATCGGCTGAAAAACTTCTGAAAGGCGACAACCGGCCCAGACCTGTCTGAAAACGCTCCACCGCCCAACGCAAACGTACCGTCGGTATCGGTATGTGTACTGACCAAATCTTTTATACGCAGCTTCAATGAAAAGGCATCATTGCGGTCATAGTCCAGCTCGGCAGCCAAATCATCTATCGTCCAGACCCTCTCAAGGGAGGCAATATCCGCCGATGAAATCCCGCCGCTGATTGTAACCCTGCCGGGCCGCCATAAACCGCTCAGAATGCTTTTGCCGGAACCGCCCCTCTCAGCCGTTATTATATCAAAACTGTAACCAGCCCCTGTTTCTTCATCAGGGGCGAACCTCGCATCAACCGGCATCGCCGCAGCGACTTCTACCCGTCCCTCCGATACCTTGCTGTATCTCAATGTCCCCCTCTCAAGCCGAATGACGGGTATCCTTCCGGAGTCGCCTTTAGCAGCTTTGATTTTAAGCGCCGCCACATTCCATCGGCCCGTGTCCAAATCATACTGGGCATCGAAAACAAAATCGTTAACGCTTATCTCTTTCAGTCGCGGCCGAAGCAACAGCAAACTGCCTATCCCAAAACGCGCATACACCCTCTCGGCCTTGAGTATCGCATCGTCATATCTATGCTCCTGATGAGGCCTGACTGCAAGTCCCTCGATAATAACCGAGCCGTCAAGACCAAAATCAATCGAGTACGCCTCAATCTTCGTATTTGTCAGCTCGGCAATCTGGACAAGCGCAATTCGCTGCAGCGCCCGCTCTAACAGGATAAAAACAAGCCACAGGCATACGACCAGAATAAGAACCTTGAGAAACCAGCCGGCCTTAATTTTGAGCTTCGAGTTTTGAGTGTTAAATAAAGCCACAAAGCTTTTTATCGGTTATTTCTACCCGCTACACTTTATTTTTAATCGCTTTATCCGCAATATCACGACGGCAATAAGCGCCGTCGAACTTTATCTTATCGACCGCCTCATACGCCCTTGCCTTCGCATCGGCGATTGTCGCTCCAACTGCGGTCACGCCCAGCACCCTACCGCCGTTGGTAACAATGTCCCCGTCTTTCTCAATAGTGCCTGCGTGGAACACAACGACATCCTTGGCTTTCCCCGCTTCCTCCAGACCCGTTATCTTCTTGCCCTTCTCATAGCTTCCCGGATAACCGCCTGAGGCCATCACCACGCAAACCGCCGGCCGTTCATCCCATTCGATCGCAACCTCATCCAACCGGCTGTCGCAGACCGCCAGACAGACCTCCAACAAATCACTTTTCAGCCGCATCAGAATCGGCTGGGTCTCAGGGTCGCCGAACCGAACGTTAAACTCCAGCACCCTCGGCCCGCCTGCGGTAATCATAAGACCCGCATAAAGCACGCCCTTATAAGGCGTGCCGTTGCGATTCATACCGTCAACCACCGGCACGAGAATCTCACGCGTAATCTGGTCCATCAACGCATCGGTTACCACCGGCGCCGGACTATACGCACCCATCCCGCCGGTATTAGGCCCCGTATCACCATCGCCAATCGGCTTGTGGTCCTGCGACGACTCCATAAGATAAATGTTCCTGCCATCCACAAAGGCCAGTATCGACGCCTCTTCACCTAACAGCTTGTCCTCGACAATGATTTTATCTCCCGCCGACCCGAATGCCTTATCACACATTATCTTCTCGGCAGCCAAAATGCCGTCCGCAGGGTCGTCGCAGACAAAAACGCCCTTGCCCATCGCCAGCCCCGCCGCCTTCACCACCACCGCCTCATCCCTGCTGGCGATATACGCCTTTGCGTCGCTGAAGCTGTCGAATATCCTGCCCTCGGCCATCGATATGGCAGCCGAGCGCATCAACTGCTTCGCAAACGCCTTGTCCGCCTCCAACTTCGCCGCCCCCGCACTCGGCCCGAACGCCTTTACGCCCGCCGACTCGAATGCATCGACCGCCCCTGCCGCAAGCGGGCCTTCCGGCCCGACTATCACAAGCCCAATTCCCTTTTGTTTTGCAAAATCCACTAATTGATCAATATCGGCGGCACCGATAGGAACGTTTTCCCCACACGCCGCCGTTCCTGCATTACCCGGTGCAATATAGAGCTTGCCTAACTGGCTCGATTGAGCCAATTTCCACGCAATCGAATGTTCTCTGCCGCCGCTTCCGATTAAAAGTACATCCATTTCCCAACCTCAAATTAAAATCCAGTATTAGATTTGCTCACTGTCAATCGGTGATTATAAGCTGAAAACCCGCAACTGTAAATCGAAAACCGCAGCGCTCGCGGAGTCGAATGGCCACTGCGACCTCATACACAACATGAGATTGCTATTGCGAGCTCCCTGTTTTAATGCTACTCTATCGTCGCCACATTTAAGGAAGCCAAGTTATGGAATTATCCCGGCTGATGAAGTTAAGAATCGCCGCCGCTGCCGCCATCGGAGCTGTATTAATAGGCATTCTCGGCTGGCCTTTAGCAAAACCGGATGAGCCGTTCGGCGTCGTTTCCTTCGTCGCCGGCAATATAAGTTTCGGCGACGCAATGACTCTGGTAATACTGGCGTTTGTGGCGGGGTTTATCGCCTATTTTATTTGCTGGCCTTATGGCAGGGAAATCGCCCCGCTCGCAGCACCATCCGGCCTTGCCGTCTGGGCAGTACGCACAGGCAATATGGCCGGCCTGATACAGCTAAACCCAACCCTACAACAGCGCCAGGCAATCTTCGCAACGCTTAAATGGGAGCCGTTTTTCTGGCTGGTTATCGTCGCCGCCGGCCTTGCCGGCACACTGCTCGGCTGGAAAATACACCAGCCGAAATCCAGGCCTAACAAACCCGAACAAAAATCTAACTCCAGACCATATACGTACTTAAGTGCAGCACTTGCGCTGGTCGGCTCAGTTCTAATAGCTCAATTGTGCATCAGGATATTCGCTCAAGACGTTAGGATATTTGACAGCAAGTTGGGCTCGGTGGCAGCCCAGCCGGCCGTTGGCCAAATCGTCTTTGCCGTACTGGTTTCGTTCGGGGTCGTCGCCTTCCTATCCAAAAAATTCCTCAACGTCAGCTACATCTGGCCAACAATCGCCTCTGGCTTCGTAACCGCCTTTGTTAGCATTACTTACGTCAAGACGGATGTATTACAGCATCTTGTCGGACGCTGGCCGGCGGTATTTTTCTCTAATGCGGTTATCTCCATACTGCCCGTCCAAATGGTCGCTTTCGGCACTTTGGGTGCGATTGCCGGCTACTGGATGGCCGTGCGATATGCCTACTGGCGAAAACACGAAAGCAAATAACAAAAACCAGTAAGCCCCGACGAATTTAACGTATCTTTTTTTAGCCCCTGCGGCTCAAATAAACACATATACTACAAGCACTTATGCACATAAAGTCCCATAAGCAATACTTATTGGCTAAACAAAAGCAAAAATCGTTATTTTCGACCTCAAAATTAGCCGAAAATATAATTGCGGCGATGTTCTGTTGGCTAAATGCCGTTTTTGAACTAAGTCGTTACAGAATAACGGCATAAAACACCTGACCGGCAGCAGGCCGAACAGTTAACCGGATACCATCGTAGAATATATTAAACAAAGCCAACCTACAAAAGGAGTTGAGAATGTTGGTTTTAAGCAGACAAAAAGATGAATCGATTATGATTGGCGACAATGTCGAGATTACCATTGTCGACGTCCGCGGGGACAAGGTTCGTCTCGGCATAACGGCCCCGAGGGAAATACCGGTCCATCGCAGGGAGGTGTACGAAGCGATTCAGCGTGAAAAACAAGAGGCCGAGAAAAGCAAAGACAACGGCAAGGAAGCCAAAAAGCAGTAAAAGCCACAGCTAATTTGCTGTTGCTGTTGAGTTTCGCACAGTGTTATTTTTTAAGCCGGCCAGACAGGCCGGTTCTTTTATGCGCAGGGGAAAATGTGCGAAAAATTCCTTGCACTACCGCAATTTCAGAAAAGTTTTAAGCTGCAAGTCTGTTGCAGCAGTGATTTTTGAGGGTGTAATGGAAAAAACCAGCAAACGTAACTGCTTGCTGGCTAAAAACCTACCAAACGAGGCCGATGGGACTCGAACCCACAACCTTCGGATCGACAGTCCGATGCTCTAACCAAATTGAGCTACGGCCCCGTAATCTCAACCGGATAAACAATATATCCGCACACCAACTTTCATGTCAACTGTTTTTATCCGAAAGGCCATTGCCCAACCAAAAACTCGGCCAAGCAAACCCATCACAAGATATGAACCTGCCCCCACAATCTATGCAGCGGCTGGGCGCAACAACTACTTTCTCGAAGACTTTGAACGTCTAACCACCGGCTGTGACTTGCTGGCCCTTTTATGATTTTGCTGGAGAACCTTCATTGCTTTTTTCACGTCGGCAACTTTTAAGACACCGGTCGTTCGACCGCCCTTCGCTCCCGCGGTGCAATACGCATACGAAATATTTATGTGGTTCTTGGCCAGTCTCTCCGTCACCGCGGCCAGCGCGCCCGCCCTGTTGTCCAGGTCCACGCACAAAACCTCTGTTTCGTTATACGGCATATTCAGTCTTGACAGCACTTCTTTGGCCTTTTCCGGTGCTGCAAAAACCACCCTCATAACGCCGTGCTCCACCGAATCCATCATTGTCATTGCTATGATATTAATCTTACTTTGCGCAAACTCACCGAGAACCTGAGCCAGCACGCCCGGCTTATTGACCATAAAAATCGAAAATTGTGTTGCAATATACATACCTTGGCCTTTCCAAACAAACACAACTCAATTTATACCCACCCTTCAAGTTGGCCGTTAGCCCTACGGGACCACCCCGATAGCACTTTGCTTATCCGGGAAAAATCTGAAAACCCTATCAAGATTGGTTATCCTGAAAACCCTGTGCAGCTGCGGATTTATTGCGCTTATCACAACTTCCCCGTTATATGTTTCCAATTCAGCCCGGATGTCCAGAAGCATCCCTAACAGCTGGGAGGAGAAAAATTTTACCCCTTCAAAATCAAATACCACTTTCTCAGGACGATGCTTCTCAATAAATTCTTTTATCTGCTCGGCAACAAATAATATCCCCTCCGTATCACTTATCGAACTACTCGTGAAATTTATTATCGCAGCGTTCTCCTCGCTGGTTATTTTCACACCAACCTTCTCGTTCATACTGTTCCTTACTTCTTGCTAATCAGAAACAAAGTTTTGGCTGATTGTCGTATGTTTAACAGCTATGACTCACTTTTAACTCATTATACACATTTATATAAATAATCAATTATCAATAATCATTTTTTAGCACTTCCAGCAGGCGACGAAATGCCTCTCGAAGCCGTCTTTTTCCTTTAACGCCGGCATCTGTTTCAGGCAATTACCCTCCGCCAGAGGGCATCTTGGGTGAAAAGGGCAACCCGCCGGCGGATTCAGGGCGCTTGGCACCTCGCCGCCAAATCCGGCTCTTTTGCCCCGCTGCGACGAGCCGACCTTTGGAATCGCCGACATAAGGGCACGAGTATAGGGATGCAGGGGGTTACGATACAGCTCGGTGCCGTCGGCCTTTTCCACTATCCTGCCCATATACATAACCGCCACTGCATCGCAGAAAAACTCCACAACAGCCAAATCGTGTGCGATAAACAGGAACGTCAGGCCGAATTCCTCCTGCAAATCCTTGAGCAAATTCAAAATCTGCGATTGAATCGAAACATCAAGTGCACTGACCGGCTCGTCACAAATAACCAGCTTCGGCTGCAGCGCCAATGCCCTGGCTACTCCGATTCGCTGCCTCTGGCCGCCCGAGAACTCGTGCGGATAACGGTTTATATGCTCAGCCGAAAGCCCAACCTTTGAAAGCAATGCCGCAACCGTCTCAGCCAGCTCACTGCCTGTGAGCTTCTTTTGAATCTTTAACGGCTCACCGACGATATTACCGACGGTCATCCGCGGATTTAATGAGCCGAACGGGTCCTGAAAAACGATGCTAATCTGCCTGCGAAGCTCACCTAATTGCCTTTTATCAGCCGACAAGACATCCACGCCGTCAAAAACCACGTTTCCCGCCGTCGCCGGCACTAATCGGACTATGCTCTGCGCAACAGTTGTCTTGCCGCAGCCGCTCTCGCCGACCAGTCCCAAGCTTTGTCCCGCTTCAATACCGAAACTTACCCCGTCAACCGCCTTGATGTAACCGACAGTTCGGCGCAACAGACCTTTTTTTACAGGAAAATAGGTCTTTAAGTCATCGACCCTCAATAGGTATCCGTTTGTGCTTACCATATCTTAATTCGCATTTGAGCCCTTGTGGTTGACACCCAAAATTCGATATTCATTATTCACCGGTCTCGTAGCCCGGCGCGTACCAGCAGGCAACGCAGCGTCCCGGCTGAACCTCTCTAAGCTGCGGCTCAACAGTCTGACATCGCCTATCCCCACAACCCACGGAGCAGCGGGGATGAAATTTACAGCCGTTTGGAAAATGCAGCGGTTCAGGAACAACTCCCGAAATTGTGCGAAGACGCCTGCCTGAAAAACCCAATCGAGGCAAAGATTCCAGCAACCCTTGCGTGTACGGGTGCAACGGCTTATCAAAAAGCTGTTTCGAGTCGGCTACCTCCACTATCCGCGATGCATACATCACCGCAACATCGTCGGCCTGCTCGGCCACAACACTCAAATCGTGCGTTATCAGCAAAATACTCATCCCGCTCTGCTGTTGCAGCTCGCCCAGCAGGTCCAGTATCTGGGCCTGGATAGTAACATCCAGCGCGGTCGTCGGCTCATCGGCAATCAACAGCGCCGGCTCACAGCTCACCGCCATTGCTATCATAACCCGCTGCCGCATCCCGCCGGACATCTGGTGCGGGTATTCGCGGACTCGCTGGGCGGGGTCTGCGATACCTACCTTCCGCAACATCCTGACCGCATCTGCCCAGGCGGTTCTTGCGCTCTTTTTCTGATGCAGCTTGATGGCCTCGGCAATCTGATTGCCTACCGTATAAACCGGATTAAGACTGGTCATCGGCTCCTGAAAAATCATGGCAATTTTATTGCCTCTGAAATCCCGCATTTGGCTCTCACTCAGGTCAAGCAAATTTTGACCTTCGAAAACAATTTCACCGCCGACAATCCTGCCCGGTGGCGCAGGAACTAACCGCATAATCGACAGTGCTGTAACACTCTTGCCGCAGCCGCTTTCACCAACAAGCGCAAAAGTCTTGCCTCGCTTCACCGAAAAGCTCACATCCTGCACCGCCCGCGCAACACCATCTTCTACAAAGAAGTGAGTCGAAATATTTTTAACCGACAATAATGTCCCGTCTCCAGTCATTTTCTGACAACCAATCAAAAATCGTAAATCGTAAATTTATTGAATTCTCAACTTCGGGTCGAGCGAATCCCTCAAAGCATCTCCAAAAATATTCAGCGCCAGTGAAATAAAAAATATCGCAACAGTAGCCGCGGTCATTTCCCACCAGTAACCCTTTGGTAAGTCCAATCTGGCTGTGTCAATCATTGCTCCCCAGCTTGGTCGGGTCTTTTCGCCAAGTCCCAGGAAACTTAATATCACCTCAGCTTGAATGAAGCTGACAAAGCGAAGCGAGAAATTTATAATGATAATGTGAAAAACATTGGGTATTATATGCTTAAGTATTATTCTGCTGTTGGCGCATCCGTACGACCTTGCTGCCAGAACATACTCGCGGTTCTTGTGCTTTATTACTTCACCCCGAATCAATCTACATATTCCAACCCAACTGGTAAGACCTATCGCCAGATAAACCGCAGTAATACCCGTAAGCTTATAACCAAAAAGATTCTTTTCACGCAGCACTAATGCAAAGGCCAATATCAAAAGAATATACGGAATTGAGCCCAAAGTCGTATAAAGCCATACAATTATTTCATCAACAAAGCCTCGAAAATAGCCCGCAATAGCCCCCAAAGGAACACCTATGCCAAGACTGATAACAGATGCCCAGAAAGCAACGGTTATTGATATCTTAACACCATACAGAGTCTTTCTAAGAACCGACCGCCCCAGAAAATCCGTGCCAAAAATATTTGCGGTGCTCGGCGGTTCATACTCACTGCCAACTTTTTCATCCCATCTTGCCGGGCCAATCTGCCAGTCAAAAATCTCTGTTACGTATACAAACCCCGTAAGCAGCAGGTATACTATTATTATCCCGAAACTGACCATTGCCAATCTGCGCCTGCGCAAACGTCGAAGCCCATCAGCCCAAAGACCCCGGCCTTTGGGCAGTTCCTTCTTAAGTTTTACATCCTGCTCATTCAAGCGAAACCCTCGGGTCAACAAGACAATAGCAAATATCTGTTATCAAATTAAATACTACAAAAAGCAAAGCTCCTATATAGGTCATTGCGCCGATAACCTGAAAATCGCGTCCCCCAATTGCCTCTATCATCAAATAACCCAAGCCGGGAATACCAAAAAACCTCTCGAGCAAGAGTGAACCAAGAAATAAAAACGGTATGGCCAAAACAACACGCGTGATAATCGGTATCATCGCATTTTTCAAAACGTGCTTAAATAAAACCCGCCCTGCGTTAAGCCCCTTTGCAAAAGCGGTTCGAACATAATCGCTGCGCATCTCATCGAGCATCACGGTTCGATAGAACCGCAGATTCCCTCCCAAACCCGCCGCTATGCCGATTAACACCGGCAAAGCAAGATACTGAACCATTGCTAAATCAGGCGAAAAGAATACCGGAAAAAGACCCCACTTAAACGCCAGAAAATACTGACCAAAAAGTATGAAACTCAAAAAAGGAATGCTCATACCTGCTACGCAGAGCAGAACCGCTAAAATATCAATTATAGTCCCTCGTAGAAACGCTACCACCAGCGCCAAACTAACAGAAACGACAAGCGTGCCCAAAAACATTGGAATTGTTAATGAAAGCGACGGCCCCGCTCCTCGTCTGATCTTATCAATTACCAGTTCACGGTCACTCCAGGAACGCCCAAAGTCGAAAGTAACTGCATTTTGTAAGTGGTGGCGGAACTGACTGTCCAAACTGAGAAACAACGGTTTGTCCCAGCCATATTCCCTACGTATCTCTTCTCTGGTCTCTTTGGATGCTGCTTTACCCGCAATCTGGTCTGTAACATCACCACCGACCACGTTAAATAATACAAAGGTAAGCAGCAGCACGCCAAATACAATTGGTATCGTATACAAAAGCCGTCGTATGATATACGCAATCATTTAACCGCCTTTAGAAGCTGCTTATAAGCCAACCGCTTTGTATTATCAATTCGCCGATATTTACTCAGCCCATAGCCAAACGCATGCGGCTTGTAATTATACAGCCAATCGTGATGCAGCACGTATGCAACACCGTGCATTAAAAATACCGCCGGACAATCCTCAACAACTATCCGTTCTGCCTTTCGGTAAAGGCGGGTTCGCTCATCGCTGTCAGGCATAACCGCAATTTGCTCATATATGCTATCAAACTCAGGATTAGAATAGTTAAAATTGTTCGGCCCTGGCGAAGCATTCCTGCTGTAGAAAAGCTGCAGAAAATTCTCCGCATCAGGGTAATCGGCTATCCACCCAAGTGCAAACATTTGAGCGCTTTTGGTTTTTACCTTATTTTGGAATGTAGGCCAGTCCATATAGTCAATCTCAACGTCCAGCCCGGCCTCTTTGAAGCAACGCGACAGAAATTCTCCACGTTGTCTAATAACTACATCAGTCCCCGGCATTGCAAGGGTAAGTTTAGGCAGCCGGCCACCGTAAATTCGCTCTGCCTGTTTAACCAACTGCCTGGCCTTTGCAGGATTATATACCGTCTTGGTTATCCGCTTAATCTGAGGGTCGTAAGCCCTCATCAACGGAGGGACAAAGCCATAAGCAACCTCGCCTCGATTATTAGTAAACAGTTCAATGTATTTTTCCCTGTCAACTGCGCAGCTTATAGCTTCCCTCAACGGCTTATTCTTACTGAGCACCTCATCTTCCATATTAAAGCCCAACCAATATGTGCTTGGGTCGCGGAATATGCGAAGAGTGATTCCTCGCTTCTGCATCTGGGCTGTTAATCCGCCTCTCTGGTCAATTGCTTCATTAAAGTTATCTTTTGGAATACCTGAAACATCGATTTTGCCCTGCATAAACAAAAACCACCTCGGCGGATCCTCCTGTACAACCATCATCAGGATTCTGTCAACCATCGGCAGCTTCCTGCTCGCATCAGCCAGATACCCCTCAGCTAAATCATCCGCCTGTCCTTCAGAGGGATAAAACTCACCTCTGAAGTTAGGATTCTTAACAAGCTCGATATAACTTCCACGATGCCAGAGCTTCAATTTAAAAGGTCCCGTCCCCACAGGGTGGTTTATAATATCCTTGCCGTAGAAATCTGCTGCCTCTTTAGCAATCGGAGCGGTCGGCAAATGTGCCAGAAGATATGTTATCTGCGGCCAGGGTTTCTTGAGCTTTATAACAAGCGTATAATCATCGCTCGTTGTCAAACCTTCGACCGGATACGAATAATCTACGTCCGCAGCGCTTTTACAGCTTTTGGTATATTCACGAAACTCATCAAGCCCGACGATTTTATTATCAAAAATCCACCAGTTCTTACTAAGGTATTTGATATTGGCAATCCTTTTCCACGCAAAAACAAAGTCGCTGGCTTTTAACTCTCTGCCCCTGCCTTGCTCAAAACACCGGTCGTCTGCAAAATACACCCCCCTCTTAATCTTTATCGTGTAAGTAAGCCCGTCCTCGCTCACCTCTGGCATATCTTCAGCAAGCTGGCAAATAAGCTCATAAGGCCGTTTGAGATAATGATATTGATATAAACATTCAAAAATCTGGCTGCCAACTACAGATGAAGTTACATCCCCAATATCACCTGGGTCAAGGCCTCGCACCTTAGCCGTTAATGCGGCATGCAGAACAACTTCGTTGCTGTCGACTACCGACCCTGACCCATCGCATCCGGCAATAACTAACAACACCGTCGCAGATACAACACCTATAAATCTCAACGCAAAATCCCTTTGCGAAAGCCCATTTGTCCGCCGTGTGCCGTGTTGTGTCGTGCGTATTGAATTATCAATAATCAATTATCAATAATCAATTCTTTTGGCGGCTCCGGCAAGGCAAGTGGCGCAGTCCGTCTGCTTCCGTCATCGGCCTGTCCATAGTCAAAGCCCAGCTTCAATCCCAGCCGGCCCGCTGTCGTCTCATCACCGAGCAATCTGCTATGCTCCTGCAAAAGCTCCGTGTAATTATCCTGCTCAACCGCCCTTTTTGTAACCGACTGCGGCACAAGAAGCTCTCCGATGCAGGACTTCTCAGTCTCTACCAATACCGAAGCCAACTGTTGCTTCGAAGCGGCATCTAAAAAATCCCGTCCCTTAACATATCTTTGAATTGCGTAAGAATACAACTGCCCGAACCGCCGGGCAATGGCGACATTGCCTACAGTATCCGAAGACATCTTACTGCAGAGCGACTTTAAGATAACGGCATCTACAAGCTCGTAATCCACCGTCCAGCCAGCGTATTTGCTTATCCGTGTATCTGCCATCTTGACCAATAAATCCTCTGCCGCTCGAATTTTCACCTCCGCCCCAAATTTGGCCATTAAAACCAGGGCCTCAGCACTGACCCCTTCAACCGCATTCTTAAGCTGCTCTGCTATCTCAGAAGCCAACTGTGAGTCGGTCGATTCCGGAGAATTCAACTGCTTTATGATTCCGGGGTTAGTAAGAGAATGAACCGCCCAGTAGCAAATAACCACACTGTCGTCGTTTAGCATTTTCACAGCCAAATCCGCCAGCCGCAGATTTTCCAGGCCGTCTATAAGAATCAGAAGATTAAGCTTTGCTTTTAATTTACTGTCTTCCGATACCAGCATCTCGACCCGTTCAAATGCCTCAGAAATGTATTTATGAGCCGACTCGGAAAACTGTTCCGCATACTGGGCGGCAGCACTGACCGTCTCGGAGCTTTTACGTGACAGAATAACCGTACGAACTCTTGCTATAGATGTAAAATCTACAGTATCTACCAGATCTTTCACCGCCTCGGCAACGAACTTGTCAATGATTTGCAAATCTCCGCTATCGAGCACCCCCTTGTCCCGTACCTTATCTATCTCTGAGGTATCAACGACTCCGGATGCCGAGCTCGCCACCACAACCAAAAATACCACCAAAACAGCAAAAATCGATGCTTTACCCTTCATCTTACAGACGCCCTCAAAAATATCACTTCCCCGCGCACTATCATACCTGTGAAACTTGTGCCCGCACAAGCAGGTAACAGGTACCCTCAACACTATTAAGAGTAACCCTAAAACCGGCCTCTGTCAAGTTAATTTGGATAATTGATGATTGATAATCAATGATTGATAGTCGATAATAGTAGCCGGCGAATTGCGAACACCGCAGAACAACGAGCAGTATTTAATAGATAGTGAACAGCACTCAGCGAACCCAACAACGATATACGAGGTGCGAATTATGTCCGAATCTTATCCAAAACTTGTTCGCAGGGACCCGCTCCGCCTATATATGGCCCGCCACGGCCAAATGGTCACCGATGCAACCATTTTCGCATCCGAGGCCATCAAGCTCGAACCGGATGCGGTCAGGCAGCTCTACGATGCCGCTTGCCTGCCGCCGGCCAAAAAGACGCTCGCCACTGCCGATATCCATGTCGGTTTCGGCATACCAATTGGGGCTGTTTTAGGGCTGGACAATGCCATAATGCCTGCCGCAGTGGGATACGATATAAACTGTGGGATGCGCCTCTTACGCTCACCTTTCAAGAAAGGCGACATCGACACCGATAAAATCGCCGCCTCAATCGCCCGCGATATCCCGCTCGGCGAAGGCAAGGATAATGTGCATCTGGACAAAACCTGTATTGAGGCCGTTATAAACAAGGGCGTCTCTGCCATACCCACACTCGCAGAGAGAATCAGTCACAGAGCGTGGGAGGCATTCGAGGCGGACGAATTCGCCGACGACCTGAAAAGAATCGAAGAAAACGGTTGTCTGTTCTCTGACGTCGCCGCTGTACCAAACGCCGCTATACAAAAAGGCGCTAACCAGCTCGGCACGCTCGGCGGCGGAAACCACTTCATCGAGATTCAATACATCCAGAAAATCTTCGAGCCGGCTTTGGCAAAAACCTTCGGGCTTTTTGAAAACCAGCTCGTCGTAATGATACACTCCGGGTCTCGGCGCTTCGGCTATGAAGTCGCCGATGAGTACATGAGCATCGCTGCAAAAATGCCGGAGATGGCTGAGAGAAAAAAGATGCTCAGCTTTCTGCCAACCGACAGCAACGCCGGCAAGCGCTATATCGCCGCAATGGCCGCCGCTGCAAATTTCGCTTTCACCAACCGCCACATTATGGCCCTGCTTGTAAGACGCTGCTTCAACAGAATGTTCGGCCCGACACCGCTGCAGCTTGTTTACGACGTCGCTCACAATATGGCAAAGCTCGAAACGCACGAGGGCGACCGGCTCTGGGTCCACCGCAAAGGTGCCACCCGCGCCTTCGGCCCTGGTCGTATGGCCGCAACTGCCTTCGCAAAGACAGGGCAGCCAATAATAACCCCCGGCTCAATGGGCACGGCAAGTTTCCTGCTTGTCGGCACCGGCAATTCCGAAGAATCCCTCTGCTCCGTCAATCACGGAGCCGGCAGAGTAATGAGCCGCACCGCCGCACTCGGGAAGACCCGCAGAGGTAGAATCATCGCACAGGCCCGGATTACCGACGACCAGTTCAAACGCAGCATGCAGGGTATAAAACTCATTACCGGCAACCAGCACAAAATAAAGGAAGAGGCGCCCGATGCATATAAAGATATCGACGAGGTTGTGCGAATCGTTACAGAATGCGGGTGGGCAAATCCCGTTGCCCGTATGGTGCCGTTAGCCGTCTTAAAGGGATAAAGCACCCTCCA
>Ga0315533_1001352_pt1 | contig 18823 bp, 21 predicted proteins | sample SalMarSW160130MG_FD_203081 | JGI IMG/M metagenome (GOLD analysis project Ga0315533, IMG submission 203081) | Salt marsh sediment microbial communities from the Plum Island Ecosystem LTER, Massachusetts, United States - Salt Marsh Sediment SW1601-30 ... | reverse complement strand
GAAGTACCTAAAATAAAATCTAGATAGGGTGCTCGCTGTAGAACCTCCTCTGGCTCTTTCTGCACTAAACATCCGCATAAACCCAGAATAAGCTCAGGCTTTTCTTCCTTAAGTTTCTTTAATTCTCCCAGTCTGCTGTAAATCTTATGTTTAACTTTCTCCCGCACATAGCAGGTATTAAGGAGAATTACCCCAGCTTCCGCAGGGTTATCTGTCAAGTGATAGCCGCTATTCTCTAATAAGCCAGCCATAATTTCGGAATCATACTCATTCATCTGACATCCATAGGTACGGATACAGACTTTGGGAAAATCGTTCTTGATATAGCTCTGCTTTTTTGTCATCTTTTTCTATTGTAGTGATGAGAACTCCTAATAATCCATTTTAGAAGTAAAATCACTCTAATGTCATTGCGAAGGACAAAGTCCTGAAGCAATCCCAAAATAGATTCCTACTGAATCTGTCAATCTTATAAACTAAAACAAGACCAAATCTCTTCTCTTTTGCATCCTTAAGAAGCCCTTTCAATGACCACGTTAAATCAATACTAAGATTAGCCTCCGCTGTTTTTAAATCTTTTAGAGAGCGTTGTATTTGATACCCTATTTGCTCAAAATCCGGTCTTTGTTCTTTTACCAATCTATTCTTCAGAAATCTTTCGTAATTCAGTTTCATCTCCTATAACCACTACTTTTTTGTCTCTCAGGATCTCCACGAGAAAAGGTATCCTCCCTTCAACTTCTTTCCTGAATTCTTTCAAAGTATAAAGCTTATAATTTATCTCTCGCTGCAACTGTTCCTCCAATTTATCTAACTCCCTAATTAGCCTATCTTCGTCTAGATCACCAATAGTTACAAGGTCAATATCAGACATATAATCCTCTTTTGCTTTCGCGAAAGAACCATAAATAAAAGCGAATTCAACATTACCAACTCTTTCTAATACATCTTTCAAGCTGCCGCTAACTCCTACTGTCTTAAACACTATGCTTTTCAACTCCTCGAAAAGAGGATAGTTTTTATTTACCTTAAAATACCTTGCGTTCGCTCTATATTCACTCTCCAAAGTACCTTCTGAAACTAGATTGTTAAGGGTGCGCTGAAATGTACCAGGTTTCTTACCTAAAATCCTACCAATCTCTTGCATATAGAAAGCTCGGTCGGAGTTGGTAAAGAACAATTTCAATAGTTCTGCCCTGTTTTTCGTCAAGGGTTTCATTCTGATCACCTATCGTATCTCTTCTGCATACAATTGTATGCAATTTGCATAAACTTGTCAAGTGCAAAAAGTAACGGACAAGCAGGTTCTGGGCGCAGGCAACACCAGCCGGAAGGGCTGAAATCCGAACACATAGACTGCTGCGGGGGCGGGCTGCGTCTGTGGTGTATGCACCGTTCGTCCCTCGCTGATGCTCGGGCTCACTCCACGCTCGCTAGGCCGCTCACTTCGTGATAATGTAGTAGTTCGATTCGGCTTTGCGTGTTTCGGTAGGCTTGAATAGCAGCAAACCCACCAAAACACTCTATGTCCTCAACCTCGCAAAAAATATTTATATTTTGAATGGGGCGTCGCAAAAATTCTTAAAAGGTGTTTTTGCTCGGTTTCGCTTTTTAGTCTTCCAATGATAAAAAATATGGTAGACCTAATCAAACTTGCCTTCTTGTAGCTGGCAAATTTTTTCAACTGCTTTCTATTTCAATTCAAAAACATTCTGCACCTTTTACGCTAATATTAGCTCGCGTATTTTTTTCTTTATGAATAGGTAATAATAATTCCTTCCATTGCGAAATATCAGTATGGTTCATATTGCGAAAAGTATTAAACTTCGTTATTAGCTTTCTACCCAAATCTACAGCACTACTCCCTTTAACTCCTGAACGCAGAAGGATTGCCAACAACTCAGCGTTAGTCAAAGTATGCTCTCCGAACTTTAGTAGCTTCTCTCTCGGTCTTTCGTCTTCCGGCCAATTCTTATAGCATTTTCGTAGATTTTTGTTTGTTTTGACTTCTTCGCCATTTGCCTCTCTCCTGAATGTCGGCCTATCTGATACCCTCAAACACCTTGTTAAGCTCATTAAGAGTCTTGGGCATATCAAGAGATTTCTGTTCGTCAAGCGTCAGAATAGGGAATAATTCATCCTCGATCCTTGACATCATCTCATCAATTTCCTTGTCTGTCCTACCAAGATTAACCCGATATTTGCTCAGATCAGAGGAAAAACCATCTTCTTCAAGTTTTTTTCTGAAAAGTTCAAGCTGTTCCTTGTTACTAAAATTGAATCCCTCCCTCAGCAGAAACCCGAGGTCATAAAAATCCTTGCTTGCGATAATCTTTCTCGTAGCAGACGCTCTTTCCAATATCTTGAGAAATTCATCTTTATTGCTATGCAACATTTTCAATTACCATCCACTTCCTGTTTATCTTTCCTTTTCTTGATTTCGAAGGATAAAGCGTAACAAGAGATGTTTTTTCCACGCTCTTAAGCAGGGACCCAAGCATCTTGTCGCTAAAACCTGCTTGTTCTAACGCGAAACCAATTCTCTTTCGGCTTGAAATATTAGGGAATCCTACAGCATATTTAATGAGTTTGCTGACGTCGATTTCCCTGACTTTCGCCTGTTCTTTCAATATATCAAACGCTCTTTTCAGTCCGCCAACAGGTCCTGAAAAATATAACATATCAACAAGTGTTCTTTCCTTATCGCTCACTACTACTTCGGTATCCTTGATCTTAATCTTCTCAAATCCGTACATCCTTCTTGCAGATATTTTAATCATTTTAAATCTCATATTGCCTATTATCTTCTCACGCTGCAACGAAGTATTAAGGACATACATCGTCTGGAAAATCTGGTCTGTAAAGCCATAATAGTTATACATGGTTGAATATCCTATATAGTAATTGCCTTTTGGAAAGAAAATAGATGGTACAAGAAACTCATTTATGCTGCTTCCGGCAGGACCCGACTCAAGGGGGGAGTAAAAATAAACCCCTCTTTTTATTGCTGTCAGGATACCTTTTTTCTTGAGCCTGAAGAGAGTTTTTTCTTTTGCTCTTTTTGGAAAGTTGAAGTATTTATCAAACTGCTCTTTTGTGATTATTGATACCTTTTCATAGGCAAGCCTTGCTACAGCTTCTCTCTCTCGTGGATTTATATACTGCATTGTATTATTTTTCATAATTTTTCCCATAAATGGAAATATTGTAGATTTTTATACAATATAGACTTTACACCTTCGGAGAGATTCGGCTTTTCCCGATGCGAAGCAGCGGAAGCGGACGAAACCAAGCAAAAACACCTTTTAAGAATTTTTCCTCGCTGCTGCAGTTACACCAACAAATTTAAAATGACCTTAATCATAACATCTTTATCCTGAGGCTTGCTGGCTGCGATCATAAGAGTTAATGCCACAAGGGCATTTTCATCTATACGAGGCGTACCATCATTACGCAAAAGGATACCGTTTCTCTGCAAAAAACAGATAAAAAGCGCCGCGGCAATCCGCTTATTGCCATCTACAAAACTATGGTTCTTGGTCACAAAATACAATAGATGAGCCGCTTTTTCTTCAACCGTTGGATAGACATCTTCGCCTTTGGATGTCTGATAAATTGCGCCAATAGAGCTTTTAAGACTGTTATCTTTTTCTTGACCGACAAGCGGGGAATCCTTGAATCTTTTTCTCATAGTATCAATGATCCTGCGGGTCTTTTCATAGGTAAGTTCAAATTTGGCCTTTTTCGTCGTCCCCTTAGGAACAGAAAGTCGTTGGTGGTCATAATCATCCAATATATTAAGTGCTTTGCTATACCCGGTTATCACCTGGATAAGGCCTTTTGTCTCATCAGAAACAACCTCAAGACGCATCACATTTCCTAAAAGCTTTATTGATTTCTGTAATTGCCGATACTTATGCTCTGCAACCTTAAGACGTTTCTCATTGACCGTATATCCGTCAACTAAATGTTTCTTTAATACATTCGTGGCCCAGATACGAAACTGCGTTCCCCGCTTAAAATTAATCCGGTAACCAACTGAAATAATAGCATCAAGGTTAAAATATTCAATTCTCCGTTCAATCAAGCGGCCCCCCTCATCCTGAACTGTTGCAAAAAATGCAACAGTTGAACTGCGGTCTAGCTCCTTGGTTTTGAATATGTTATATAAATGACGAGAGATGACAGATTTATCCCGCTCAAACAGACCAGCCATCTGATTAAGACTCAACCACACTGTCTCCTTTTCCAGCCTGACCTCAAACTTATTCCTATACAGAACAACCTTTGCCGTGGAGATTTCTTTTAAATTCTTTCCTCTTTTTGACATCATTCCCCCTGTTCCTCATAATTGGTTGCTCTCGCTTCATTTTGAAGTCGGGCACGAGCAGAAGATTCTATATTCTTAATATCCTTTTTCATATCATAGCTTCCAATATAGGTTTCACAATGCTATCAACACGACAAATCTTAGCATACTGCATGATATCTTTTAGTTTTATACCTTTTTCAGTAACAGCAACTTTGAGGGCATCCCGCGCAGGGTCTATACCTATTTTGTTCCTGAATTTAAAACAATCGGCAATCGTTTTAGCGAGGCTATAGACTTTGATTCTATGTCCTTCAATTTCATGCTTTTCAATTCCTGCTTTCCACGTTTTAGGAGCAAAGCGGTAAAATCTTACTGGGGGATACTTAATTCTATTGGCATGTGTACCTTGTGGAATGGCTAGATCCACATACCTGGGGATCTCGCTTGTTGCTTCATAAAAGGCAAGAGCGGAAAGAAGACAGATAACGCCTCGAGGTGCCTGAAGTGATGCAATAACAAGATCGGGATGAGAACCAGGAGTATAATTAGTCACACTATAAAGACCCCGGGCAATCTTTTCAACCCTTCCTTCTTTTTCCAGAGTACTAAGCGAATCAGGATGAAATCCAGCCTTCAGAATAGCGGAAAACCGAGCTATCCCACCGTGACTCTGAAAAAAACTAATGAGCTCCTGTGTTCGTATTTGCATTTAACCTCCGTATAATTTCTTACTACTTGTCAACAAGTATATATAATTTATACGATTATGTCGATGATTTTTTGATGAGGCAAGCAGGCCCATAAAGGGCGCTGCGGAAGACAGCGAAGCTGACTGAAGCCGCCCGACCTGTCTGCGTGCCTGCCTGGCAGACAGGCGAACACGTACAGGCAGGCTGTGACTGCTGCGGGGGCGGAGGATTTCCCCTATCTGCTTTTTAGTCATAACTGGGGAGTTATGACAGCGGCTTGCCAAAGGCAGCACGCAAAAACATCAAAATCGCCCACAAAAAGATTTTTTCTTTTGAATTATTACTCCTCCAATCTTTTTTTGAATCTAAGAGACGACTTTTTGTAAGAATTATTTTATACCTTTTATAAAAAATGCCAGAATACCCCACAGTTTTGCTGTGGGGATATTTAGTCTTTGAATTTTTTACCTGATATACTTCCCTCTCTATGAAATGACATAAATAGTCGCATCTAGCTAGGTATTCTGGTATAATGAGAACAAGCCAAAAGGAGGATTGCTCCTAATGAAAAAATTTGTAGTTCCAGAAACAGAGACTTTTATTGTCGTTATCTAGGACGAAATATCCCCAGTACCCCAAGGTCGGTACTTTCATCGTCTCCATATTCTCCTTGATGTACTTCAACGTGCCAGTTCTTTCAATATTGGATTCGCCAACTTATCTCATACGATGTTGCGGGACTGTGGCATGAAGAATGCTCACGATTTCTCAGTCAAGGTGGCAAAAACTGAAAAATGAAATATAAAAATCTCCCACGAAATTGGAATATAACCAAAACCTATAGGATGGCCACTTGCCTTCCCATCACCTTAAAGAACATTCCATAGTTAGACTTAACGTGTGGTAATGTCAGAGGCTTTTTCATCAGTTAGAATTTAGCTTGCAACGACCTCGTCACCACGCTCATGAAGTAAACTCCTTAGAACACGAAGAATCCAAAAAAATTCTACCAATCGATGAGAGATGCAAGCATTCAACTATGAGCTGAGGCTGGAGTTCATTTTCGAGATAGCCTTTGCCAAGGTATTGCTTAAGTTGGCTTTTTTACCTCAGGCTCTTACTGCTCTCTCATTTTTTCGCAGGAAATGTCGTGTAGCACTATAGATTGGCAATTGAGATTTTAGTGGTCGATAGCCAGAGATCTCAGCATCAACGGCATATTCATAAAGGGATCTGTTCATGATGAAAAGCAAACCCTTGTCCTTTGTTTCTAACAGTCGTGCCTCGACAAGAGCTCGGTATTCTTTGGGCACACCCCGAATTTTGACATCTGGCTGTATTTCCTGTGTTATGAAGCCGCCAATGAAATTTCGCACACCCCAATGAAGCATCGTACGATAGGTACGACCCAAGGGAAAGCCAAGAACGAGCATGCGACCTTCACCTTCAGCAGGAGATATCACTGCCGGAGCACTATTGTCCCCATAAGTTAAGAGTGTTAGACAATTAGGGGCCCTAAATAGAACTCTTTCGTAACCTGCCCAACCGACAAAGTTACCTCGAGGTCGTCCGAATTTCGCTCTTACTTCCCTCGGATCCCAACCCGAAAAAGCGTAGATCGGAGCCTCCCTGCTCAATATTTGCAGTCCAAACTTTTTCCCAATAGCTCGCGCTTTTTCCAAATCAGAGAGGGGAAGCTCAAATATTACCCGGTTTCCTGAACGAACATACTCTTGGATTACAGGCAAATCCTCAGCACTTTCGTACGTAAATGGAAAAATCACCAAATCGTAATTACAGGATGAATCAAACCTATCTAAAATCATCCCTACCTCGTAACCCAAATCGCTTAAAAGGGCGTAGTACCCTTCGATGCTACGCCTAATAGGTAAATCTCTCTCTTCAGCATCGAGAATATGATCTCTCTGTAGATAGATTCCTACCCGGGGGTTGCGGTTTCTTCCCTTCTCCAGTATATGCAAAAATGGTTTAAGATCAGCAATGGCTTTTTTGGTTCTCAGTCGACGTTCCGTATTGTAATCGTTATGCCTAAATTTTTGCAAAACCTCATTCTTTTCTCAAAAACGGAAATTATTTTTTCTTTACTTAAGTCTATTCCCGTAGAAAAGGCAATAGAAAAAAGATGAGAATCTTTCATCATTGTACCAATTTTTCTCCCAAACATATTATCTTCAAAATCTGATTGCTTGATATGATCAGATACCCTCTCTACGGCACATATTTCCACATATTCACTGCCAACTCGGGATATATGTTCCAGTGCAGTTTCTAAATCGTATCCATTATAAGCAAGTGTGCTAATTGATATAATATCGATCCCATTTTGTTCCTGAAATTCAATAAGCTCCTCCTCGGGGAATTTTTCGTCAAAGATTCTATCCTCGCCTAAATGTGCATGCAGATCAGCTACTACTATTTTTTACTCCTTTCTGAATACAATTTTTCTGGATGCAACTGATAATCAATTGCTTCCAGAATTTTTTCTCGTTTAAAAAGAAGCTCTTTCCACTCTGGTTTAAAAAACCACTTCTTTCCTAGGTCAATAGCTACCTTGGCAGCATCAGAGAAGGCAGCATCAGTGAGCCCAAAAACAATAGCCAATTCAATAGCTGTGTGGCCTACCAAGAATGATTCGGCAGCTTCTCTTGGAACCCCATACTCATTCACGGCAGTATCAACTGCTTCTTTTATAATAGAAACAGCTGCAGCCCCAAGAACTTCTGCCAACATTGGCTCAAGCATTGTCATCTGCTCAAGGGTAACTCTATAGCATTTATCAACAGGACCCCACATTGCACAGCATACTTCCTCGGCCTTCTCTAAATTTTCCTCCTTACCCTGAATGAGGCCGATAAGGATATCCTGAACGGCAACACCACCAAAAAGATCCTTCTGCGCTTCAGGCGTCTTCTGCACTCTGTAAGGAGATACATGACAGGGATGGGCTACCACATAGGTTACATCATCACGCATAGCAATCCCACCAGCGTAAGCAACGGATGCATCAAGCACCATCAAAGTAGAGCCACTTTTTAGCATGGGAGTCATGCTTTTAGCGATGCTGCTTAATGCAACGTCGGGAACAGCCAAAATAACCACATCAGCGATAGGTGTAGCTTCCTCAGCAGGAGTAGCTTTTAGACCCTTTTCTTCGAGTATTTTCACACCTTCGCCTTTTTCGCAGAGCAAAAGCGTATAATCTTCTTTAAGAAGCTTATCTCTGCATCGGTTGCCCATTTTCCCGGCAGCTCCAAGTAACGCTATTGTTGTTTGTGCCATTTGTTACTCCTCTCTTATGTTTTTGATAGAAGATTCCTTCTTCCTGTATTCTACTTAAAGGTTCAACTATCATGTTATTTACCACCATTTTTTTGATATGATTTCTATTTCCTTCAGAGAGAATTTACTATTAGGTATTTTATGATGGTCGAAGGCACGTTTCATTCTTCTATAACTTATCTCATGGTTTTCGCAAAACAAGGATATAAAGTGGTGAAATCCTTTATTTACGATCAAAGAAAATGTTTTTACCAGTTACAGAAAGTGGAATCCCAAAGGCGACTTTTATTTCATCTCCTAAAAGTCTATATTTCACAACAGTATAGCCAATACTATACATTATGCGATTATCAACTCGGTGATTAGCGGCTATAGAAACAGCTGAGCCAAGAGCGATTCCAAGATCAATAAAGTCATACACACACTGTCCTCTTGCTTCTTCGCATTCAGCACAAGTCTCGAACCCACAAAAACTACAATCAAGTTTACGACTTCCAAGCTTAGTAGCAATCACCAAGACTTTCTCTGCTTGACGAATATTTTGGGCATCTCGTGAAAAAATGTGTGATTGATAACCTTTAGAGGCAATTTCTTCCATCTTTTTAGCTAAGTTCTCTTTTTCTGCGTTTGAAAAAGGGAAAATAACAATATTGTCTCTTCCTCTAGTTTTAGGAGCTGTCCGTGCAGCTAAACACATCAAAGATATTACTTGTGACACTCCTTCTTTCTGCATTTTTTCCTTAGTCTCAAAATCCATCTCTTATTACCTCCTTGCCTTATTTTCTTTAATAGAAGGCGACAAATCCGTATCCTTTATTATGGGATGATAGATTTCATATTTTCTCGGAATAAATACATCAGTTTTTTCACCGTAACTATGATTGCGCCTGTTCAGTTTTTACTATATGGTTGGGTTCCTGACCTTTGATTACACGAATCATATTAGAAAAAGCTGCTTTCATCTTGGCCAGGAGTGCATCCGTTGTCCCGGCAGATATATGAGGAGTTACTACTATATTATCCATTTTCAGCAAAGGACTTTGCGGATCGAGTGGCTCATTAAAAAAGACGTCCAGTCCTGCTCCTGCTATCTCTTTTTTTTCCAAAGCCCAACACAAGGCAGTCTCGTCTACTAGCCTACCGCGAGCGGTATTGATAAATATAGCTGAGCGCTTCATTATTTTAAACTCTTTCTCTTTCATCATTTTTTCAGTCTCTTTTGTCAATGGTGAATGAAGACTCACTATGTCTGAATAGGCGAGAAGCTCCTCAAAAGAACAGGATTGAGCACCAGTTCTTTTCTCCTCATCTTTGGTAAGTTTTATCAGCTTATCATAGTAGAGAATTTTCATCTCGAAAGCACGGGCGCGTTTGGCAACTTCTCGTCCTATCCTCCCCATTCCCACAAGACCTAAGGTTTTGCCGAAAAGTTCATAGGAGAATGGACGGAGCTGCCATTGGAGCCACTTCCCCTCTCTTAATGAAGCATCTGCTATGAGAAGTCTTTTGTATATAGCTAACATAAGAAGGATAGTGTGTTCTGCCACACCGATGGAGGTGCCCTCAGGAGTTAATCCCACAGGGATGCCTCTCTTCTGGGCTGCTTTTACATCTATATTGTCATATCCCACCCCTTGATGTTGAATAAGTTTGAGTTTAGGGGCAGCTTCTATAAGTTTCTCTGTGACGGGAGAGGTTGCCACAAGGATAAAGTCGGCATCCCGAATCTTTTGGAGTTTTTCTTCAGGGTCTTTACTATTTAAGGTAACAAGTCCAAACTCACTGGGAAGCTGGGAGCGGATTAAATCATATACATCCTTACCCGTCGACTCTATGTATAGAACTTTATATTCGGCCATTTTTTCTGCTTTTCAAAATGTTTAATTAGCTTTCAAGTTATTTCTCTTCGATAACAATAGCCCTCACCCAGGCACTATCAATTCCCTTTACCTTAAAAGGTAGAGCCATAAAGTAGAATTCTTTCTTTTCTAACTTTTCCAGGTTATCGAGGAATTCTACAAAGCTAATGTCGTGCTTCATCATTATATCATGGGTTTCCTCTACTTTTTTCTGCGTGTTACCTAAGGCAAAGAAATCATAACTATAAGCTAGCATCTTTACCTTTTTTTCCACCAGCCACCTTGCAGCATCTTCAGTAAGATAAGGAAGATTTTTGCCTTTCTCATTATTTTCTACATTTCTAAAAACAATGATATCACCTAGCCTTATCTTGTTTCCAATAATCTCTTTTAGGTACTTTGCATTTACCGCCTGATTTTCTTCGGCATTTACCAGGAGTGCTCTTCCCATATAGTAGGTAACTGGGAAATCAGAAGGGTCTTTACCATCTTTAATGAAATGGAAAGGGGTCTCTACATGGGCACCTACATGGGTATGAGTGGTTATATTGTACCTTATCTGTCTTTTTCCTTCTCGAGTCACCTTTTCTATTTTGAAGGGACGAGCTTCATCGCCGGGGGGAACTACCAATTGAGAGATATCCACAACTCGATACTTTTTTAGGTCTAGATCAAACATTTTCTCCTCCTAAATGAGATATTAAGTATTATAAAAAGTTTTTTAGTAATTCTGTTCTAAGGCCTTTATTATCAAATATTTTGGTGAAAGTGACTTGCCTCCCCCTACTTCTTACAGTAGGATTTCTGGTGCTCCTTGCCAGTACCTTTACTTTAATGATGGTAAAAAGCGCACCCAGCTTAAGTGTAAGGTCTATTCTTCTTTATCATAAGTACATCCTCGTCATCGGAATAAAGCTAAATATTTTTGTCTTCATTGCAGTTATTCACTTCATCAACCAGAACTATGAAACTAATCTAACTCATAAGAAGGTCATTGGACTACAGAATCTTGATTCAGAATCAGAGGAGCTTCGTCCTTTCGAACCAAATAAGTTAATGAATACCAACTTGTCATATGGCATAGCTAACTTTTGACAGTACCTTAACTGGATAAATGGCCCTATGGTAAATGAGCTTAATACCCTTAAAAAAAGAAGCTGAATCCTTTTAGAATCTTATGACTCCAACATCTGGAATCCTGCCGCTGTATCCTCTCGATGGGCATTGTTATCTATAATCTCAAGAAGTATGACTTCCCCGAGTTTCCATATCTCTACACCCAGACGAATACATCCAGATATGGTCTTTCCTTCTCGTCCCAGTGCAGCATGCATATGCAGTCTAGGTCTAGCATCGCCATCGGGAAAGATGGTCCCTACGGCACAAATTTCATGAACCCCTTTAAGGCCAAAAATTATAGGAACTACGGGTATTGATTGGCTATTTTCAGGTCCAACAACAATTTTTCCTCCTTCGATTCCGCCTATCAGGATGCACATACCACGTCTTACATTATTCTCCAGAGCAAAGGATTCAATTGCTTCAGGCATAGTATCCCCATCTTCCAATCTTATGACAAATACTCTGCCTATTTTTCCCTCACTATATTTCACTTTTTATTCCTCCAGGTACATAAACTTATAAACTTATATAATGTTTGATTCTCCATTACTTACTTTGGCTCGCCCATTAACCAATAATTAGAGATTATTCCCAAAGTTTTCCACCAACCAATGATAGGTCTCCTCCACGGCTGGATCTGGATTCTGAGTATACTGAAATCCTAATTCTGCCGAAATGAACCCTTGGTAATCTATTTTCTTCAATGCCTTGACAAGAGGAGAGAAGTTAATTCTTCCCTCACCAGGGATCAGGTGCGCATCAGCATCACCATAATTATCGTCAATATGAATGTGAAATGGGACATTTTCCAGTCTGGCAATCGTCTCAATGGTCTCCTTGAAATCCTCGCCATTTAAATTCATGTGCCCGATGTCCAAAAGAATACCTAACTTGTTCGAGCCAATCTCATTGACCATGTGCAATGCATCTCTAGCCGTCAAGATAAGATTCGTTTCAAAACGGTTGGCCGGTTCAATAATAAGCGTTACAGGTTTGTCCTGTACGTATTTCACCAGTTCGGCAAAGCTTTTGCGCAGTTGCGTCCAGGCGAGCTTCAGGTCTTCGCCATGTAGCGCCATACCGGGACAGAGACTTACGTACGGTGCACCCAGTTTAATTGCGTTGTCAATAGCACTCGAGATGTAACGAACGCTATCCCCGCGAATAGTCTCATTTAGTGAACAAAGGATAGACGGATAGCGGTACTGTGCCGGAATGAAGTTTGGCACTACCATGTTGTACTTATTAAGCAGTACTTTAATTTCCTCAAGTTGAGTATCTAAATCATGGCGATACACATGTGGTCGTCCACCCCAGAGTTCGATACCTTTATACCCGTAATGGGCCAGGTGTCGAATTGCATCCTGAATTGAATAATTGAAATACACAAATGAAGATTGTGAAAATTTCATAGTAGCTCCTCTTTCATAGATAAACGCTCACTATTCAAACTTACTACCGAAATCTTTCTGGATATGCAAATCCAGAAATTTACGCTCGCCAGCTTTTCGAGCTGCCATGGCATAAATGTAGCAAATCCGTCCGGCTGGACATCCCACGTTAGGATGATAGCCTCGCGGTATTGATACCATATCACCATCCCATACAATCCCCACATATAGAGGATTCTCCAGATTCTCATAGACGAGTTGTACGCCGAACTCTTTACCCATGTCGAAGTATACATAAATCTCTTCACGTTGCTCGGCATGTTCGTGCGGTGGCCACGAGGTCCAGCCACCAATACTACCCTGACAAATACCCACCATTAACCGGGCAGCATTGAAGTCATCACCTAGAAAGGTATAGACATGGCGCAGGCAATTCGTTTCACCAAAGCCATATACCTTGTGCCGGTTCGGGTCCTTCGCCACTTCAGAGAAGGCAATGTGTGCGAAATCCGTGTTGCGGTCACTTAGGGCTCCTACTTGCATCACTACTGTTTTACGGGGTGTAGACAGTGTGATCCTGCTCTTCCATGGTACATACACCATGTCTTTAAAAATTGCAGTACCAGCCTTCTCGTTGAAGTCGTAATTTACCTTTCCTGCTGTAACCACGAAAACTACCTCTTGGTTACCGGTCTGTACTATCAAAGACGGAGTGTTGCTATCTAACTCAATGCGTTTACAGGATATATACTCCAAGCCTGCTTCCTTGGGACTAACACCTTTGAGCAGCTCTTCAGGCCGATAATGGTATTTTATGCTCATCTTTCGAACTCCTCGATGTGTCTCATTTCTATTATCACAGACTCCCCTTATATGATGGGAGGTCTGTTCTTTATCATCTATCGCAGAATTAATATCTTAGACAAGCACGAGCCTACTTCGGCATGTACTTCTCATTGGGGTACATCATAATCTTGATCTCTTCCTTGCGTTCTAGTGCCTCGAATGCATCACGCCATTCATCCATCCTCACTTTTTGTGTAATTAAGGGCAACAAATTAACCTTGCCCATCGCCATAATCTGTAGCGCTCGCTCCCAGGAGTGCCAGCCCATTGCCTGACGCACCATCTGATCGTCATATTCCATGCCAGCCCATCCCCAGCCACCACGAACGGTCAGGCAATGATAGGGAATCATATCGAGATTAGTCTTGAAATCGCGTCCCCATAAACCGACAACTGTAACCCAACCGCCTATACGTACCATGCGAAGGCACTGTTTAATGGCTACCTCGCCGCCGGAAGCATCAATGCATACGTCCACACCTTTGCCATCTGTAAGACGCATCACTTTCTTAACCGGCTCGTCTTCGCTGTAGAAGGTATAGTCCGCACCCAACTCTTTTGCCCTGGCCAACCGCTTGCCATCAGACTTAAGGCCGGTTACCATTACTGCACGGGGAGTAAACAGCTTCACCATTTGCAACATGGTCAGGCCGATAGGTCCTGGACCGGCAATTACAACAAAGTCACCCGGCCAGATGCGACTGCGATACATGGCTGAATAGCTCATGCATGTCACCAACTCAATTAATGCACCCTCTTCAAATGAGAGGTTATTCGGCAAGCGATGCGCCAGTCGCTTGGGAATGGATAGAAGCGGTGCATAGGCTCCGTTTACATGGGTACCGATACGTCCCTTTTCAGTCTCCAGGTCACCGCAGATACGATCACCAACCTGCCATTCCTCACCAACCTCAGAGCCCTTTTCTGTAACCACACCGGCGTATTCGTGTCCCAGCGTTACCGGTTCTTTATGTTCTTTTTCGTCTCTCCAGATGTGTAGATCAGACCCACAGATACCCACTGCAGCCACCTCGATAAGCAGATCGTTTTGACCGACGCTAGGTTTTGCTACCTGGCGGATTCCCATATTCTCCTTGCCGGTTCCCCACTTTACCAATGCTTTCATTGTTTGTACTCATCCTTTTATCTATTAATTCTCTAAGACGATGACACATTTCAGCTTGAGCTATATAATACATTGAAGCCAGTATATTTATAAATAATTTCTTTTACCCTCTTCTTTATCTGGCGATGGTGTGCCTCAGTTTGATTCTTCGCGCCAGGGCTTTGAATTATCTTCCAATCGAGTAAGGGTTTCACCACCATAAGGGATGATTCCCACCTTTCCATGCCGCCCAACAATCCCATAGGCGTTCTTAAGAGCGGTTTGCACATTCGGTGCTGAAATAAAACCCAAAGCATCGATATCCTCTTGCGGCATGTGGTTGGTTACACAGAATGTAGTGACTCTGTGGCGCAGGGTTGAATGATACATGGGAACATTTAAGCCGACAATGTCACCAATCTCTCCCCTCTCAACTGCTGCCTTGAGATCTTTAAACGAATGGAGCAGATATTTGCGCATGGTCTTTTCGTGAGAAGGCGCATCACCGCAGAGTCCCTCTCCACCATCCAGTAAGAAGATAATCACACCCCCTTTTCTCACTCCCCGGTGCGAATAGGCGTATGGTTTGACGCCCTGCCAATAGTCAAAATAACATGGATTTGCAGAAACTATGAGGATGTCGGCTTGTTGAGGAATGGGAACAACCATTAGTTTCTCGGCTGTTTCTACACCCTTTCTATGAGCTTGAATAAAGTGTCCAGCAAAAACAGCCAGAATATTATTATCTTCATCTAGCACAGTATTTACGATGAAGTTAAGACCAACTTTTTCTGCTATTATATCCATCTCGGCACGGGGCTTATTATCCCTGGTACCGATTACCTCCAGTACCGGTTGGACAATACAAGCCATCAGATGCATGGCATTAGTAGTCTTTTGGCTACACACGCCAGGCAGGATTGTCTTCGATCCGCCTCCCCAACCGGAAGATATGTGAGGAACAATATTACCTATTGCAATAATAAAATCGGCCTCGATGGCTTCCCGGTACACTTCAATGGGTGTACCGCTCTCTGTTTTTCCAAGAAAGACAAACTTAGAAATATCCCGGTAATCCCGGTTGATTACCTCGTAATCGTTCATAACGCGGCGACCCAACTTGATCTCAAGTTCCTCTTCTGTCATCGGACGGTGGGTTCCCAGCGCCATAATAATCTGAACTCTCGATTTCGGCACACCGACCTTCTTGATTCTTGATAAAATATGAGGTAGGATTCTAGCACTGGGAGTTGGTCGGGTGATATCGTCAACGAGTACTACAAGCCGGTCATTAAACCTGATCAGTTCCTCAAGTTTACTTATTCCAATTGGATTCTCAAGAGCCTCCTCAATTACCTTCCCTTGACCAGGAATGCGAGAAGGCTTAAGTGGTAACGCATTAAAAAGGAAATCATCTTTACCGATTTTGACTTGTGCAAAAATGCCTTTTTTAAAAGGGATTGTATAAAAACTCATTTATCCTTCCATATCCCATAGAGTCTAAAGTACTTCACCGTTAACTTAACTCCATCTACTTTCACAGCACTTTATGTTAACTTTAACTATGTCTTCTTGCCAGTTAGGGCAAGACTATGGGTAAAAATCTCCTTTACATTAGTGAGCTAGTTTAAGAACTCCTCTCCCTGTATTTTCAACCTACTTCAATCCACCAAAATTCCAAACAACCCACCTAACGAGGTAATTTTGCAGCTATTTGAGCATACCATATCGACCTAAGTGCACAACTTAACTCAACCCTGAAAATCATCGATTCTTTTCTCAGGGTTCCGGCTGGACTCCTATTTGCTTTTATGATATGATTAACTCATGGAAAAAACTACCATCATTCAGGGACGAGAAATAACTCCTGAAGATATTGAATCTATTCGAGAAATGATCAAGGCTAATCCTTCCTGGGGTCGCACCCGGCTTTCTAAAGAGCTAGCAATGCTCTGGAACTGGCGTGCTCTTAGCGGTCAACTTAAGGATATGGCCTGCCGCACCTTCCTTTTGAAGTTAGAAAGACGAGGCTATCTTAGGCTGCCTTCTCGTCTCTACTCCTGCCGTAAAGTCCGAAAAAGGCTTCCTTGTCCTTTTGTTCCTCATAAGACTACCCCGATTGCGGGTAAGCTTAGTCGTCTTCTTCCCCTCAGGATCGAAGTAGTTAAAGAGAAAGATCTTCTCAAGCTCTTCAAGTGTCTACTCTCTTGCTACCACTATCTTGGCTTTACTGGAACTGTAGGAGAAAACCTGAAGTATCTAGTCTTTGATGAAAAAGATAATCCCGTCTCTTGCCTTCTCTTTGGCTCCGCGGCCTGGAAGACTCTCCCCCGAGATAACTTTATTGGTTGGGAGGAGAAGGTGAGAAAAGCAAACCTTCATTTTCTCACTAACAATATGCGGTTTTTGATTTTGCCCTGGGTTAAGGTACCTCATCTGGCCAGTCATATCTTAGGAAAAGTAGCCCGACGGATCAGTTCCGACTGGATCAAAAGATACCACCATCCCATCTATCTCTTGGAGACCTTTGTTGAGAAAGAACGCTTCCGGGGTACCTCTTATCAAGCCGCCAACTGGATCTATGTTGGCCAGAGTAAGGGACGCAGTCGTAATGATCGCTACCGGAGCCTCAAGGTGCCAATCAAGGATATTTACCTTTACCCCTTGCTAAAGAGATTCCGGAACGCTTTAGGTGGTAAAGGGCAAAGCTCTTCCAGCACTCAGAAAAGCTAGTTCCCCGAGGGCTGTTGGTGAACCCTATCAAGAGTAGTTATTATTAAACTCAAAGAACGAATGAATCCTACTAAAGAGCCTCAAAAGGCATTGAAGAAGAATAGCTACCCCGAGGGCAAGCCTCATCGCTCAAGAATAGAGCTTGCCCCCTAGGCAGAAACCATGAAAGACCTAACTCCCTTTTCTCTAAAAGAGATTCAAAGAAAGCTAAATTCGATTAATGTTCAGATTAATCTTGAGCACAAAGAGGTTTTCCCCAAAGAAAGATTCCGTCTTTTATCCTTTTATCAATACAAAAAAAGATTTGTCGATATCAGTCCTCAAGGGTACTTTTCCTTCTCTAAGCTGGCTACCTCTCTTATAGACTTTTCCTTTGTGAGATCCCTAGTAGCTTCCTCATACAAAAGATGCGGAGGACACTGCTTTGATCCTGCCTCTTTCTTTGTGCTTTACCTTTGTCGGTACTTAGATAAGTTCAAGAGCCAAAAAAGCTTTGTCTCTTGTCTGCATGATAAAGATAGAGGACGATGCTATAGAACTTATGCTGGAATATCTGATAATCGTATTCCCTGTGAGGCTGACTTTTCTAACTTCAAAAAGCAAATTAGACCAAAGAAGTTTGATGAAATCTTCCATATCTTAGTAGAGATCGTTAAAAGAGTTGGCCTGATTACTGGAAAAATTCTCTCCTATGATGGAACCCTTTTCCCATCCTTTGCCAATTACAGAGGATGCAATTATGCCTGTGAGGAATGTGAAAGTATTCCCCTAAAAGACAATTTTCTAAAGAGCCTTCGTTATCGAATAATTGATTCTTTAAATCATCCTTCAAAGATCATTTTAGGTAAAGAGAGACGCTCCTTTGCCATCTGTCCTAAAGATGATCTTCCTGCCTCAGTGAAAAAAAGACCCACTTTCCGAGCTTTCTCTTTTTGCTTTGTTCCAAAGGAGGATGATCAAAGACAAAGTGAGCTAGCCCATATCCTTGGTTTAGAGAAAGAACTTTCCGAGAAGGGTCTTTATCTTAAGCTTATCGACTCCTCGATTTCCAGAATAGATCTAACGGGAAATGAGCCTTTAGTCTATGTTAGTTGTCCAAAGATCCCGGCTGACCTTCAGGCAAAAATTGGCTACAAAAGAGCAAATCATAATCCCAATAAAAAGGTTGCGGTGTTTGGTTATCAGTCAATGATCACTACCAACATTAAGTTAGAAATAGGCCTTGAGCTTCCCATAGGATGTATAAGTAGTTCCGCAAATAAGTTAGATGGCTCCTATTCTTTCCGAAAGAGAAAAACTTATCGAACAACATGGATTTTTGTCCTATTTTGACATTGGTAACTGTGGTTTTGACATCAAGGAGAACTTTAGTCATATCAGGAGCACCTGTTCTATCCCTGTCATTGACTACAATAAGCGAAATGAAAAGATTGATCTCAAAAGTTTAATAAAAAGAGGCTACGATG
>Ga0315533_1001350_pt1 | contig 18875 bp, 29 predicted proteins | sample SalMarSW160130MG_FD_203081 | JGI IMG/M metagenome (GOLD analysis project Ga0315533, IMG submission 203081) | Salt marsh sediment microbial communities from the Plum Island Ecosystem LTER, Massachusetts, United States - Salt Marsh Sediment SW1601-30 ... | reverse complement strand
CCGTCAAGAAAGGCGCATACCCCTACCTCAGGGCAAACCAGAAAGTCACACTCACTTACTCCGACTGGGACATAACCAGCGAAACGTGGAGGACAATCGATGTTGTCCACGACTGGGACAGCAAAACTAAGCTGCTACGCACCACAGCCGAGCTTGTGCCCTACCTGCAAAAAGTCAACTCGCAGGACTACATAGCAGAGAGCTATGAGGGTCTGATGACAAAATGGGGGTATTAAATTTCATCAATAATTGATGAATAAACGAAATGGAGGAATGAAAAACGGAAATCAAAAATCTGCTGGCAAAAGCAGCAAACGCCTCTGATGAATGGATAGCAAAAGCAAAGAAAAAAGCAGTAACTATCCGTAGTAGCACAGGAAAACGCCACCCAAGGCTAGACCTAAGAAAACTCGGTGGAACAAAAGAAGAACCAGAAGTCCTACGAGTAGAATTTCTGACCATGCCAAAAACAATACAGACAGAAAATATGAAAAAACCAATGGATGTCGTAGAAATGAAGGTTCTAATATCGAGCAAACCAGACTTCGCTAACCCTGGAGAAACATACAGCGTATGGGGAAACACTAAAGGACTCGCGGACAACTTCAGAAAAATCAAGACAGGCGCAACCTTCATCATCTCAAGCCACGGAAAAACAAAGACGCAAGCTGGAAACGACTACTACGTTTTCGAGTTCATCGAGGAGGCGTAAAAGATGGAGATAGTCAATCCCTTGAGCCTATTCCGGGCACCGTCGGGCAAAAAGATAAAGCGTGTCAGAGTGTCAACTCTGTCTCGCTATTTCTGGTGTAGCCCACAAGCCTGGATGTCCGCTCTTGGGGTTGAAAATCCTCCATCTGACATACTAAAACAGGGAACAGAAATCCATACCGCAATCGAGACAGCAAGAAAACTGAACAGCTACGAGAAAGAATTCTCAAAGCTGATAGGCAACACCTATGCCAGCGACAAGAAAGTAGCCCTATCCAGAACATTGAAGGACACAAACACCAAAGTCGAACTCGGAGAAATCGTGACCCACGGAATCGACGGATTCAAAGTAAACAAAGACAAGGAAGTTGATTTGATAGAATACAAGACCAAGGGCGGATGGCGGGTTTATCCCGTGTCGCTGATGCCAGCAATCTTCCAAACCAAAGTCTACATGTGGGTTTTAGACCCGCTGATACGAGAACATGGATATACGTGGAGGCACACCGACATTGTATTCGTCAAGAGAGATAGAAGAAGACGTGCCCATTTTGAGCCGATCGGAGAAACAAGAGTAGAAGACTACGATTCAATCAAAGTCGAAAACAAGATACTCGAAATCCTAGACGAATGGGACAGAGCAAGCAAAGCTAAGACATCAAAAGAAAGACGAGACATATTGATTCCTCCCAAATCATACAAGTGCAGGTTTTGTCCATCCTGCTACAAAAATGGAGAAAATAAATTTGGGTTAAAATGCCCGTTTCAGGATGATTAACAATGAGAATCAATAATCAATTAACCAAACTAAAAGAACTTGAAAATCCACCCCAATGGACGAAATGTGAAAAAAAAATTATAGCATGGAGTATAGACTGGGAAGGTTGTATAGGATTGTATATTCATCGCACAAAGAATAAAGAAATTTGTGGACTACAACCTAAAGTTGTTCTCGAAAATACAAACAAACCTTTACTACTTATGTTCCGTTCTATTGTTAAACTTGGAAATATTAGCAAAAGAAAAAAACATCCTAGACGAAAACAAATGTGGACTTGGCAAATTACAGCATTTAACGAATGTAAATATCTTCTTGAAAGTATTCTTTCATATCTTCATGGAAAAAGGAAACAAGCAAAAATAGTTCTTTGCTTTATTCAAAGTCGAATAGATCGTGGAATAGAAAAAAATCATCGTATCCCATATTCTGATAGAGAACTAGAATATCATAAAATAATTAAAGAATTAAATCAGAGGGGAATAATAGAAGAATGAGTAACCGTGATAAACCTATTTACATCAATGCTGAAACTCATAGAAGACTTAAAGTTGTAGTATTCAATAAAGAATTGAAATCGTTAAAAGAATTGTCTAATGCTATCTGTATCTATTGTTTGGACAACGAAGAATTAATGAAAGAAATAATTGAAAATCTAAAAAAATAAAATTTTAAAAATTTAAAAAAAAATAACAAAATTTAAATTTTTAAATTTTTACCATCATTTAAATACAATCTTTTTTTATTATTAATACGATTAAGTATGCTCTTGATTGCAGAACCCCTAACACACGACTATCACACAATTTTGCAACTCTGGGAAGTACAATCCAAAAAGAGCATCTACGTCGAACCGCCCTTCAAACCCTATTTTTATTCACGGAAGCCCTGGGCAAAAGCTGAGTCCATGAAAAAGACCTTCCTCTCGGACATGAAGAAGCGATGGGTGTGGAAGGCTGAGTTCAACACCACGGGCAAGCTGGGACTTGCGAGAACCGACTACACAATGGAAGACGACATACCCTTCGTCCAGAGGATAGCCATAGATGTTGGATACAAATACCCTTCACCGTTGCCAAAGGGACTGGCATGGGACATTGAAACTTATGTAGATGGTGTATTACCCAACCCATACAAGGATAGATTGAGAAGCATCGGCTACTGGATAGACAGCAAGCACAACGGGTGCTACGTCAACGATCCATATACCAAGGACGGCGAGCGCGAGGTAATCAAGCAGTTCAGAAACGTAGTCCTCAAGGAGAACCCCGACCTCATAATCGACTTTTACGGCAGGTTCTACGACTTCCCCACATTGATGAACAGAGCCGACGCCCTTGGATTCAGGCTCGACCTCGGAAGGGACGGAAGCACACCCTACGTCGTCCAGAGGGACATCCAGAAGCGTGGCAGAATAAAGACCGAGCACAGCATACGGCTGGGCGGGCGACTCCACTTCGACGTCAACAAGGAAGCCGAAGCCGACTACAGCCTCACGCTGGCGGGCGTCCACACCAACCTCAATGACGTGGCAACGCACTTCGCCAAGAAGGCTGGGTTTGAGCCACCGATAAGCGACGTGAACCACGCCAACATTCCCAAAGATAGGCTCGAAGAAACCAACATCGACGACTGCCGGGTAACCATGGAAGTCGCCAAAATCTACTTGGAGACGCTCTACTACTTCTGCGATGAACTCAATGTCCCGCTGTCGCTGATTGTGCGACGCAGCCCCAGCCACATACCCAACTACGCACTCGCCCAAGAATACTTCAAGATGGGCATCATAAGCGACGGGGCGAACCAGGACAGGTATCCATGGGTTTTTCAGACCAAGAAAGCCTGCTCCGGCGGATACGTCAAGTGCCTGCGTCCCGGACTGCACAGGAAGGTTTCGAACTGGGACTTCAAGAGCCTGTATCCTTCAATTATGATTGCATTCAACCTGAGTCCAGAAACGGTCAGCCTGGTCAGCAGAAAACCGAGGACGGGAAAATATAGGTTCGAAGACCACGGCGACTATGCTATAATCGAAGTTCCCGATATTTACCATGGTCAGGTAACGTGTAAAGTTGACCTGACACGCGACGGTGTTACACGAGTCCTGCAAAAGCGTTACAGGAAGAAACGGGCAGAAACCAAGCTGAAGACGCATAACAATGCAGTCAAGGTAATGGCGAACTCGATGTTTGGATATAATCTAATGCGTTATGCTAGATACGGAAATCCGCTTGTAGGAATTCTAATAACAAATATTGGAAGACATTTGATTAATAATTCAGTAAAAGATAAAAATGTTATAGAAATCGATACTGATGGTTATTGGGTTGAATCTAATGGAAATAAATAATTTATTATCTATAAAAAGTAGGTGTAAAGGAGTTGCTTCGATGAAAGAAATAACATTTCCGCCAACGCACGGTTTTAAGCCTTACAGGCACCTGTTCGGCAAGAAATCTGTAAAACATCCCGCAAAGGCGAATCTTTACATGCTCAAATGGATAATCGCAAATTACACGAAGAAAGGCGACACCATATTAGACCCAATGGCTGGAACGTATTCAACCTGCATCATGGCAAGCCTGCTTAACCGCAATAGCATAGGAGTCGAATACGAAGAAAAATTCTACAAGATGGGCTTAGAAAATGTCAAGCAACTTCAACAACAACAAAACCTAGAACCGATAGGAAAAATCGTTGTTCTCAAAGGAGATGTCCGCTCACTTTCTGATGTTCTCGTTGGCAACAATGAGGAAATAGACGCAATTATCACAAGCCCTCCTTATGCAAATCCACGTTCATCCAAAGGCACTCTTGGTGAAGATGAATATGAACAAAACCGTAACCTCAAAAATCCATGTGGGAGAGGCTCATATAGAGGACGATACTCAAAAGACGAAGACAACATCGGCAACCTCAATTACGGCAAAATCAACGCCATCGTAACGAGTCCGCCGTATGAAGGAAGTATGGAAGGAGGAACAAGACATCATGTTAGATCAGATGGCTCCGAATATGAACTTGCAAAAGAAAAACGAATTGGAAACTACTATTCAGACGACAAAAACCAGATAGGTAACTTCAAAAAAGAAACTTATCTTTCAGCCATGCTCCAAGTCTACAACGAATGCTACAAAGTCCTGAAAAAAGACGAATTAATGATTTTAATCACAAAAAATTTCTTCAGAAAAAAGAAAGAGATTAGACTGGACTTAGACACCATAAAGCTGTGCCAAAAAGCGGGATTCACGCTTGCTGACAGATGGTATCGCAAACTCACAAGTTTCAGTTTTTGGGTTACAATTTACTACAAAAAATATGGACTGAGAATCGAATATGAGGATATTTTAGTGTTCAGAAAGGAGGACAAACGATGGAGTTAGCCGAGCAACTATTCCCAGACTGCTTCGAGTTGGAAGCCTTCAAGTTGGAGGAAAAACGATTCGAAGCCATGCTGGTCGTCAACGAGAAAAGCTACCTGCTGTGGACTGAGGACGGCGAACTCATCAAGCATGGCACAGGCTTTCTGGGACGCAACCAGCCCAAGATATGCCACGTCTTCCTAAACGACATCGCCAAGGTAATCCTCGAAGGCTCAGATGAGCGAGAGGTCTTCAAAAATTATGTTGACCTATCGAGGTTTTCGCTGAACTACTTCACGATGAACTTTACAATTTCCAAGCTGGCATACGACGAAACCACGCTGTATCACGACCTGATGAACCAAGTCCGCAGAGCCAAGGTGAACGTCCGCTACGGAAACAGGATAAAGTACGTCAAAACCAGCAGCGGATACAAACCTACTTTTCTTTTGGACGAAAACGACAGGCTCGATTATGACTACTACAAGGTGCGCCTCGGCATGGTCTACGCCCGCCTGAAGATGAAGCGGTTCAACAAGAAGATGGAACGCACGGTCTTGCAACTCATGAGCCAGAAAAACACGATGGAGGAATATTGTTGAAAAAATACTACATAGTCTACTGTGCATATCCATATACTGAAGACCCAAAACGCACAGCCGACGAAATCGCAACATGGGCACGATTGGTTTATGACCACAACAAAGACCTCGTTCTTCTAATTCCACATTTTGTTTTTGATGCTCCAGTAGGTTATACACAACAGGGAAACTTCAAATGGATTAAAGGAGACAGCAACGACTGGATACTCGAAAGAGAACTTGCATTAATTGCAAAAGTTGATGCCGTCGCTTATGACCCAGAAAATATTTCAATCGGTGTAAAATGGGAAATCGCGTTTGCAAGATTTCTCGGAAAACCAGTTTTGACTTATGAAGAAATAATAGAAGGAAAAAGACCATGAAAAAAACAATATGGATTGGACTAAGCGGAAAAGCGGGAAGCGGAAAAAGCACTATAGCAGACACGCTCTGCAAGCGCTACAAGTTCGCAAAATTGAGCTTCGCAGAAGAACTTAAAACAATAGCGAAGCGTCTACAGCTGGACATCTTCGACAGACCAAAAGCGGAGTACCGACCAAAACTCCAGCAGTTCGGCATGGCAGCCAGACGCATATTCTCTGAAGACGTATGGATGAACCTAGTACTACAACACATCAAGTTGATGGGTTACCAGAGGGTAATCATCGACGACGTGCGCTTCCTCAACGAGTTTCTGGGACTGCAACGCGCGGGCTTCAAGCTGGTCAGGATAAACCGCAGTAAGACTCTTCGTGAAAAATTCGGCTACAACGTTAAAGATGAACATCCAAGTGAATGCCAGCTAGACAATGTTCCGCATGAGCAGTGGAATCTCGTAGTTTACAACCACTGGGACTACCCATTCGGCGAGGCAGCCGAAGAAATAGCTTCAAATTTTGGTGTTAAACGTGAAAAAAGGAGAAATAAGAAAACTAGAAAAAGAACTTGACAGGCTCGTCAAGAAATACGGCAGGGGCGTCGAACTCAGGCTAAACTGGGAGCCTATAGGATACCGGGAGTGGTATGACGATAAATGGCAGGTCACGCACCACGAGGAAGGAAGATACGTCAAAGAAGCACACACAATCGAAGTCTACTCTGTTACGCTGGAAGATGCAATAGAAACCCTGAGACATGAATACTTTGAGTACCTTCTGGATGAGATAATCGCGCCAGGCGACGTTCTCTTCAACGAAATGAGCAAAGCATTCTGCCGAGCCTTCTCGATGACCCGCTACCAAGACAAGGAGCGCCTGATTGAATCTTTAATCAAACACGAAAAGGAGGATGAAAAAACTGAGGAAAACGGAAGTGCTGATTAAAAATCTTCTATCCAAGGAAACCGAAGACAGATTCACCAAGATGTTCCAAGAATACGTAACCAAATACAGTCGACTTGCTGATGAACCCTCAATGCGGAATCATCTTAGACGCGTAGTAAAATTATGGTTCATGGTAGAAGAACTTGAACAAACACTAAACCAGATGTCTGTCGGTTCGAAAGAATGGATAAAAAGTTGCAAAATCTACATTTCGCTGATAACCGAATGGAGCAAACTGTTGACTAGAATGGGAACCACCTATACCTCAATGCAGTATATCCCTGTTAGCAAACGCGAAACACAACCTGCATCAGAACTAATCGAACTACAGGAAAAAATGAATGAATTTGCGAAAGAAAAGACGAAGGAAATGCGTAAACGCGTAAATCCTGGTGGAGCACGCAGACCCAAAGATGGCCCACCCATAAACATCAGAGTCAAAAAGAAAAAGAAGGTAAAGAAGGAAAGGACGAAATAAGTGCCATTCAAAAACCCAGAAAAAATCAAACAAAAACAATCGGAAGCCCATAAAAGGAGAATTAAAAATGGCAGATGACTGGGCTAAATTTTATCCAATCGAAAAAATTAAGCAATGGTGGCGCAACGAAGAACTTACTCCAGTGGAGCTTATGGAACTCACACCATTTAACTTCAACCTGTTCTGCGAAACAATCCTCAACTTCCCATATAGGTTCAGCCCAAATCAGACGCTAATCGGCGAGACTTTCTTCAATCCCAACAATAGGTACGACGAACTATGGGAAGTCTGCGGACGCAAGAGCGCAAAAACAGACAGGGCAGCTGCCATAACCCTGTTTCAAGTCTACCGTCTGCTCAACCTTCCAGAATCTCCGCAAAAGTTCTTCGGGATGCCAGCGGGAAAACCCATATTCGCCATAAACATCGGAACCAGCAAAGACGAAGCCCTCGGCGTAGCATTTAACACAATCAAGGGACTTGCGGAACACAGCTGGTATCTCAGCAAGTACATCAAAAATACGACAAAAGAAGAAATCGAGTTCCCATACAAGATAATCGTCCACTGCCAAACCTCGTCCAGCAGGGCGGTCAGAGGATTCGGAAACATTGTAAATCTATACGACGAACTTGCCCACTTCATAGACACCAGAGGCAATCTATCGGGAAGCGAAGTCTACGAAGCAAACCATCCCAACCTAGACCCCTGTAGAGTCCCAGAAGACAGCAAATATTTTCCGATGGCGATTTCGGTAGCCATTAGTAGCCCAGGCGGAATGCAGGGCATATTCTGGGAGAACTTCAAGACTGGAAAACCTGTTCGCGTAATACAGAAAACGCATGAACATGGACAACACAGCTGGAGAGCCACGTTCCAATTTGCGACTTGGGAGATGAACTCGAAGCTTCCGTTTGAAAGTTCAATCATGCAGAAGGAACTAAAACGCAACGAAGAAAAATTCTGGATGGAACGAGGAGCAAAGTTCTGCCGAGTAATCCAGCCTGCACTACCAAGAGAAGCTATCTATCTATGTGCCGGAGGATACAGCTACCAAGAAGGCAACAAACAGATAGGTGAAACATCAGAAGACAAAAAGACACAAAGAATCATAGCCCTAGACCCAGCATTGACTGGAGACAGCTATGGGCTTGCAATGGGACATATAACCGACGAAAAAATCATCATCGACTTGGTAAAATACTGGGAGGCAAAGTCCCGCGACTACCCCGTCAAAATTGAGATCGTAGAAAATAATGTAAGAAACCTGTGCAAACGATTCAACATCAAACTCATCCTCCTAGACCAGTACCAGTCAGCCAGCACCATACAGCGACTAAGAAAAGAGGGTCTACCAGTTTACAAAGTCCCGCCGAAGGGCGTCGGAGCAAGCAAGTTCAACCAGATAGCCTACGATTACTTCACGGATAGAATAAAGAACCTGACCATCGAATACCCATACTACTCTAGGTTGCTGGACGAACTCAGCTTTCTGCAAAGAAAGGAATTATCAAACAGCGTCAGGTATGAAGCGGCGGTTGGTTATCATGATGATTTATCTGATTGTATAGCAAGAATCTGCTACTTCTTGGAAAAATACGGCAGACGTAAAATACATGTAGGATAGTGAATCAATATGTGTCCTTATAAAGACCCAGAAAAGAAAAAGAAACATGACAAACAATATTACCTAAAAAATAGAAAAAAAATATTAAAAAGAGATAGAGAATATTATCGAAAAAATATCGAAAAAATCCATAAAAGACAAAAAAACTATTATCATAATCATCCCGAACGAATAAAGGCAAAATATCTAGCATATCATTATGTCGATTTAGAAAAAGAGTGTCAATTATGTCCAGATGACGATAAAAGAACAAAAAACCTTGAACGTCATCATCCAGATTATTCTGAACCTTTGATTGTTGTCACTGTATGTAGTGAATGTCATAAATGGATTCATAAAAGGAGAAAAACAAAAAGATGGATAAGGACATCATAGACATCCTAAAGAAAACCGCACAAAGACTGAACATCCACTCCTGTTGCCTACTCTGCGAAAGACACTACATCCTGCTCTGCAAGGCGTCCTATAGCCACTGGAGCGGAACGATGCCGTGCACCGAGTTCTGCGAGGACTTTGTGGAATCGCATGTGTGGAAGACGGTTTTTGAGATACTTGATGAAGAAGGAGATGAAAACTGATGGAAATTGTTAACTGGTTGATGAAAGTAGTCCAAAAAATTGCTTTAAAGACGTTAAACAAACAAGAATGGGGAACTCCACAAAAACTGTTTAACAAACTTGATGAAGAATTCCGTTTTAACTTAGACCCTTGTGCGTCTCATGAAAACAAGAAATGTAACATATACTTCACCAAAAAAGAAAATGGTCTTTGGCAAAAATGGTTCGGCAGAGTATTCGTAAATCCTCCATTCAGAAAAGTAGCAAAGTGGGTCGAAAAATCATATTATGAAGTAAAAAAAGGCAACGCAGAACTTGTTGTCATGTTGATAGCATCGAGAACAGACACCCGCTGGTTCCACAAATATATCTACAAGAATCCGCTTGCAACAGTTCGTTTCATCAAAGGAAGGGTTAGATATGAAGGTGGCAAACATCCAGCACCGTTCCCATCAATGGTTGTTATTTTTAGGAGGTCTATATAGAGTGCCCTACATCCCAAAAGAAGATCGACGCCACTACGAGAACTTGCTGACCAGCCTAGCCAACCGGATATGCGCCAACACGGACAGCAAATCCAGAGCAGGTCACCTCAACTATGCAATATCAAGGCTACTCGCTCTGATGCCAGCCAACCGCTACCGCGACTACAACGAATTGATGGGCGTCCTCGCATGTGCCAAGCTAGAATTCTACAGGACTAAGGTTGCACCGTATGAAAACAAGAAAAGAAGACGGCACGGAGATGTGTAAATGGAAATTGTAAATCTTCTATCGATGAAAATTCCAACAATAAACTGGGTGCTACCAAGACCATCAAAGGGCGAAGATTATCCGGGTAAATTCCCGCTCTGGTTCGAAGAAAAACTTATGCACTTACTCGGACACCCGAAAACGATACTGCAACCGTTTGGTGGCAGGGCACAATTTGGGTTCAAAACAGACCTAAAAAAGGAAGTAGAACCACACGTAATCGCCGACGCCCATAACCTGCCATTCAAAGACGAAACCTTCGACTGCATAATCCTAGACCCGCCATACTCAGACGACTACGCACAGGAACTCTATGGAACACCGAAAAAATTGAAGCTAGTGACCTACGTCAAAGAAGCTGTTAGAGTCCTAAAAAAGAAGGGCTGGCTAGTCTTCTATCACCTCTACGAACCCGCACTGCAACGCTACGATTTGGAAATGAGATACCGAATAATGCTGAGTCTAGGACAATGGCACCAGCTACGTTGCATCGTAATCTTCTCCAAGAAGACAGACGAAAAATGGCAACACGGGAGGCAACTTGATTGAAAATCAGAGAATGTGATTGTTGTGGAAAAGATGTTCAAGTTCCAGACGACTTACCAGATGATGTTGCTGTTTTCTGCTCAAAAAAATGTAGCTATAAGGAAGCAGGATGGTAAAATGAAAATCAGAAACATCCTATCCAAATTCTCAGTAAGCTACAAGAAGTTGAAGGTCTACCTCAAAAAGAATCCACGCAAGGGAATATGCGAAGCCTGCGGACGCAGGATGAAGACGCAACGTCACCATTGGTTCTACCGCTTCAAAAAGATTGAAGTCAAGAAGAACCCAGAACTGGCGCTACTCTGCACCAACGAATACTGCTTCACCTGCCATCGATTAGCCGACGTAATCCGCAAGTGGTTCGCAAGTAAAGGAAGAAAGAAGACGCACGAAATAATCGACAGGATGTTCGACCACATAGAAGAAGCAAAGGAGGTGTCTGCTTGATGGCTAAAAAAAGGGAACTGGAAAGACTAACTTACACAGAAACCAGCAAGCTCGTCTTCAAAATCCTTGATGAACAAAGTTCGATGATAAAAAGCGTGGACGATCGCGAAAGGTTGATACAAAAGGTTCTTGAGCGCATCCAGGCGGAACTCGGACACAAAGTAAGCAAAGAAGAAGTCGTGGAACTGCGGGGCACCGTCGAGGCGCTCATAGCAATGCTTGAGAGAACGAAGAAGAGTAGCAGAGAAAGTAAAGAAGACTGGAAGTGGAAGCTCGGATTCATACTAGGGATATTGGGTTTCCTAGCAACTGTGGTATTCAAACTATTGGAGTATTTGATGATATGATAAAAGATGAGTATACTAGACCTATAATAACTAATCTTCTTTCTATGCCAGCAAAACAATTAGAAGAATGGAAAATAAAAATACGTAGCCTACACTATAAACTAGAACCTGTAACAATACCAAAAGAATTGGTAGAAGCGCTTAAACCGCATGGCAACAAATGGTTCTGCAAAATAAGCAAACCAATACAAGGAAATCGAAAAAGTGGTAAATCTGCGTTTGAAAGCGGTTTCCTAGACAATCTATATTCAGCGGATGACCAAGAACTCCTAGAATGGCTACGAAGTGGTGGAAACTATGCAATCGTGGCACAAAATAAACTTGCTTGGTTAGATGCAGACGATCCACTAATAGTTAAACTATTCGAACAAAATTTCGACGAAACTTTTACGACTAAAACTGGACGCTTGGGAGAAGGCGGATACCACTTCTATTTTATCACAGACCTAGATGAAAACGTCACATTATTACGTAACGTGGGTGGAACAATAAAAGATAATAATATTGGAAATATTCAGGTAAAAAGAAAATATGTTGTTGGCCCAGGAAGCTTACATAACAGCGGAAGAAGATATAAAATAATAAAAAATGTTCCAATCAGATTCATCAGTAAAGAAAAACTAGAACAAGTTTTCGGACAATATTGGTGTAGTCCTAGCAAAAAGATTAAAAGATTTAATAAAATAGCCAAAAAAGAATTAAATAAAATAGGAAACAGAATTCCAATCATCGAATTAATCCCCAACTTGGACGAATTTACAGAAAAAAAGAACGGAGAATACCAGGGTAGCCATCCCATCCACGGCAGTGAAGGCGGACAAAATTTTGCGTTTAATACAGAAAAAAACTCATGGTATTGTTATAGGTGTAATAGTGGGGGTGGAGCATTAAGCTGGATAGCAGTCAAAACAGGACTAATCAAATGCCACGAAGCAAAAAGCGGTATACTTAGAGGCAAATTGTATATCGAGACGCTCAAAAAAGCAAGAGAACTTGGCTACAAGATTGATGTTGAAGAAGCAGAAAAAATCGAAGAAATAAAGGAAAAATTTTTCAGTGGAAAAAAAACCAAAATCGTCAATCTTGCGAGAGAAATTCTGGACGAAAACATCTATATCACTAGAGAAGACGACGAAATGGTCTACGTCTATGAACCAAAAGAAGGAAGATACAAAGCATTTGGCGAACACTTCATCGAAAAAGAAGTAGTAAAGAAACTCGATATAATGTGGAAAAGTGGATACGGTGCTGAAGTATTAAAATATGTCAAAATCAAAACGTATAAGAGTGAAATGCCTGAAACACCACTACACCTGTTCGCATTCAAAAACGGAATATATAACATAGAGACTGACGAACTACTGCCATTTTCTCCAAACTATTTCATATTGAACGCCCATCCAGTAGAATACAATCCGAAAGCTAAATGTCCAAGATGGATGCAATTCCTACAAGAAGTCCTGAAGACAGATGAAGATCGAATGCTCTTACAAGAGTGGTTTGGATTCTGCCTCTACCGAGTCTATTTTCTGAAAAGGGTTATAATATTCGTTGGTGATAGAGATGCAGGTAAAACTACAGCCCTCTATGTCCTCCAAAACCTGCTAGGAGAAAAAAACTTTAGTGCAATATCGTTGCAGGCACTCGAATCGGACAAGTTCAAGACCGTAAAGCTATACGGAAAATGTGCGAACATAGGTGATGACCTACCGAAAATCACCTCGAAGGACTTAAGTAAGATAAAGAAGGCGAGCGGAAGAAGTATTCTCGAAGGGGAATACAAATTCAAAACCAGCTTCGAATTCATAAGCTATGCCAAGCTCACCTTCTCAGCAAATGCACCGCCAGAACTGCCGACAGATGATCCTGCAATATGGAGTAGGTTCATAATGCTCGATTTTCCAAACCGATTCCCAGAACACGACCCAAAGACAGATAAGTTCCTCGGCAAAAAACTCCAGAATGAACTTCCGGGAATCCTGAACTGGGCACTTGAAGGACTCAAGAGACTGTTAAAAAATCAGCGGTTCTCGAAGGAAATGACCGCCGAAAGCACAAGCGAAACATACACGCTAAGATCAAACCCAGAAGTCGCATTCTTCGAAGAACATGTTACAACCGAATTCGATGCAGAAATACTCAAATCAAAACTCTTCGAGAAATATAAAGAATTCTGCAAAGAAAACGATATTTACACGGTGTGTGGAATAAAGACTTTCGGAAAACGACTCAGGGAACACTTTGGATTCGGAAACGTAAAACACAAAAAAACAAATAAAGGCAGAGTATGGACAGGCATAAAATTGGTAGAAACAGAAGAACAAGAACAGGACAAATCCGTCAAGCAGGACAAGCAGGATAAACCCGCTCCACCCCACCCAAGTGACAACGCTCGCAGACGTGGAGCAGAGAATATCAAGACGGTCGATTTTGACAAGATGTTTTCTGGGGCATGGCGATAGTGACGATAGTGACGAATTTTTGATTACCTTTCCAAAAACCGTGTTTTTTCTGTACCGTTTTTTTGTTACTATTTTCTGTCAGTTTAGGAGCAAGAAACTGAGTAAATATGCATTTTTAATAAAAAAACGTGTTTTTTAGCAACTAAATGAAAATAGGTTAAATTTGTCACAATCGTCATGGAAGGGCGTTTTTACAATTTGTCATGCAGGGCGACCATAACCTTTAAAAGCTAATATTAATAATAGATATGTGGCGATTCCAAGTTGAACAAGCCAATGACAGTTGTGGCTATAGTGATTCTAGTGATGTCTATGATGGTATGTTCAGTTGCGGCTGCTGAATGGGTTGAAGTAACGAGGTTTTCTGGTTCACAGACTGGGCAGCGCATTACAGATTATTTTACATGCGACCACGTAGACTGGCGGGTTCGATGGGAATACGCGTCCCAGGACGCTTCGTTTGTTGTCAATATTTACCAGCAAAACCAGATTGTCGATTCTATTACCGAAGGTGTAAAGCTTGACGCTATGTTGTTTTGGCATCCGATTATAGAATCTTTTGAATCTGATCCTGAAGACTTCTATCTCAGGATTTCGGTTGACGGTAATGTTTCAAGTCTTGCCGAAGTTCCAGTTCACAATGTTACGCTAAATTTGGTGTTTGAAGTGCGGTATCCAGCTACTTCTGGATTGTTAACAACAACACATAGGTTTAATCGGAACGAAACTTTAAACATCGGTGTTTTGGTAGCAAATGAAACCGAGCAAATCAGTGAAACATTCGTTTATAAAGTTGATTTTCGGACATTATTGGCGGGTTCTGACTTCAGTTACGATATAGAATGGGACAGAGATGACGATGCGAGCGGAGTCTCTTATGTCCAAGACCAAGAAGGCACTTTCTACATGGAGATTATTACAGACGCAGAAAGCTATACGATAATCGTTGAACAAGATGCAGATAGTATTCCAGAGTTTACACCGTTAGCCTTGGTTGTTGTATTGATTGCTGTTTCGTTATTGGTTGTAGTGCTGTCGAAGAAATTTGCGAAAGCCAGGATGAATGGTGGACATGAATAAGCCGATAATAGTTGTGGCGGTGCTCCTGCTGGTTGCTGGGTTATACCTAGTGGTATATTCCGAATCCTATGAAGTGCCAAATCCACATTATAGTCCTGCTGGTCGTGATCCGACTTTTGGTACATGGCATTCAGCTATAGGCGAGCCGACAATGAATGTTGAAATATATCCATATAGGATTGTCGGGGGAATAGTTACATTAATTGGTATGGTTACGGGTCTGATAGGGGGTTACATGCCAGAATACAGGTATTATACCGAAATCGAGCCAACAGAGAAACCTACAGAAACCTAAGATGTGACTGTGGGTATAACGAAGCCAAAATGGTCGGGATTTTTGAAATAGGGGGGGTATTTAGCTTCTTTCGTGAAAAGAAGGAAGCTCGTTGCCTATCGTAAGTTTTTATTTTGTTTTTATTATTCTTATTAGGAAAGACTAGTTCTTCGTTTCCCGCAAGACCATACGACCAAGCTCGTTGCTTCTTTTATAATGTTATACATATTATTAACATTAACAATATGTCAGATAAAAACCTTATACAATTAACATTATGTCAAACGTTATTGTATATTTAGATGTAAATGTATCATAACACAAAAAATAGATCAGAAAAAACATAGTAATAAAAAAAAGGAGAGAGAGCGCAATGGTCATTTTTCGAACATGTACGGAAATAGACATATAGGCTGGTTCTAGCTGGCTATTGCTGTTTAACCACGCTAGAACATAGTTGGCTGCACTAGAACAATGCTTTAACCAGCTTAACCCTATCCTCTCTTCAGCACAACATAGGCGGCACGCAAGGCCGTGTAGCAGATCGCAGATATGATTAAGGTGTAACCGACCATTGACGCAAGCTCGTTAATGTTGCTCATGAATGCTTCAGCAAACATAACCAATTCACCTCCCTTAAGACTTGTGTCTTAAGATAATAGTAATAGTAATATAAGCTTTGAGAATTGAGGATAAAGATTATGGCTCGATATGTCCAGCTTAAGACATATTACCAACAAAAGGCAAAAAAAAGAGGATTTAGTTTTCTTCTGTTTCAATCTTCCATAAGAATTTATTGAGATAAGGAATTAATCCTCCTTTATATCCATATGATTCTGTTTCATAATCTCCCTGTCGTGTATCTAAGAAAAAACCTGTAAAATCTGCTATTTCGTCACAATTTCCGAAATACTGTTTTATTTGTTTTACGTCACTTTGAGATTGAGTTAAAGCTAGATAATCTTTTAGTGGTGTGTTTATGTCTTCAATCGTACCTATTAGCGTTATTTTTAGCTTCATTATTTCTTATCTCCTAATGTCGTATTTCTAACCGGACTCTTGCAGTTCGGGCAAGTCACATATTGCAGTTTTGAACGCGTTCGCCATTGGTAACCACAATTTGAGCATGTGATATTTGCTTCTTTTTTGTTGTTTAATCTATTGGATAACATCTTAAAACACCATGAATTTAATGTCTTTTATTTGCATAATTATTTGTCTTTTTTTCTCTTGAAGATAGAATCTATTCTTTTGCAGTTCTTTTATCGTATTTTCTAGTATTTCCTTTTGGTTTTGTGTTAAGTTTTCCGTGTGATTAATCAAAAGATGTTGTGCTGTATGTTCGTTAACCTTATTTTCTGTTATTTGTTGGTTCAAGTTGGTTATTTCTAACAATAAAATAATGTTGGTTTTGTTTTTTATTATGCCTTTGTTTACCATTTCTAGCTCTTTGACTTGACGTTTAATTATGTTAGACATTTTTATCAATTCCTAAAATTTGGCTCTATTCCTTCATTCCCAAAAGCGGAATCGAAGAAATCGTTTATTGTGTCTATATCGAGATATTGCAAAAGTTCTTCTAGTATTTGCTTATGCGTGTAATATCCTTCATCTATTAATTCTAATATTCTTATGTGCTTTTGTCTTACGTTAACCATTTTATTCACTAACCTTATTATCTATCAAAACTCTAGGCTTCTTTGCGTCTTTTGGATATTGAACTATAACGTTAACTGCACACTTTGAATTGTTTTTGCTTCCATAATTGACGGTTAAGATTAACGATTTATTGGCTCTTGTGGTTAGCATTGTTTTTCGTGTGTCTGATTCTATCCAGCAATATAATCTTGACATTATTCTGTCACTACTCCAAAATTATCTTTCATAAAGTTTGCAAAAGCTTCACGGTTTTTAGTGGGTAGTTTTTGGTTTCGCCGCAAATATCGCATGTTTGTTGCTGCTCTACGGTGACGGTTTTTGGTTGATTCAATTTAGTTTTTCACCTTCTATTATTTTTTCCAGTTTGTCAGCGTAATCTTCTATGGCAAAAGCGAATTTTGCATAGTTGACTCCGCCATATTTTTTTCCGTTTTCTTCTTTGACTGTCTCCCAAAATTCCATTAAATTTGGTCTTTTTGGAAGATTTTTTCCGGTTTTTATTTTCGCTTTCATTTTAGATCACATAAGACTCTATTATTACGATTAGTATATAAGCTCTACTACTACTATTTATATTTTTATTTATATTTTATGCTTATATCCAGCAACAGCACATTATATTCTATGCAAAAATGCCAAAAAAAGAGCCACTTCGAACACACCTTAATCTTGCTGTTTTATGTTCGATTCAGTTGTGCCGTCGGAACTTAATATATCGCTTCCGCTTAGTCCAAAAATAGTCCAAGTTTAGTCCAAAATTAGACCAAAAACGAAAAAGGATAGAAGATAGTCACGAAGAGTCTCCCCGTCCTCCCCGCTACCTCCGCACACCTCGAAGCTGTGCCTTTGTTGCTGTGCGTGACCGTTTTTGTTGTGCTTGTTATTTTTGTTATTTTTGAAAAAAGAGGATGGGGGTTATATTTGTAACATTTCTCCGTCGTCGTTCATTATGCAACTGTATATCCATACTTCCCATGCTTCGACTCCGCAGTATTTACAGCGTACGGGAATTTCTACTGTTTCGTCTTTGACAAGTATTTCGTTTCTGAAGTTTTCGGCATACTCGAATTGGTGTTCTCCGTCGGGGCATGTTCTGTTTTTGCTTTCGTCAAAGTGCCTCTCTTTGAAGCAACCGCCTTTTCTGCATTGCTCTACCGCATCCCAAAATTCTTGTTCCGTGACCTTCCGAACTTTGTGTCCTTCGTGTCCAGCGTCCTCTAGGCTGTCGTACTTCCAGTAGTCAAAGACCATATTGCAGTCTTCGCAGAATCGGTAGTCTTCAGGTGTGATTTGTTTTATTTCTCTTCCCATTTTTCAAACTTCCACGTTTCTATCCATTCGAAACCACAATCTCCGCAATGGTATTCTTTGTATTCGATACCGCCTATGCTGTAATCTACATCGTCAAACTCAATTTTGTTGCTGTTACATTTTGGACATACTTGAGGTTCTTTGTTATACTTATTCATGCGGCATCATCCTCAGTAGCGCATCCGCTTTCGGATCGTCGTTCAGTACAGCTAGTGTGGTTATGACATCCCGTAGATGGTGTCCTGAGTGCAGTGCATAGCCGGAGTTGAGTTCCCCTGTTAGCTGCCGTTTGCGGACTTCGAGGGCTTCTATGAGTTTTTTGGTTGTGTTCATGCTGTCACCTTCATTGATGCTATTCTGCTGTCTATTTCTCTGATGTGTCTCTGATAGTATCCGATTTGGTTTTCTAGTTGTGTCTTGATTGCTTTCATTATGGCCAGATAGTCTTCTTCCGATACGCTCAAACATGGTTGCGTCGAAACGTTGTATGCTAGTGCCGTAGGTATCCATCCCTGAATTATTAGGTATGCGAGTGCTATGTCCTGACTTAAATCCATCCCGCCGCCTGAGAGGGCTAGGAAAA
>Ga0315533_1001347_pt1 | contig 18888 bp, 9 predicted proteins | sample SalMarSW160130MG_FD_203081 | JGI IMG/M metagenome (GOLD analysis project Ga0315533, IMG submission 203081) | Salt marsh sediment microbial communities from the Plum Island Ecosystem LTER, Massachusetts, United States - Salt Marsh Sediment SW1601-30 ... | reverse complement strand
ATGCTTGAGAAGATACTGTACATACTCAATGTGTTCGGGGGCGTCAAAGCCCAGTTCAAGAGGCATTATTCTGGGGAGGTTGTTTATGAATAATATTGTCCAAAGTATAATCGAGATTATCAAAACGGATTTCGGGGTGAACGTCAAAAACCTTAGAGCCGGCAGACTGTTGGGTTTCGCCTCTTTTTGCTTGTAATTGTACAGCCAAAAGACTGTGCAGGAGAGAACAAAAAACAGAATCAACATTGGGAGCTTTTTAGCCAGCGCATTGAGAGGTCGCACGGCTTCCAAGCTGACTGGATGTATAAAGCAATCGTTCGCCAGGCCTGCGGCAAAAGCGGGGCTGCCCGATATAGAAGCCATCCAGGTGGTGTCTGTTTTAATATCATTTTGCAGACCTTCGGTATAGAGCCAAAGGGCGGCAGGGCCGTATTTACAGGTAACTTCGACTTTTATCGTATTTGCACCCTCTTTCAGAAAGCGGGAAATCTCCAGCACATTGGTTTTTTTCCAGTTTCTCTCGGGTTTAGAGCTGCACGAAAGCTCGTCGTTAATCCATAAATCGTACGTCTTGAAGCCTTTAATGTGTAGATGAACCTTAGATGGCACGGCGGCGAGTTCAAAATCCCTGGTAAACTCGGTAGTGAGGTTGATGAAGCTGCCTGTTTTGATATTAGTCTCAGGGCAAAGCTGATACAGTATCCAGTTTGCACGGGAATTGATTTTTAAAAATGGGACATCCGGGTCGTACACCGCCTTTACGACGAGAAGGGAAAAAGATGCGCTTAGAACCAGAATAATAAAGATTGCGATTCTTAATTGTATTTTGTGGTTAGCTGGTTCAAATGTTTTGTTCAAATCAATCATCTTTTAATTCTGGTGCCGATTTTATTTTATACTTTTTGAACGAGGTCGAAAAGAGATAAATCCGATGTACCATTTCTTATTTGGTCAAGGTTGTTTCTGGCGATACGGCTGGTGCGCCTGATACAGTCGCAGCCGGTTCCGGATTTCTGCTGCGAGGTCTTTTCTGCCTGCGGAGACGGCCAGCTCCAGCGCCTTTTCAGCGGTCTCTGTCGCCTTCTCGAATCTGCCCGCCGCAGCATAGGCGGCAGCTAACGTATCCAGTGCCTCAGCGTCTTTATGATTGGTAAGTACACACGCTCTCTGGGCAAGTTTAACAGCGTCGGCTGGATTGCGAAACCTCACATCTTCGGTAGTGGCCAGAATCCAGGCAAGATTGTTAATGGCGGCGGCGTAATTAGGTTTAATCCGCAGCCCCTCATTATAATTTTCAATCGCCGGCTCAATCCTGCCCTCTTCGAGCAGAGCATTTCCATAATTGCTGTGCATAACGAAATTGTTGCTGGTTACTTCAATTGTATGCTTGAACAGGGTTAAGTTGTTTTGCCAGTATCGCACCTGCGTTCGGGTGCATATTAGTAAGGCAGCTAACACCATTGCTGCTGATATTCCAAGCCCCATTTTTCGGTATCGCCACCGCTCTAAAAGTTCGTTAGCACCCCAGCCGACCATAATGAAGATTCCAATCGACGGCAGATAAGTGTAGCGGTCGGCCATTGCCTGCTCGCCCACCTGCACCAGCCCGATAACCGGTACCAGCGTTCCGAGATACCACAGCCAGCCCGCTATAAGGTAACGCCGGCGCATATAAATTACGGCTGCTGATGCAACAGCTAATATCACAAAGAAGACTATCGGCTGCCATCGAGGCAAATTACCGCCCGGGTGTGGATACAGAGGCGCCAGACCACTGGGGCATATTATCTTGAAGATATACCCCATATAAGAAACAATGGCGTTTGATATGCGAGTACTCAGGCCGAAGCTCTCCGCCGGCTTCATTGCACCGGCACTTTGCTGGATGATAAAGGTAACCACACTTGATGCTACCGAAAGGACAAAGAGAGGAACCTTCTCCCTGACCAGGTGAAACAATGACCTGTAGCCGGCATCTTGACCAAACTGGAAACGTCCAAGAGGCCAATAGTCTAAAAGCAACAGCACAAACGGCAGGGTTACCAACATCGGCTTGGCCATAAGCCCCAACCCAAAAGATAGAAATACCGCTATGTATCTGCCGATACTGACACGCTCGGTGTATCGAACGTAGAGAGCCATAGTCAGCATCCAGAAAAAGCCGCTCAAGACGTCCTTGCGTTCGGCTACCCACGCAACGGACTCGACGCGCAAAGGGTGCAGGGCAAACGCCGCCGCCACAAACGCACTTTGCCAGACCGCTGCCGTCGTCCTTTTCAGGACCCAAAACAGAAGCAGTGTATTTGCTATGTGAAATGACAAACTGGTCAGGTGGTGCCAGAGAGAGTTTAACCCGAAAAGCTCGCAGTCCAGCATGTGGCTTAGCCAGGTCAACGGATGCCAGTTGGCCATATATGGCGTGGTGAAGGCCCATCTAACGGATTCAGGCGTTATTCCTGCTGACACCTGTGGGTTTTTGGTAACGTAATCGTCGTCATCGTAGTTGACAAAGCCGTTTAGACGAGCCGGCTCAAAGGCGATGAACGTGACCACAGCCAAAACCACGTAAATTAAAAGGATAAATGGTTTGTTGACTGGTCGCTCCATTAGCGGGGAAACAACCTCGATTTAGCTGTATTCGTTACAACGGCGCCTTATTTAGCGGCGTCACTTCGATGGTCTTTTCTTTTGAGCTTCTTTTCGAAAGATTTCCTCGTACACCTTTTCGTAGCCCTCGACCATACAATCGATGGTAAAGTTCTCTTCTACACGCTGACGGCATTTTTTACGTTCGATACGCTCGATTTTGCCGACACGCTCTACCGCTTCGTCCACGCTGTTGACTAAATAGCCGGTCTGCCCATCTGCGATAACCTCCCTGCAGGAGCCCAAATCCATCGCAATTACCGGCACGCCCGCCGCCATCGATTCAGCCATTACCAGGCCGAACCGCTCCGGGATGGTATTAAGATGAATAACCGCATACGCCTCCTTGAGAAGCGCATTACGCTGAACAGGGTCAACCGGGCCGATAAACTTAATCGAAGTGTCATTGATGTGGGGTTTGATAAGCTTGTCGAAGTACTCCTGGTCCTGGATTATACCCGCTATTATCAGGTCCCGTCCGCATTTTTTAGCAACTTCAATGGCCAGATGTGTCCCCTTATCAAGGTGTATGCGCCCGTAATGTACGAGCTTATCGCCTGGTGTCTCTCTGAAGGTGAGATTGGAAAGGTCAATACCGTTATAAACCGTCGCAAGGTAAGGCAAATCAGGGTCCCTGTCGGAGTCACTGATGGAGGCGTAGTAAGTATCTTTGTGGTCGTGATAAACCCGCAGTATGTCCGGGTCGGAGAAGCCGTGAATGGTGGTCAGCATCGGGGTCTTTATGAACGGAAGGTAGGTTAACGGCAGATAATCGAAGTTGCTATGAATCAGGTCGAATTCGTCAGCCCGCTGTAAACATTTGGAGATGTGCAGGCAGGTGGATACCAGCGGGATTTGTGTTTTGTCTTCTTCGTAGCCCCTCTCGACAAAGCCGACAAGTTTAGCGTTTGTTATTGATTCTTTAGTTGCAAAAAGTGTTACGTTTTTCCAGCCACGAGCCACTAATCCTTCTGTGATATTGCCGGCGACGGTCTCCCAGGCGCCGTATGCCCGAGGCGGTGTCCGCCACGCCACCGGCGCCAGAATAGCTATTCGCTTGTTCTTAATATCCATTTGTCCTCAATCGTCAGAGAATCTGCCTTTTTCTATTAAAGGGACATTATGGCGGCAGACCTCAAACACCGACGGATTGCCTCTGGCCCCAAGCTTGTTCATCGCTCGGACACGGAGGGTATTATTGCCCGATGCAAGGACCCATGTCCAGCGGTCGCCCTCTATTCTTTTCCAGCCGCCGTCGTTTTCATCCACTTCAAAGTGACTGAAATTGGGTGTATAGGTCTCGAAACGCAGGTAAAGAAACTTATTGCTGTGGGCCATTGTAGCATCGACGTGAACGAGATTCAGGTCGGGCCACATATCACGGGGCCGGTCGGTGTACCAACGGAACTGACGCATAGGCGGCGTGCGGTCGTCATACCAGTTGACGTAACCGGTCCACGCCGTCGGTGAACAGCCCTGATTAAACGGTATTGGATACGGCTTTTCATAAAAATTGTTGCGCGGCACCATCCGCATAAAAACGGCGTTTACAAAACCCATATATCCAACCTTTTCATTATCCTGATACGTGGTGGAACTGCGTTTCACTGGTGGTGGGTCCTTCCTCTGCTTAATAATCTCCAGAGCGCTGGGCCAGCTAACATCGTCGTTGGCCCAGTCAATAGCACGGTCGGGGAAAAAGTAATCAAGGTAGGCGTTATGAAGGTCAAGAATACTCATTGGTTCCCCTGTTTTCGTATTGAAAAAATAATGGTTGTAGTAGCTGGCATCCAGATACACCCACTTGGCAAAATCATCGCTCCAGACATCGATTATCTCGTGGTTCTTCGCATTCATAAAATGTCCTTGCCAGCCGTATGCCATACACAAGCCGCTAAGTAAGAGGTTGTGCTGAAGACAAAAACCGGCCGTGCCGTGTTTATCGATATGGTCAAGAATCGACAGTGCATCCCATCTGGGATACTCGGGTCGCGGATGCTGGTAACTTGGATAGTCTCGCGTTGTGGCGTACTCGAGAAGTTTAATCATTGCATCGAATTGGGTCTTACTGCCTGCGGAGACGGCGTCGAGATTTTCGCGATTGCGAAGCTCTTTGAACTCAGGCCTGTCGGCTTTTTCCCATTCGAAGTCTATTGAAGAGTACTTGATGATTGGATTTTCCGCCTTCAAGACCGTTATGCTGTCGTGAGAAGGCCCACCTTGGAGAAGTTCAACTGTTACAGAAGCATGTTTTACCAGAGGTGTTTTTAGCGGATTGGTTGTGGAAAGTACGGCCTTGAGTTGAATAAAACGGCCGCTCATATTCTTGTCGTCCAACTCAATATCGACGGATTCTCCGCTGCCAATCGGTTCATACGGCCCCCGGTCCTCGGAAAATGGGCCTGGATGTGTGCCTTTGCGGAGGTAATACTCAATGCCTGTCCCGGCAGGAACTTCGGACCGAATTACAATCCTCACTTTCTTTACTATGCGTACCGGCACTATGAAGTCTTTGGAGTCTCCCCGCCAGAGGTCGATTACAGGGCTTTTCAGCCAGCCGGTCTTGACATACCGGTCGAGACTTATTCTCACACCGTACTCCGCCCTGAGCTTTCCATCGGGGCCGAAAGGACTTTGCTTCCAGGATTTGCCGTCGTCGAACGACTTAAACGATGTTTCGCCCACATGTTCAGGGTCGCCGCCGCCAATCTCGAACTCATCGGCACGGGAAAGGTAGATGCTCCATCCTTCTTTTGCGGACTCGGCCTCGGGGCAATATAATTCGATGATATTCTCACCGTTGGTGAGCCACTCTGCGGGGAATTGGCTCCACTGGACCGTGTACTCAGGAGACATTGAAGTAACCCACTTATTCTCCCGGCCGTCATTGTTATTTATTCTGAACCGCAGAGGATGTTTACCCCTGCTGCAGAGAATCACAAGGAAGGCATTTTCGGCACGAGGTTCGTCCAGATAAAGCAATTTTCTCGCCCTGTTTTTGCCCCATACGACATCCTGGTACACACCTTTTTCACTGGCCCCTGCACCGGGTGAATCGTTCTCGATAAGGTCTATATTGAACAGCCCTACGCCTTCGCCGGGATATTTTCTGAGCATATGCACAAAACCGGTATCATATATTGTCTCCGCATTGCCTTCCCACTTCGTGGTGACAGTCTTCGCTGCTGCCGGTTCGGCAGGAAAAAGCATCACCAAAACCAAACCGAATGCCACTATACATTTTTTATACATTTTCCATTCCCCCTGCTTACTGTAGGGATAACATTTATACCCCGGATTTAGTTCGAGATACACTTCACGCTTCACGAGATACGCTTTTTGCTTTTTGTATTTCTTCTTTTATACGTTTGATGTGTCCTCGACCGAGGGCCTTTACCTCACAGCCCAGTTCGAGATACCGGCGGATTTTTTCGTCTTCCAGTATGCCGAAGCAGTCAATCACCGCCAGCGGTTTTCCCACCCATTCAACTATTTTGTCGGGGTCGAGTTCAAGGTAAGGTTCGTGCGGCACGGCCAATATCACCGCATCGGCACCGGCAATCGCGGCGGCAAGGTCGTTCTGAACACGGGTATTAACCACATTGTCCTGATTGCGGAAAAATCTCGCCCACGAATGACCGGGGGCTGGGTATGTGTCCTGCTGCTCCAGCTCGAACCAGTGCTCGAGATACGGGTCGTGCACCCGCATATCGGCTCCCATCTCGGTCAGCTTGCGAAAGACTATCTCTGAGCCGCTGTAACGGGTGTCGGCCACATCCTGCCGATAGCTGGCCCCGCACAAAAGTATGGCTGCGCCGGCTGTCTGCCGACCCATATCTTTCAGGGCCTCTTCTGTCAGCGTTGCCGCACGAAGACCGCGTGTGTCGTTGGTGTCGATTGCCATTGGTGTTATCTTGAAGATATCGTCGTCGAAACCGAGAATGTGCTTGTACGCCCAGTACCCCAGCCCGCCATCCTTTGGCAGGCAGTATCCGCCGATACCCGGCCCTGGAAATATGATGTTGCTGTGCGTGGGCCGCATCTTTATTGCCTTGACGACCTTAATCAAGTCCACGCCGTTTTGCTCCGCAAACAGGCTCCACTCGTCGAGAAATGCTAATATGGTGGCGCGATAGGAATTCTCAACGATTTTGGTGGTCTCCGACTCGATAGGGCGGTCCATAACGGTCAGGGGGTATTCTTCGGTATTCAGCACCTCTCGTAGAAATTTTTCGACGCGATGCCTCGCTTCGGCGTTACAGCCGGAGCAGACCCGCCAGAAATCCCGTATCGATGAGACGTATTCTCTACCGGGCATAACCCGCTCAAAGCTGTGCGACAGCAGCGGCTCCGAGTCTATGCCGCGGTCGGCAAATGCCTTTTTCATAATGGGCAGTGCAACGAATTCCGTCGTGCCGGGAGCAACAGTCGTCTCGATAAGCGTCAGGCATTTCGGCGGAATCTTTTCGCCAATGGTCTTTATTGTTGCTTCCAGGGCCTTCATTTCCGCTATTCCGGTTCGCATATTGCCGAGGTCCTGTTTTGTATAATCGCACTGCACGTCCACAACTACACAGTCGGCTAATTTGAGACAATCGCTGTCGTATGTGGCGACAAGCGTTTTTTTCTCGAGCACACAACGGGCTATCATCGGCTCGACCTCAGGGTCCTCCGCCTTCACCGGTGAGATGCCCTGGTTAAACAGCGGGACCTTCCAGTAGCTTCGAACGCTTGGCCGCTGACAGCCGATGACAAACTTGTTCGGTTTGCCCGTTTTCTTATCGACACTGTCGGCAATGATAGCGGCCATAACCGCACCGACGAAGCCCAGGCCCATCACCACAACGATTTCCTTGCCCTCGGCCCGCGCCGCCTCTGCCAGCGATTCGATGCGCCTGAACTCCGCATCGTACTCGTCTTTCTGGGGTATGGGGAATTTCTCTCCTGTTAAACTCGTTGAATAATCAGCCATTCTCGATACCTCTCTTATGTAGTTTCTATTTGTGTTTTCCCACCTGTCGTCGCAAGTTTATCAATAATCCCGTGCATATCAAGTCTTTTCCCCTTGGATTCGACATTCATCGCTGTGCATTAGTGGTAGAAAAGGACCGCTTATGGATTGACCGAATTTGGTTATTATTTTTGCAGCACTTTACGGCTGTGATGTTGCTTGGTTGGTGGCGGTTAAAACTCGCCCTCGAAGAGGTCGCTGTCGAAGTCGTCCTCGTCTTCTTCTTCCAACGCAAAATCGTAAAAATCATCATAGGCATCCTGCGACTCGATTATTACGTGTGCCTCATCGAGAAAATCCTCAGGGACCATTACAGCAATGCCTTTAACGCCATCTTGGGCGGATTCGTCCTGTTCTTCGATGATGACGGGTATATCGTTGTTCTTCAGTAAGGTCTCATAGTCCCTGGCCTGTTCTGCGTCCTCGGTGAACGCGACAGTGGCAAGCTCCTGCAGCTTGGCCTGTGATTTTCGTGTTTTTTTGCGATGTTTCGCCATTTTTATCTCTCCGCTACAAGCCGGATTCCTAAGTGCATTTTACTGCATTTTGGGTCTCGCTTAACCTGACTTACTATCGGTTCTGAAAGGCCGTTTATTCAGATACTTTCGTCAAAACCAGCGGGCTGAATTACTAAATTATTGAAAATTGTCTGGTTTACATTCGTGAAAATCTGATATTTGCACACATTTTTTTGTTGTAAGTCCTGTCAATTGTGTGTAATAATGGCTGGCGAATTGTGTATCAACGTTACAATATATGGTTTTTGAAAGGAGCTTAATTATGTGGTGGAAGCTAATGACTTCGGTTTTTGTGGTTGTGCTATTGGCTTTTTTGGCGCGATTTGCATACAGTGCTGCCTCTGCTCAGCATCCTGAGAAGTTCATAATTGTCAAAAAAGGCCAGCCCGCGGCAGTCATCGTAGTCGGCAGCCGTGCCAGTGGGGATGAAATGTTTGTGGCTGAAGAGCTTCAAAGTTACATCAAAAAGGTTTCAGGTGCCTTGATTCCGATAAAGAAAGATGGCGAGGAATTTTCCGGCAATGTAATAGCCGTCGGGCAAAATAAAATCAATGCAAACGCCAGGCTGGCTGCCGATAAGCTTGAAAGAGAGGGTTTTAGAATCAAAACGAGTGATAATGTCCTCTCTTTGGTCGGAAAGGATGATGCAGGCACCCAGTTTGCCGTTTATTCATTTTTGGAGAAGTACCTCGGCGTTAGATGGCTTTGGCCGGGCGAATTAGGCGAGGTCGTTCCCCAAAAGAAAATGATAAAGGTCGGTCAGATTGATGATACCGACCAGCCGGATTTCAAATGGCGCGACCGCGGGCCGGGCGGGGCGCTCTGGGGTGCCACCACAGGGCCCACCGAAATGCACGCAAGAGAGCTTCTTTTAGGCATTACTCGGCAGCATCAAAAAGAGGTTGAATTGTGGGAAAAAAGGAATAAGTGGGGAGGGATGAAGATATATGGCGGGCACTGTCTGGGCGAGATTTTCCCTCCTGAGAAATACGGCAAAACGCATCCCGAATACTATGCATTGGTTAACGGAAAACGCGATGTGCCGGGTGCGGATTACGATTACAAACACGAAGGGCAGATATGCACGGCCAATCCGGAGGTGATCAAAGTTGTCGTCGAGTGGGTGAGAAACTTTCTTGATGAACATCCTGATTATGACGGTGTTCATGTAACCCTCAACGATGGAGGCGGATACTGTGAATGCGAGAGGTGTCGGGCGCTGGATGTGAGAGAGGTCGTTGAAGGAGAAGGTATCGATGCGGAAGAGACGCAAGCAAGGCGTGCCAGACGTACTGTTATAACTGACAGGGTCTATACCTACATCAATCAGGTCGCCGAAGAGGTCCAGAAAACTCATCCGGGCAAATACGTTGTTTCAATGGCATATTCCAGCTACATTACACCTCCAAAGAGAATCAAACTGCATCCGTTTACGGTTCCTCAATATTGTCTGTGGAGCTGTTACAGACATGCCAACCCCAAAAGCAAGGCCGAGCATGAAGGAATTGCGGCGGGCTGGGCGAAGGCCTCTGAAAAAACGGGCATCTATGAGTACTTTATAAACGGCTCCTGGCCGGGTATACATCGGCTGGTAATGTCCCATATCGCCGATTCGATAAGGTACCTGTATAGGCACGGAATCGACCTCTATCAGACGCAGTCAGGAGATGAGTTCGGAGTTAATGGCATAAATTATTATGTTGCCGGCAAACTGTTGTGGGATACTTCACTTGATGAGCAGCAGATACTTGATGATTTTTATCAGAAGGGATTTGGTAAAGCAGCCGGCCCGGTCAAAAGATTTCACGAACGGCTTGAACAGGCATGGAACGAGGCGACGAAGGACGGAAAAGATGTCAGTTGTAACTCACTTGCGAACACGCGCTTACTTGTACTTTTCACACCGGAATTGCTCCAGCAATGCCGTCAGGATTTGGCCGAGGCCGAAAAGATGGCGGATGATGATTTGATTCGCAGAAGGGTCGAATTCTATAAAAAGGGATTGCGTTACACCGAACTGACGGTGGATGCGACGCGGGCCACAAGAAAATTAACAGCGCTGGATATTGACCTTTATCCACGGAGGTTCAGATTAGGCGTGGGCGACACGTACCCGAATGAAAAGGTAAAGCAGAGAATTGAACAATTGGATACCCAAGAGGTAAAGAAGCTTGTTGCAAATGCGCTGGCAGCCTGGGAAAAAAGAGACGGCTTCGTCGAAGAGTTGAAGAATGATTATGTAATTGCTTATTTCTGGGTTAGATACAACAATCTTACCCGAAGGTTCAACCCGGTTAAAAATCTAAGAGAATTGTCGAAGTTCTTTGATTCGTAATAGAATCACTAACTCTACTTTATAGAGACAAGTGAGATATGAACGGCACCAGCGATAAGTGTAGGTGGTGGCGTTTGCGGTTTTCGCGCCGGCAATTCCTGAAAACTGTAAGCGCCATCTCGGCCTATTTAGCTGCGCCGTCTTCAATCCGGGCTGGCGAAGAGAAGAAATTACAGCCCCGGCTGGGAAAATCAAATCTCTTTGTCGAGGACGGCAAACCCTTATTGGTTGCTGTTGAAGGCAAAGACACCGAAAAAATGCTGGCAAAGGGGCTGGATGCCATCGGCGGACTCGGAAAAATTGTAGCTGCCGGTGATAGTGCGTTCATCAAGCCCAATTACGGCTCACATCGAGTTTACCCAACCGGTTCCGACCCGCATTTTTTGGTTTCAATTGCTCGACATCTGAAAGAAAGCGGTGCCGGCAAAGTAACCATTTGCGACTCTTCCGACCCCTATGTCCTGAACCGCTATAACGACCCGGCATACGTCTTTAAGGTAAATAAGGTCTTTGAAATCGCCGAATCGGCGGGTGTTGAGGTAATATGCACCCACCCTGCTGATGAAAAGCAGTATGTCTCTGTCTATTGCGACCGGTGGCAGAAAAACCCTGATATTAAGGTCAATCCGCATCTGCTGGCTGCATCGGTCATAATCAATCAGCCGATGCTTAAGACCCACGGCAATGCGTTTATGACCTGTGCCTTGAAAAACTTCTATGGTGCCGTTTGCTGTTCCCAGCGGATGGATTCCCACAATCAGCTCAAAAAATTCGGCGAGCAGGGCAAAGACTTTTTTATGAAAACCGTCGCTGAATTCGCCGATGCAATGCGCCCCGAACTGACCATAGTCGATGCCCGAAAGATTTTAACTGTCCGAGGCCCCAGTTTTAAACCTGGCTCGGTCATAAAGGATATCAACAAAATTATCATATCCGGCGATATGGTTGCTACAGACGCTTATTGTGCGCAAATCCTGGATGATAATGATGATGGTTTTGACCGGCAAACGATTGCTCCGACGCTTAGCTATGCCGAGAAATTAGGGCTGGGAACAGCGGATTTGAGCAGGGTTAAAATCATCGAAATCACCGTTTAACGCCGTTAATTGGCGGTTTATCTGGTATTTCCCGGCTGGTTTCTGTCCGGCGGCTCTAATTACCTATATGCAGCGTTATTCATATTCCCCCTTTTTTTTTGCAAATGTTGACGTATTGGCTGATTCTTGGTATAATGCTTTAATACAAATAAACAGGTTTCACGTGCCACTTTACCTGCCGGCGGCAGGTATATCCCCACAAAAGTGAGGAGGAGGAAACTGTGGCGACAGTCAAATCATATTAACAGTTTTTATTTTTAAAGGAGGATAGCAGATGAAGAATAATAATACTTACCTTTTTTCATACCTTGTGCCGGTGCTTCTGGCGGTGATACTTGGTGTGTCGGGTCTGGTTTCAGCGGTCGATTATGACTTGGTTAAGGACGATTCCATCGACTGGAAGGACCTCGACGCATTCGCTGCCGAGTGGCTGAACGATTGCAATGCGACGAACAACTGGTGCAACGGGGCCAACTTTGATGAGGATAATAACAACGTTGATTTTGATGATTATACTTTATGGGCAAAACGCTGGTTAACCCGGCCAAGTCTTGTCGGCCGGTGGAGGTTTGAAGAGGGTTCCGGCAGTATCGCCTACGATTCGAGCGGCAACGACAACGACGGCACGCTCAACGGTGACCCCAACTGGGTCGCCGGCGCAGAGGGAATCTACGCACTTGATTTCGATGGCGTCGGTGATTACGTTAGTGTTCCGGATACCGATGACAGTCTCGACGTCGACAGCAACATTACTATTGCCGCCTGGGTGAAGCTGGATAGCACCGCCGCCGCCGCTACTATTGTGGGCAAACAGCCCAGCGGTACGGCGGCAGATAACTATCCGGGAAATTATGTATTCATGACGATCGCAGGCGGTAAGTTGAGGTTGGTACATCAAACCAGTACAGGTGCAAATTTTGTGTATTATGAATCAGCTGCTCCTGTGAGTGCCGGAGACTGGGAACATGTAGCTGTTACCCTGACCACGTTGAAGACCGTTAACTTCTATATAGACGGTTTTCCGGCGGGAATCACCGCACAAACTACCGCCGGTGGCATACTTAATGATGAGCCCGTAAGAATAGGCGTTAAAAAGAATATGGTTGCCTGGTTTGACGGCAAAATGGACGATGTGCGCATCTACAATAGCGCACTGTCGGCGGCCGATATAGCGGATATTGCCGGTACTGGCGGATGGGCCAGCAATCCCTATCCTGCTGATGAAGCATTTTGCATGGACAGCAATGTTGTTCTTAAATGGGCGCCTGCGGATGATGCAAACTCGCACGATGTGTACTTCGGCACCAATTTGAACGATGTTAGTGATGCCAATAACTCCTGGCCGGTCGCGACCGGGCCGGGCGACCCCAACGTCTATAAGGGCAACTTTGATGTCAACAGCTTTGACCCCGGCGGACTTGAGCGGGACACTGTTTATTACTGGCGCATAGACGAGCTCGATGACGCCAATATTCCCTGCAAAGGCCCGATATGGACATTTAATACAGACACCCCGGCATTCCCGACTGCTGAAGGTCCCGGCAAGGGCGCCAAGGGCGGCCGCGGAGGGACGGTACTTTTTGTCACAAATCTTCAGGACTACAACTCTATGGAGGCCCCCGTTGCCGGCAGTTTGCGTGCCGCAACAGATGCCACGGGGCCCAGAACCGTTGTATTTAACGTTTCAGGCACCATAACGCTGAAGGATACCTTGAATGTTGAGAATTCTTACTGCACCATTGCAGGTCAGACCGCTCCGGGTGATGGAATAACCCTTAAGGATTATGGTTTTAGAGTTCCTTATGTTGATGATGTGATTGTCCGCTATCTACGAGCTCGCCCCGGCGACAACGTGGCTTTTGAGCCGGATAGTATGTCGGCCTACCACGCCAATAGGATTATGTTCGACCACTGTTCGGCGAGCTGGTCGGTGGATGAAACATTTTCAGTTACTCACTCCGATGACGTTACCGTCCAGTGGTGTATAATTAGCGAGAGTCTGAACCATTCGACTCATGGCGACGTATACCACGGTTATGCTTCCTTAATCGTCGGTGACTATGGCAAAGAAGTTACCTATCACCACAACCTTTATGCACATCATAAGACGCGGTCTCCGCGACCGGAAAATACCAATGGCGCCGACAAGATAGGATGGATCTTTGATTGGCGAAACAATGTAATCTACAGCTGGCTCGACTCCACCCCGGGTTACAACTCTGATGATGCCACTATTACATTAAGCAATTTCGTCGGAAACTATTACAAAGACAGACCCGGCGACAACACCATCCACATTTACAAGGAACAGTGCATTGGCGCCAAATCATATATTGAGGATAATTCGCTCGATGAGTACAATCCGGCAGACCCGTGGGTTCTCTGGAGATTTGACTACGCCTACTTTACAGAACCACTGGTAGCGGCTTACAAACAGTCGGAGCCATATGATGTTGTCCCAGTTGCTACCGATGACCCGAACACGGCCTATGCACGTGTCATTGCCGACGCCGGTGCCTGTTTGCCTGCCGTAGACTCCGTTGATGTGCGTATTATAGGCGACGTTGTAATTGGAAGAGGAACCATCATTGACGATGAGGATGAGGTCGGCAGCTGGCCAACACTTTACTCGCTTACAGCGCTGGCTGACAACGACAGCGACGGTATGCCGAACTACTGGGAAGAGCAATACAGCAGCATTCTCGACCCCAACATCTTGGACCACAGCCAGGACGCCGACAACGATGGCTATACCAACATAGAGGAGTATCTTAATAATACCGACCCCAATGGAGATGACACTACTATTGTATTCGTCGCCGCCTCTAATTCCCGTGCTTACGAAGTGAACGAAGTCGCCGGCGAATTTAAAGTATATCGCACAGGTGATACCGCATCATCGCTGCTCGTGGATTATAGCGTAAGTGGAGATGCAACAGCCGGCACTGATTACTCAACGCTGAGCGGCTCGGTAACGATTGCCGGCGGTGATTCTACTGCGACCATTGACGTTACGCCTATCGACGATGGTGACCCTGACAATGCAGAGCAGGTGATTATCACCATCGACCCCGATGCCAATTACAAACTTGGCCTGCCTAACAGGGCCCTTGTTGTGATATTGGATGAAGATTAATCACCGATTTAATCTGGCTTTGAAGAGGCATTACGAGCGTGGCGGTCATAACGACCGCCACGCTTTTATCATATCTACAAACTAATCAGTCTTTTCGTAGAACTCAGCTTCTTTGTCGGCCAGTTTCCCCTGCCGAATCATCTCGCGGATACGCTGTAAATCGACGTCTCGCGGCTGACCGCCGGAAGCCACCGAAACGGCGGTCCGCTCAAGGCCACCGGCAGTAACCTGTAAAAATCTGCTTACAGAAACCGTCGACGCAACTACTGCTATTATAAGTACACCTACCATAAAGTACCGGCTCATCAGCTTCACCGGCGCACGGGGCTGCAGCAGGGGTTCTTTAGTTGTTTTTACCTCGTAACGGCATCTATCGCAGTATAAGCAGTCCATCTGGTCTTGCCCGGTAAGGCCGAATTCACATCTGCCAAATCTCTTTATCGGCAGGTACCGCTTTAGTATCACCACCTTGTTAAACAGTGACAGAAAGGCCCCTGCGGGACACAAATATCGGCACCAGAAGCGAGTATAGAAAATCGAGCCAATCAAAGCTGCCGCTGCTATCAGCAGTATTGCTGATTGAAAATTGGAGATTGAAAATCGAAGATTGAAAATCCTTATGAGCGGGTCCGTTGCCAGAGTCGTGCGATTTCTTGAAATAAAGAACACGATTATCAAAACAAAGAGAACCGCATATTTGACGAATCTTGCCCTCCGCATATCTTCTGTTGATATCGCCTGTTTGAATCTTCCGCCAACGACGTAGCCGAGCAGCTCCTGCGCAGCTCCGAATGGACAGATGTAGCCGCAATAGATGTTGCCGAAGAATATAACGAGTATTGGTATTCCTACGGCCAGCAGAAATGCCCCCGAAAATCCCATAGCGGGGGTTTGCAAAGACAGTACGGTCGCTATCTGTTCGCTCGAATACTGGGCGTTTAAGATAATACCGCCGACAACAAGATTAAACGCAAGTACCGCCAGTCTGCTCCGGAATCCGCCTCTGTAGATTACAATAAGTGTAAGTGCGAAGACGCTAATCAGATATGCCCCTTGCGTATCCGGCAGGTAATTGGCCAGATGGGGCTGTTCTTTTGGCCCGGCTTCAAGAGTCCTGCCGAGAATCTGCATTGCGAATCTATTGCCGGATGATTCCAGTGCCGAAAGAACGGCCATAGAGCTTACGGTGGCACCGGTTACAGCGTGAACGTCGGCGAACGGCCGGGACCGGAAAAGCTCACGACCATTGAGAAGCCCACGCCATTGGCCGAGCATCTCAAGGTATGAAGGCGTTTCATTTGACCGTATTATGTGGAAGTTAATCAGTCTGCCGGCAGTATCCACATAAATGGCAAGATTCATCTTACCGCCGAATCCGCGAACCTCGTCCGCCAGCTCCTCGGAGCTGAAGATGTATCCGGTTAGTTTTTGGGCTCCCGGCTCCGGCGGTTTGGTATCTATTTCTTTGGTTGCCTTTTCCGCTGCCGTATCAGCGGGCTCATAGACCTTGAAATAGCTGACCTTTTTGGCATTGTCACCGACAACCGCTGATGCCTGCTCGATGTGCGATTCGCCGGCCAGTGCCTGGGCCGCATACTGCGACAGTGACGGCCTCAGCCCTCTGCCGGCATAGATAAGCAGGTTCGAGCACAGCATAACGGCCAGACCCACGCCGAATAAGATATAGCCGAGCCGACGTAAGCTAAAAGCACCTGCATCCGAAGAAAAAACCAGCTTTGGCCTGTATATCTTTAGTGCCGCAGCCGGCACGTTGGCCAGAATGAGAAGAACAAATACGAATAAGGTCGCCCTCGTCCCCAGCACAGGCACAAGCGCAATGCTCGTCAGCACACCTCCTGCTGATGCACCGAGGTGGTCGGCGGTTTCGAGCTTGCTGCCGGCCTGGCCCGGCTCAAACGCAGAATCGGCAAGCTGGCCGGCAGCCAGCGGAAAGTAACTGCCCGAACACAGCCCGCAGAGAACAAATGCAATCGCAAACGCCGGATGTGTCCACAGTTCAGCCGGCCAAAAAGCGATTACGATTAGGATTAGTATATGTAGCAGGATTACTTTAAACAGCAGCATCTTACCCCTGCGCTTCACGAGATACGAAGTTAAAACTGCGCCGGCGGTCAGGCCCGCCATAAACAAAGATGAAATAACCCCGATGTGCAGGTACAGCGAGCCGAAACGGGTCTGATACAAAAACATCAGAGAAATCACAACGCCGATTGCCACCCACCCCGCTGAGAAAACCAGAAATGCACTGTCGAAGCTGGACCTTATGTCTCGCTGAGCTGTTTTTAATATGTAGATAACCCGCAAGACCACAAAAATCAGAACGGGGATAAGAAAGGCCGACGGCCCCGCCAAAGCCAGATGTTTAACGAGTTTTGTAATCGGCGCCCCTGATTGTTTCGCTGCGAGTAATAAGCTGTATAGATGCGTCAGCGGTCTCGAATCGCGGTTAATCAGAAGTGCCTGCGGTAAATCTGCAGCAGAATAGTTCTCAACGGCTGTGGCCGCACGCCCCGGCAGATAGATACTAAGCAGCGCCTCGGCGGCAAGAATGTCGCTTCCGCCTTCTATCGTTGCAAAGCGGTCCCGCAAAGTGCCGGGGTCGCCGGTAAGATTTTCTGAATCGGATGCGATGAACCAGGTATCCTCGCCGGGCGTTAAAACAAGCTGCGAGAAGACCTTCTCCAGCGTCAGCTTTGTAGAGGCGCCGAGATTGATTAGCTCGGTGCCCATAATGTTTTCACCGCCTGCTATACGAACTCCCAGCACGCCGTCAGGACTTAAGCGTTCTTTGACCTGCTGATAAAATTCAAGCGTGAAGTAACGGTTAAGGACCGAGCTGGTCGCATCGGGCAGATTGATGATTACTATGTCATAGGGTTTTCTTTCGCTGTCTTTTGCAGGGCGGCGGCCCAGCAGAGAGCGAACATCACCGGCAAGATAAGATAACCGCTCATCGTTGATTTTAAGTTCCGCCGGTATGAATCTGTTGACCTTCTGGACGTATTCACTGTCGCAGTGTGCCCAGGTCACCTGCTCAATCTGTCTCAGGCGCAGAAATTCGCCGCACAGCCCCAATCCCGAACCCACCACCAGGATTCTTTTAGCGTCGTGATTCTGGCACAGAGCCGTAGCGGCTATTCGACCGGCGGTTTCTTCATCGGGCAGCGATTCGGTAACACTGCCTTCGCGAACGGCTATCCATTGACCGTGATAGACCCCGTAGAGATACTCGGCCTGGGCTGTCTGGAATGACCCAACCAGAGCGTCTTTAGGAAGCAGCTTTGTCCATTTTACAACTCGCACATAACGCATCAACGGCCTATCAGCCCCGCCGGCTAAGCAAAGCACCACAAAAAGAGGCAGCAAATATACGGACAATCGAACGATAGAAAGTCGAGACGGTAAACCGTCCGAGCGCCGCTCTCTCGCCTTGGCAAATTGAATGACAGATACCGATAGACAGACGACAAAGGCAAGTATAAGAAAAACCGTTGCCGAACTTACGCCAAATCCCAGAAGAACGGTTACACCGAGTCCGCCGGTGAAGCCTCCCGCCGCCTCGGTGATATACACATACGAAACAGGCAGTTCCCTCTCCTGCTGGACCCATCGGCAGGCGGTGGGAAACAGCATCCCCGTAATGACACTGACCGGTGCGCTAACCACTATTGATAAAAGCAGAATGGCCCGTACGCTCAACAGTGCATACGGCTCGATGCCTGCAAGCTCACGGGCCTGGATAATCAGTATTAACTCTAATATAAAAGCCGGCAGATAGGCCAGAAACAGAAATTCCATGTTGCGAACCAGCTTCTTAGCCACCGCCTCTGCTTTGTAAACCAGCATCGCCCCCAAACCAACCCACAAAAACCACGAGCCGAAGAATATCCCAACGCTTATATCGTTGCCCTCGAAGGTGGTGATAAACTCGCGAAACAGAAGCGCCTGGGCGGCAATAGTAAACAAACCATAACTGAATATCAGAAACCGGCGGGCCCCGTTAGAAATCCGCACGGCAGCGGCAGTATCCTCTCCTTGCAACTTACTTCTAACGGGGCGGGCAAATCTCATCTTTCTTCTTCACCAAAAATAACCGCCTGGAACACCAGAAAGCTCGCACCTTC
>Ga0315533_1001346_pt1 | contig 18891 bp, 22 predicted proteins | sample SalMarSW160130MG_FD_203081 | JGI IMG/M metagenome (GOLD analysis project Ga0315533, IMG submission 203081) | Salt marsh sediment microbial communities from the Plum Island Ecosystem LTER, Massachusetts, United States - Salt Marsh Sediment SW1601-30 ... | reverse complement strand
TATTATGTAGTTGAAAAAGTTATAGATGCTCTAAATAAAAGAGAAAAAAGCATTAAAGGCTCGAGAATACTTATTTTGGGGGTTGCCTATAAAAAGGATGTAGATGATACAAGAGAGTCTCCTTCCCTGAAGCTTATCAAGCTTCTTTTGAATAAAGGAGCTATAATTGATTACAATGACCCTTATATTCCTTTACTACCGGAAACGAGAAAGTATAAATTTCACATGAAGTCTGTAGAACTTACAGAAAAATCTATCAAAAGGTATGATTGTCTTCTTATTGCTACCAATCACTCTGTGTATGATTATAAATGGATACTAAAGAATGCTACTCTTGTTGTTGATACGCGTAACGCCATCAAAGAACTATCTTCAAAGGTAGTTAAGGCTTAAAAAGAATGAAACTTGAAACTTGGCCAAGTTTCAAGAAGGATAAAGGTTAATGAATTTGGAGAAAATAGTTTTGCATGGTGAATCAGAGACTGTTGAGTTTAAAGAATCTCTACAATTGAAGGATGAAATTGGGAAAAGTATTTCATCTTTTTCAAACTCAAAAGAAGGAGTTATTCTCATTGGAATTTCTGATAAAAGGGAGATTAGAGGAGTTCAGATTGGCAGAAAAACAGTCACAGATTTAGCAGAATATACAAAGAGGAATACAGACCCACAAATTTTTCCAAAAATGAAAGTTTGCAAAATTGAAGGTTTATCGAAGAAGTAAGAACAGGAACAAATGATATGATAAAATACTGCAAAGAATGGGAAATTCCAGAGCCAGAATTTAAACATGTAACAGGAGATTTTGTAGTTACATTTAGAGGAAAAATAACTGAAGAATATTTGAAAGGTTTGGGATTAAATGAAAGACAGATTAAAGCTTTAGAATATGTTAAGAAACAAGGAAATATTACAAACAGAGGGTATCAAGAAGTTAATAATATATCAAGGAATACGGCCAGCGCAGAATTGAAGGCTATGATTAAGGCAGGAATTCTTAAGAGCATCGGCGCAGGGAAGAGGAACCTGAAATATGTGATGAAATGATAGATTGTGCAAAAATTGTGCAAAAAGAAATTTAGATATTAAATGATTCCTAAAATGGTCTACCACGGCTTTAAATGCATCAGCCAGGAAGAAGCTATAGTCATAAATATTCCTACGCAAACTTATAATTACAAAAATCCCGATGAGTACAGAGTAGATCCCTATAAAAACGACATCCCTTACGATTGGAAGTTAAAAGAGGGATGAGAGTGGGGTCAGATTTTTTGACTGAGTCATAAGAAAAGATAAAATGAAAAATAAGAAAGTTACAAATAAAGAGAAAGTCAGAGAAGCTCTTGAGAAAGCAGGGCATTCCTCTCTTTGTTAAAGATTATGACAGATTTCTGAGTTTAAAATCAACTGGGTTATCAGACTAAACAATGAGTGAAATAACTAAACATCCTGCTTTTGGAAAAGAATTAGAAACATTAGAGTTTAAGGAATCTCTATCAGAATGGAAAGAGATTGTTGAAACCGTCAGTGCCTTTAGCAATACAAAGGGTGGAACAATTTTGATTGGTATAAATGATAGTGGAAAAATAGGTAAAGGTAGAAATACATGTTATGCATTAGTGACCGAATAATGTCCGAATAACCAAAGACTATGAATGTAAAAGAATTTCTATTTCACATTCCTCGTATCCAAAGCGGGGAATACAGATTTTTAATTAAAAAATTGCCAATCGAGTTCGGGGATTGAAAAAAACAAGTCATTCACTAACAAATATGTTACTAACGAATATGTTAGGAGGATATAATGGGATTTACCCTGGTTCCTGTATATAAAGAAAATTTTATTGATAGGAGTATCTTATTGGATGAACTCTATGCTGAGCTTAGTAATAGTAAATCAAATACAGGATATGCTCTTTTTGGAAAGCGCAGGATTGGAAAGACATCTATTTTTAAAGAGTTACAGTGGCGACTTGAGGAAGTAAAAGGGATAGTACCTGTTTATTTTTCGGTTTGGGATTTGATAGAATTTACGCTTTTAGAATTTTGTCAAAAATTAAGTATTGCTATTCTTGAGGCTTATAGACCTCGTTTGGGAATTACCTATAAGATAAAAGAATTACTCAAAACTCCTATTACCATGCTCCGTCAAATACTTGATAGAGCCCAGTTGGGAGTAGCATACAAAGAATTAGAGTTTCTATTGAGTCTAAATAAGAATATAGATAAGGATATGCTCGTTGAGAATACTTTTACTTTGTCTGAGCGGCTTTCTGAGAATCTCAAGTGTGTATTGTTTATAGATGAATTCCCATCTATTATTAATCTCAAGGATAACAACTCCTCAATTGGTGAGCCTATAATTCGCAAGATAAGGACAATATTTGAGGGCTGGAAGAAAACATCGCTTTGTATTTCTGGATCCATAAGAAGCACAATGGACCTTGCAGTATTATCATCTTCATCTCCTTTTTACAGACAACTTATTATAAAAGAGGTAGGACCATTGGATAAGAAATGGGTGAAGGAATTGATTCTACGAAATCTGTCGAATATTTCTGAAGAAGCAATTAGTGAGATATACTCTTTTTCAAACGGAATTCCTTTCTATATCCAATTTCTTGGCAAAATGTTGGAGAAGTAAGAAACTATATCAGTAAAGGATATTAAAGATATAGAAGATGAATTTTTACAGGAAGAGGGTAATATAATATTCAAAGAAGAGTTTGAGAAATTAAGTTCAAAGGAGAGGATCATTACGCTTGCCCTGGCAAAGGGGGCCAGAACGCCAAAAGCTATAGCTAAAGAGGTAGGAGAAAAGGTTTCAAATATAAACAGATTCCTATCTTATCTTAATGAGAAAGGATACATCTCCAGGGAGGAAAAAGGTGTTTATAGAATTGATGACCCCGTTTTTTCTCAATGGGTAGAAGGTATATCCCAATGATTATAAAATATACAGATTTTTAATCAAAGAGATATAAGATAGTTTATAAATTTATAAAAAAGTAAAAAGAGGTGTATATTACGAGCTTGCATAATATGCCAACTTTGCCATTAGTTAATTTGAGCTAAATTTAATGAATAGTTTACGATTTTGAGTGAAAGGTAAATTCTTATGTACCCCAAATAAAAATGGGCGGAAGAAAGTGGAAATCCCTTTCATTAAATGAAAATCTGTTGTCACAGGCCGACTGTGTAGTTATCACTACCGCTCATAACGACTATGATTATAAGTGGATTGTGGAAAATGCTAAGTTAATAATAGATACGAGGAACGCGACAAAAAATCTATCAAATAAAGAGAAAATCATCAAAATATAACGTGGAGTTAGAATGACTACTTATTTAGTTACTGGCGGAGCGGGTTTCATTGGCTCGAATATCGTAGAAGAGTTATTAAAACAAGGCGAAGAAGTTCGTGTTTTGGATAATTTTTCTACAGGTAAAAAAGAAAATATACTGCCATTTTTAGACAAGATTGACTTAATAAAAGGGGATATTAGGGATTATCGTGTTGTCAGAGAAGCTGTTGATGGAGTTGATTTTATTCTTCATCAAGCAGCTCTTCCTTCCGTTCCGCGTTCCATTAAGGATCCTATTGCTACAAATGAAGTGAATGTGAGTGGAACCTTAAATATTTTGGATGCGGCAAAAAATACAGGAGTAAAAAGAGTTATTTATGCATCTTCATCTTCTGTTTATGGAAATTCAGAGACTTTACCGAAAAGAGAGAATATGATTCCTGAACCTATTTCTCCTTATGCAGTAAGTAAATTAGCGGGAGAAAAGTATTGCAAGGTTTTTTATAAGGTTTATGGATTAGAAACGGTGATTTTACGTTATTTTAATGTTTTTGGGCCTAAACAGGACCCAAATTCTCAGTATTCAGCGGTGATTCCTAAATTTATTGCAATGATGAAAAAAGGTGAAAAACCGGTGATTTATGGGGATGGTGAACAATCAAGAGATTTTACCTTTGTAGCCAATGTAGTAGAAGCAAATCTTCTGGCACTTGAAAAGGAAGGTATAGCTGGTGAGATATTTAATGTAGCCTTTGGTGGAAGGAACTCAGTTAATAACTTAATAGAGGAATTAAATAAAATATTTGAGAGTGATATTGAGGCGATCTGCACCAAGCCGAGAACGGGAGATGTGAAGCATTCTCTGGCCGATATCACAAAAGCAAGAAAGTTATTAGGTTATAATCCATTTATGAATTTTCAAAATGGACTCCGCGAGACTGTTAAATGGTTCACTAATGGTTTAGTTAAAGGATAAATAAGGAAAACTCTATCATATTATGAATGATGATGAATACAAAATGCCAATTCAGAGAGGTTTATTAAAACCCACTTTACTAATTACTTTTTTCTCCGTGATTGGCATTATAGTAAGTTTCTTTACCCAGATTGTTTTAGCTGCCAAATTTGGCACCAAAATGGAAATGGATTCGTACTTGGCAGCTTTAGTTGTTCCACAATTTATAACCGCTGTTCTTTTAGGTGCCCTAACCGTAACTTTTATTCCTATATTAATTGAGTACGAAACTCAGAAAAGTAGAGATGAAGCATGGAAAGTAGCGAGCATTTTTACAAATCTTACATTTCTCATTCTCCTTTTTGTTTCCTTTTTTGGTTGTATTTTTGCTCCTCAATTGATCTCTGTAACGGCGCCAGGATTTAAAGACGAGCCATTTTTATTAACAGTAAGTTTAGTGAGAATTCTCTTACCATCGATTATATTTGGTGGATTAAATAGCTTATTATCAAGTATTTATTATGCTCATCACCAATTTTTTAGACCAGCGACAGCACCAGTCATAAATGCAGTTACTATTCTTTTATTTGTCATCGTATTTGAACCTTTATGGGGCGTAAGAAGTGTTGCTTTCGGAACCTTAGTGGGTTCTATTATAAGTTTTTTATTCTTAATTCCAATTTTCCTTAAGACTGAAAGATATACATTCAGCCTTGATTTTTCCAATAAGGGTGTAATAAAGATAATAAAGGTGATGTCACCATTAATATTGGCTGGATTGTTTTCGCGTGCTACTACGCCTATTGAAAGAATGATTGCTTCTACTCTGCCGGTAGGCAGTCTTTCTTATTTAGGATATTCGAGTAAGATTATTACGATTTTAGCAAGGATAGCAACAGGAGGAATCTCTATTACCATTTTTCTTGCAATGGCAAGAAGTTGGGCAGAAAAGGATTTAGCAAAGGTTAGAGAGTACTTCGCCAAAGGTATTCGAATAATTATGCTAATTACTTTTCCCATAGCAGCAATTTTTGCGGTTCTTCGGGTTCCCATAATCCAGGTATTTCTGGAAAGGGGAAGGTTTGATCATACTGCAACATTAGCAGTTGCTAATGTGATGTTGATAGAATTGGTATGGTTTATCTGTGGTGGGCTTGGAAATGTTGTTGGAAAAGGATTTTATATTTCACAAAAAACTAAATTGCTCGCAATATTGAGTATAGTTGAAACTACCGCGTATTTTGGGTATGCTTACGTTTTGGCAAAGTATCTCTCATATATTGGTCTTGCTGCGGCTATCTCGATGTATTTTTTCTTTTCAATAATAATTAATTCATTTATTATGCAGAAAATATACCAGGGGATTAATGGAAAGAAGATATTCGATGGTTTCATAAAGGTGCTATCAGCAGCGATGTGTTGCGGGATTTGTGCATATTCGTTTAATAATTCGAGTATTGCTGGAAATAATCTGATTATGAAAACTGGTATAGCTGGAGTTGGAGGGTTATTAGTGTATGTGTTTCTGGTTCTTTATATTCTTAAAATAGAGGAAGCAATAAGATTGAAAAAGAAAGTGTACGAGAAATTAAAAGTTTTCTCTAAATATTATAAATAGTGGAGTATCTTGGTAACATGAAAGTTCTGATTACAGATTCTGATTGTACCGCAGGATTAGCAGTAATTCATTCATTATATAAGGCTGGGTTTGAAATAATTGCTGCAAGCGAAAACGAAAACGCCATTAGCTTCTTTTCGAGGTGCATAACGAATCATTTTGTTTATGCTTCACCACTGAGTTATCCCTTGAGATTTATCAATGAGATGATAACCTTTGCTAGAAGGAACAGACCTGATATAATCTTTCCAATGACTGATTTTACAACACTCCTATTTCAAAAATATAGGGATGAATTTCCATCATATACAAAATTGGGGATAGCTAACAGAGAAGGTTTTGAAAATCGCGGATGCTTACAATATCCCTATCCCTACTACGTATTTTTTGAGCAATATATACGACTTACAGAAGATTACTGATAATATAAGATATCCGGTAGTTATTAAGACAAGAGTTTCTAGATATTTTGATATTTATGAGAGAATAATAAAAACTGGAAGAGTTACTTTCGCATATTCGAGAGATGACTTGATAAGAAAGTATAAAGAAATTCATAACGACATTCCTTTTCCTTTTGTTCAAGAATTTATTGAAGGAACCGGCTGTGGCATAGGATTACTTATTGAAAATAACAGAGTCATAGCAAAGTTTCAACATAAAAGGATTAGAGAGATCAAACCTACAGGTTCAGGGAGCAGCTTTTGTGAAAGCGAGGAAATAAATGATGCTATGTATAAAAATGCAGTCACTCTTTTGAGGGCACTAAATTTTGAAGGCGTTGCAATGGTCGAGTATAAAATTGATTCAAGAGATAATATTCCTAAGCTTATGGAAATAAACGGCCGATTTTGGGGCTCTTTGCCTTTGGCTATTGAGTGCGGCGTAGACTTTCCTATATTGTTTTATAGAGTAATTTCGAACAATGAATCTCCTCCAAAAATTAATGAGTATAAAATTGGTATAAAAGGAAGATTTTTAGCTGGGGATACTCAACACTTAATAGCTGTTCTGAAAGGAAGACCTAAAGGGTGGATTGGTAATTTCCCTGGAAAGACCTCGACTATCTTGAATTATTTAAATTTTTTCCAAAAGAATATGATATATTTTAACGTAAAACTATATGACCCCTTGCCAGGAATTATACAAACTATTAGGTTGTTCAAGTCCGTGGTTATAAATAAAATTAGATCTTTTTTAAAGTTCAGGAAAAGTTAATGAAAAATTACAGGGGGATATTTCATGTTCATTCTAATTATTCTTGCGATGGCAAATTACCTATTAGAGATATAGTTCGGATTTGTAAAAATGGTAGGATAAATTTTTTGATCTTAACTGAGCATATTTTCGATAGGAATAAATGGGAGTTTACAACAAAGGACAAAATTAAGGAATTTATAAATACCTGTAATTTAATCTCAAATAGTAATTTTTATGTTATCCCAGGAATGGAAATAACTTGTTGCAATAACAAGATTCATATAATAGCAGTAGGTTTAAAGGACTATTTTGAAATAAAAAATTTGTCAAAACCGAAAGAAATATTGTTGCAAATAAAGAAAAATAATTGTTTAGCGATATTGGCACATCCTTTTAAATACCGTGCTATAGATATTCTAAAGCAAGACGAATTAGGATTATTTGATGGTTTTGAGCTATGGAATAGGAAAGAAGATGGACGGCTTGCTCCACCAATAAAGAATTATTATTACTCAAAAGCTATTCTCAGGAAATATAAAAATATGTATTGCTATCTTGGTCTTGACCTTCACAGTTATAAACAATTTAGTAAGTTACAAATAGTAATAAATTCACATATAAAAGATAAAGAAAGCATATTGGTAGCGTTAAGAGAAGGAAAGTTTTTTTGTAAGAGTAGATTTTTCACCTTCGATAATAAAGGTAAATCGACAAATGATATTATTCTGTTTCTGATTAGAATTATTTATAATATTAGTCATAAATTAAAACCCATTATTAATAGAACAAAAACCCGAGTGGAAGGTGTAACAAAATCAGGAAATTAAAGTGATGATGCTATTTAAACCAAAAATGCAAAAATGAACAAAGAGAAAAATTTGCCAGAATTAGAGATCGTTAATTGTAATCTTTGTAGGCATAATGATACAAGACTTGTATGTAAAAACCATGACCGAATACATAATGCTGACGGTTATTACAATATCGTCCAATGTAAGCATTGTGGCTTGATTTATGTTAATCCACGTCCTACATCAGAATCCATCGCAAGGTATTATCCAAACAGTTATGGGCCTTACCGACAAATTAATAATAATTCAAATGATAATGCAGTAAGTGGTCATAATTTCATCAAATTAGCTCTTAAAAGGATTTACCATCTTATAAGTTTAAAATGGCTACTCGATCGTATAGAGGTAAAAAATACCATCTTACCTTCGATATCCAAAGTCAATCAGGAAACAAGGCTTTTAGATATTGGGTGTGCGACAGGTAAATTTTTAAGAAGTTATCGTGAGAAATATGGTTGTAAGGTCTACGGAGTCGAGATAAATAAAGATGCTGCTGATTATGCAAGAGGTCATAATATACAGGTTTATAATGGAGACTTTTTGACCAATAATTTTCCAAACAGCTTTTTTAACTGCATCACGATGTGGTGGTTTTTAGAACATACGCATAATCCCAAAGATATTTTAAGGAAAATTTGGCGGATACTAAAAAAGAACGGTGTTGTTGTAATCGGTGTACCTAATGGTACAAGTTTGGGTAGATGCCTTTTTGGTAATAAGTGGTATGGGTATGATACCCCACGGCACTTATATATTTTTTCACCAAGAATAATACGACAACTTCTTTTAAAAACTGGCTTCAAAGTTATTGCTATCAAATATGATTATTCAACATGGGATTTGATGGGAAGTTTACAATATCTCTTGTTTGATGAAAAATATTTGCCGGGCAAAAAAGTAGGAAATATACAAGGTAACAGGATTGCACGGTTATTTATGATGCCGTTAGGGCTGCTTCAAGGCATCCTGAGAATCTCAGGGACAATAGTTGTTTATGCAAAGAAAATCAATAGATATGGAGGGATATAATGATTCCAGTATTTAGACCAAAAATGAATAAAGAAGTAATCCTATCAGAATTGAAGAAGATATTTGATTCTGGATGGATTGGGCTTGGACCAAAGACAGCAGAATTTGAAGAAAGATTTGCCGATTATATTGGTGTAAAATATGCCGTAGGTGTGAATTCTGCTACAGCGGCCTTACATTTGGCAAATTATGTTTTAGGGATTAAGGAAGGTGATGAGGTTATTGTTCCTTCAATGACTTTTGTTTCTACTGCATTAGCTCCTTTATATAGCGGTGCTACGCCAGTTTTTGCAGATATTGAGAAAGATACTTTGTGCATTGACCCTGAAGATATTGAGAAAAAATAACGCCGAAAACAAAAGCCATAATCCCTGTTCACTACGGAGGTCATGCCTGTAGAATGGATGAGATAATGGAAATAGCAAAGAAGCACAATCTTTGGGTTATAGAGGATACATCTCATGGTTGCGGTGGGAAATATAAAGGAGTTATGTTAGGTTCCATAGGTGTTATGGGATGTTTCAGCTTCCATGCTGTAAAAAATTTACCCACTGGCGATGGGGGAATGATAACTACAAATGACGAAAATCTTTATAAAGAACTTAAGAAATTGAGGTGGGTTGGAATTGACAAGGGAACCTGGGATAGGTCTGCAAAAAAGGGATATTCTTGGCAGTATTCGGTAGATAGATTAGGTTTTAAATGTCATATGAATGATATTACTGCCGTTATTGGGTTGGCGCAACTCAAAGTGCTTGAAAAACATAATTCAATTCGTCGAAGATATGCTAAAAAGTATGACCAGGCATTTAAAGATATAAGTTGGATTGAAACTCCGGTCGAAAAAGATTATGCTTATAGTGCCCGTCACAATTATGTTGTGAAAGTGCCAATGAGAAATGAATTAAATGAATATCTACGTGCGAAAGGAATCTCTACAGGAGTTCATTATGAACCGATCCATCATTTTAAGGTTTTTGGAAATATTGAAACAAATTTGCCTGTGAGCGAAGGGGTATGGACTAAATTATTGACTTTACCTTTGTATCCGGGTATGACTGATGAAGAATTTAACAAGGTAGTTAGTGAAATATTGGAATTTGGTAAAATGAATAATTTATAGACCCTATTAAATGATGAAAGTATTATTCTTAACGATATACCCCGAATTGGGTGCAAGTAGTAGGACGAGAGTATATCAATATGTTCCCTATTTAGAAAGAATAGGAATAAAATGTAAAATAAGTCCAAGAATTTCCGCTGTTTATTTTAGGCACGAACTAGGATTTGAAAGTTATGGGTTATTTTGGGGAAGAATATCTCATTTTGTGTACAAAATTATTTATAAATTCAGACAATTATGGAGAATATTTACTGCTTTAAAGTATGACATAGTTTTTGTACAAAAGGAATTATTATTTTTAGGATCGGTTAATTTAGGGAAGTTACTAAGGAGGGTAAATTGCAATATAGTATATGATTTTGCTGATGCAATATTTACTTCCGAACCGTCTTCAAAGTTGAGCGAGAAAGAAAATAACAAGCGGGCTAAGAAATTATCAGAAATGCTGAAAATTAGTAAATGGGTCATTGTGGAAAATGATTATTGTAAAGCTTTTGCTTCCAAATATTGTGAAAATGTTTCTATAATTACTGGTCCAATTGACACTGAACGATATTATCCCAAGAAAAAACCAGAAAGGGATGAAGTTGTAATAGGTTGGATAGGTGGTCCATCAACGGTTCAATATTTGAAACTTATAGAGAATGTTTTTAAGAGGCTCGCCCTTAGATATGAAAATCTAGTATTTGAGGTGGTAGGAGCAGAAGACTTTAAAATAGAGGGGTTAAATATCATTGCAAAAAAGTGGGGGCTAGACACAGAAGTAAGAGATTTGCAGAATTTTGATATCGGCATAATGCCATTGCCTGATAACAGATCGACTAGGGGTAAAGGGGGCTATAAATTATTGCAATATATGGCGGTTGAGATACCAGTTATTGCTTCTCCGGTAGGAATAAATTGTGAAATAGTAAAAAAGGGAGTAAATGGCTACTTAGTCACTACAGAAAAAAAGTGGATCGAGAAATTATCTATATTAATAGAAAACAGGAACTTAAGAAAGCAGATGGGAATGGAAGGTCGTAAAATTGCTGAAGATAGATATTCACTAAGGACCAATATCCCCAAGATGTTAAGAATATTTAAACAAGTAGCTTCAACCTGAAAAGGAGATGGAAATTTGCAAGTAAGAAGAAATCTCCAAACTTTCATGGGATATTTTAATAAGCGAAGAATATTTATAGGTTTGCTATTCATTGGTTTCTTTACGGGATTAATTAGTGTCTTAGTCTATGAATATTTTGAGATCTTAATGTTTATTGTAATCTGTGAAGTGCTCGGGTTAATAATTTTATTTATAATGTTAAAGAAAGAAAGAAAAAATGCTGCTTTTTTAATAAAGGTATTTCTTTGTGCCTTTGTAATAAGAATAATCTTGGTCTTCGTATTATCGGGTTTGATGGTGTCCCTTCGGGGTGAACCATTTTTGGGAGGAGGGGATGATCTTCGTGATGATATCTACGGGCAAGAGGTTTGTGAGAGCTTGAGGGCAGGGTATGGTCTATCTAATTATTTACTGGGAAGAGAAGTGTCTTTTACCACCAGCCAAGTCGGTGTTCCAATCTTAAATGGGGTTTTATATTATCTATTTGGTCACGACATATTTGTCCCTAGAATTCTTAATGCCTTGATGGGTGCATTGCTTGCAGTGCTAATGTTCAAAATTGCAGCAGAAATTTATAAAAGTCTAAAAATAGCTAAATTAGCTGCTTGGCTAGGTGTGTTTTATCCAAATTTGGTGTTTTATTCTAGTGTCCAGCTGAAAGACATCGCAACGGCACTTTTAGGAGCCACAATTATCTGGAATGTTATCAAATTAACCAGGATTCGAGACTATTACCGGATTATTTATATACTATTGGCTTTTATTATCTTCTCATATTTTCGCAGGCAATTAGTCGTTGTGTATGCCTTAGTTGTAGTGTTTTATCTATGTTTCTTAAAATTCCGTAAGAGTAGACTCACAGGATTAATTCTGGGACTATTTTTATTGCTCATAGTCGGATGGGGTTTAACGGTTACTGGTATCGGTTTCTTAGGTAGAAATATTATTATTTCTATACCCCAATCTGTCCAACAGCGTACCGCCCGGGTTATGTCTGCAGCTTCAGAAGCTCAACGTAAGACTTCTTTAATTCGAAAACAAGCTTCTTACCCTTTACTGGTGAGAGCTCCTATTAGTTTTGTGTATTCATTAATTACACCATTTCCGTTTTGGAAAACAGTGATTTCTTGGAAGTATACAGGAAATGTAAGTGAATTGTTTGCTACGCCCGGAGTTTTGGTCTGGTATATACTTATGCCTTTTGCATTTCTGGGGATTATATATTCAAGACGAAAAAGAATCGGTGGTGCGCAACTTATGTATCTTACCGCTGTAATAATTCTACTTGGCATTTCAATAACACAGTTTGGAGAAACCTATCGGTATAGGCTTCAAATTATGCCTTTCTTGTTGATTTTTGCATCGGTTGGGATAGTAAAATATAAGGAGTATAAAAAGGAACATAAAAATCGACTCTGGCACAATTGGCTTGCTCTCTATACTTATGGTTTTGTTGGAGGTATTCTTGCCTATCTTTGTATAAAGTGGTTTTTATGAGATGTTTACTATGAAATTTTTAAAGGAATTACTTTGAGATGAGAAAGAAGATAAAAGAGGGTGTACTGGCTATAATTTCACACGGCCCGTTGGCTTTTGATGGTAAAACATATTGTGCTCATACTGCGAAAGGGCAATTTATTGAAGAACTTGCATCCTATGTAAAGGAAGTTATTGTTTATGCTGATATAATTGGGCCCCAACACGAAGATTATGAGTTTATGTCTGCATACTCTCTAAAATCGTCTAATATCAAGGTATATCCACTTTGGCATATTAAAGAGGGAACTGAGGAGTCATGGCTAACTATTCTGTTAAAATATCTAAGAGAATTCATTAAGCTAAAGACTGAAATGAAAAAGTGGGACATTGCTTTCTATTTTATGTCAAATTTTGCGGTTCTTGCCTATTTGGCGAATAAATTTTCCTTTAGCAAGAAACCTTTTATTATTTACTTTGCAGGTGATATAGGGCAGTCGTTAAAATTCCGGAAGAAATTTCAGCATGGGTTGCCAAGAATTATCTTTGCCCTTTACTCCATGTTTATTTGGTTTATTCAAGGGCGAATGGCAAAAGATTCCATCTATTGTTTGGTACATGGGAAAGAACTTTACGATGCAATCTTACCTTTTAAGAAAGAAACTTTTCCTGTGGTTCCAATGATGGAGATAAACGTATTTGAATTGAATACAAGAGAAGATACTTGCACATCAGAATCGGTACAACTTCTGTTCGTTGGAAGACTAATTAGATCTAAGGGGGTAAGATATTTGATAATAGCACTAAAACTTGTTCGAGAGAAGGGATATGATATAGAATTAAATATAGTTGGGAGTGGTGAAGAAGCGGATGCTTTAAGAAGATTAGTTAACCAACTGGGAATTGCTGATTATGTTAAATTCCGAGGGTTTGTTTCTTCCGGTTCAAAGCTATGGGATATCTATAGAGCCAGTGACATTTTTGTATTACCAACTCTGACGGAAGGATTTCCTAGGGTGTTATATGAAGCAATGGGACAAGGCCTTCCTATTATTTCTACAAATGTAGGTGGGATATCTGACGTGCTAACGAACGAGGAAAATGCGTTGATTATACTCCCTCGTAACCCAGGAGCAATATCGGAGAGTGTTATACGATTGGTGGAGGACCGAAAATTACGAAGGAAATTAATAAAGAAAGGATTAGAGACTCTGATTTCCAGCAGAGAGAGATTTGAAGAATTTCCAAATACTGCTAGTCAGGTGATTACTTTAATGCAGAGGTATTGGATTTAAGTATGAAACTTGTTCCAGAGAAGGTTAAACTTATCTTTCAAAAATCTGGTTATGCCGAAGGGATGAGACGGATATTAAGGGCTGTTATCAGAAGATGTTATATTTATGTGAATTCACTTTATTGGAAGAGAGTTCTAAGAAGCGCAGGACAAGGATTAGTCGTGGAGAAGAGGGTTAAAATTGATAACCCACGGAATATTGTCTTGGGCAAAGGTTGTCATCTTGCGAATGGCGTTACTTTGTATTCTGAAACCTTTTCATCTCGTTTAACCTGTGGAGATCACATTGTAATAGGTGAACATGGCTGGGTCGATTATAGTGGCGATATCAAGATAGGAGATTATACATTGATCTCGAAAGAAGCAATTCTTTATACACATAATCATAGTTATGACCCTTATAGTAAGCCTGCTTATTCAAAACTGGAAATAGGTTCACATGTATGGATAGGCGCCAGGGCTATAATCCTCGCTAGTGTGAACACAATAGGAGATGGAGTAATTATAGGGACTGGCGCTGTGGTAACAAAAAATGTCGAACCCAGCTCTATTGTTGTAGGTAATCCCGCTCGTGCTGTGGGAGCAAGAAATATAACTTAAAAAAGGAGTAGCAAGTGCCAAAATATAGAATTCTCTTTTTAGACCATACAGCAATTTTAAGTGGAGCAGAAAGAAGCTTATTAGATTTAATTTTAAGGCTAAATACAAGGCAGTATGAGCCTATTTTTGTCTGTCCGAGAGAAGGACCACTAGCAGAGGAATTGAGACAAAATCACATCGAAGTTAAGATAATTCCTGTGCCTGAGGGAATTCTTGAAACTGAAAGAGAAGAAATCTGTCATAATCCATGCAAACTGTGCATAAAGTTATTTCAAATTATTGTGCCGATATTGAAATTGAGCAAATTTGTCCGCGAGAACAAGATATATATCTTACACGCTAATACTCTCAAAGCTTGTTTGTTAGGTTTAATTGCGGGTAAAATTGGAGGAGCCAAGGTAGTATGGCACGTGAGGGACATTTTACCCGATGGGTTTGCTAAGAAATTGTTTTTATTCTTTAGTATGTTCACAACGAAAATTATTGTTATATCAAATGCGGTACGCACAGCATTTATAAAAGCAGATAAAAGAATGGTTACTATCTACAATGGTATAGATATAAATCAACTTGTTGCTGAAACGAGACAAGATGTAAGAAATCAGTTCAATATCTCAGAGAATTATTTTGTTATAGGAATGGTCGGACAGATTACGCCGCTTAAAGGACAAAGATATTTTTTCGAAGCAGCCTCACAAGTTTTGAAAACCGTTCAGAATGTGAGATTTTTAGTAGTGGGAGATGTTATGTTTAAGAAAGATATGAACATCGCTTACAAAATGGAGCTAGTAAATTTAGTTAAGAAACTGCATGTCTCCCAAGAGGTGATCTTTACTGGATATAGAGCAGATGTATTAGACATAATAGATACTTTTAATATATTAGTACATCCCGCGGTTCTTCCCGAAGCTTTCGGTCGTGTTTTGATTGAAGCGATGGCGTTGAAAAAGCCAGTGATTGCTACCAATATAGGTGGGTTGCAGGAGATTGTAGGGGATGGAGTGACTGGATTTCTCGTACCCCCTAAGAATCCTGAAGCGATAGCAGAGAAGGTCATTCAATTATTGAGAGACAGACACAAGACAAAAGAGATGGGTAAAGCGGGCTATGAAAGGGTAAGTCAGCTTTTTGATATTAATAATACTGTAAAAAAAGTTCAGCAGATATACGAAGAAATTCTGGGGATGAAACCGAGGAGTAGTTGAGGCTTAACCACGAAATATTAGGGACTTAAGACAAACCTAAATTATAAAAAAGGGAAAAATTGGAATATGAATTTAATCTGTCTTAGATGTAGAAGTGCCCTTAAAGAAGTTAATGGTGCTTACCTGTGCTGTAACTGCGGGCAGAGTTACCGTATACGTAAAGGAGTTCCCATAATGCTGCCCGATACGATCCCATTAAGTGTAAGGAATGAACAAAAAGCGTGGAAAGCCGTTGAGACTAAATGGCTTAAAGAAAAGTTTCCTTGGATGGCCATTGTTGATAAGAAAGAATCGATTCTTGAGGCTTTAGCCACTTTTAATTCTGATTTGAGAGGAATCGACTTCAATAGGAAAACGATTCTGGAGCTTGGGGGGGGTTGTTGCTGGTTATCGGGATTGCTAAAATTAAGGAATCCTACCACAAGTATCATTGTCTCTGATGCTTGTGTTTCACGGCTTATTTACACACAAGTTTTCCTCAAAAAAGCAATAGAAGTAGATATTAATCCAGTAGCTTGCATGATGGAGAAATTACCTTTTCCAAATAATGAATTTAATTATATATTTTCATTTGCGTCTCTTCACCATAGTGGGAACTCATCGGAAACTTTAAAAGAAGCATGGAGAGTCCTTAAACCTGGAGGAAGATTAATTGCTTTAGCTGAACCTGCTACTTCTATATTTATGTATCCGCTCCACAACAGATCTTATAAAGGAAGAGCAAAGAGCCTCGGCATTAATGAAAATTTGTATACGTTTGCTCAATGGAAAGGCATGCTATGGAAAGCAGGTTTTTCACAGATTAAGATAATTCTTTGTAAGAGGGATTATCTCCATAGAAAATCCCTATGGACGTGGATGTATTATCGGATTCTTCGGTATTTGCCAAATATGATTATAAGATCGTTTTTGGGGTGTGGTGTTACTATTCTGGCGAAGAAAGTTCAATTGGCCAAGAATGTACATAGGAAGATTCATATTGGGGGCTTTAAATGAAATTAGCTATTGTGCATGATTATTTAAACCAATATGGTGGGGCAGAACGGGTGCTGGAATCTTTTCATGAGATATTTCCTGATGCACCAATTTATACCTCTTTCTATATTCCTGAGAGCACTTTTCCATCTTTTAAGAATGGAGATATAAGAACTTCTTTTATGCAGAGATTACCTGGAATAAATAGGCATTTTAAAAAGTATTTACTTTTTTACCCAAGAGCTTTTGAGCAATTTGATTTGAGAGCATATGATGTTATACTGAGCTCTTCCTCGGCTTTTGCAAAGGGAGTGCGAATTCCATCTGGGACTTGTCATATTTGTTACTGCTATAATCCAATGAGATTTGTATGGAGATATGATGATTATATAAAGAGAGAAAAGATTAATCCTTTATTTATGAGTTTGTTACCTCTTTTAATAAAAAGGCTTAAAAGATGGGATGTTAAAGTAAATAAAAGGGTGCATTTCTTTATTGCTATTTCCAACAATATTGCCGAGAGGATAAAGATATTTTATAATAGGGAATCAATAGTTATTTATCCTCCCATAGATGTGGAAAGTTTTGAATTGTTAAAGGAGGATGCTGGTTTTTATTTAATTGTTTCAAGGTTGCGACAGTATAAAAGAATAGATATTGCAGTGAAGGCATTCAATAAGTTAGGATATAAATTAAAGATTATTGGAGAGGGGTCGGATAGGAAGAATTTAGAAAAAATGGCTATGAATAATATTGAGTTTCTGGGAAGACAAAATGATGAAATGCTTAAAGAATATTATGGCAAGTGCCGAGCACTTGTTTTTCCTGGCGAAGAAGATTTTGGGATTACACCTCTCGAAGCACAGGCGTGTGGTAAACCTGTAATTGCGTATGGACGAGGTGGAGCATTAGAAACTATAATTGATGGGATAACAGGAGTGTTCTTTAAGGAACAGACAGTAGAGTCTTTAATTGAAGCAATAAAACGGTTTGAGAAAATAAAAGATAGTTTTAATTCTGAAAGGATAAGAGAAAATGCGCTCAGGTTTGATAAAGAAATATTTAAAAGGAAAATAAAAGCGTTTATTGAAGAAAAATATAGTGAGTTTAAAAAGGAGGGAAAGATTTGAAGAGAGTATTAATTACTGGAATAACAGGTCAGGATGGTTCATATTTAGCAGAGTTTCTTTTGAAAAAAGGCTATGAGGTCCATGGGCTGGTAAGACGTGTGGCTTTAGAAGATCCTGAACACAGGCTTTGGAGGATAAAGCATATTTTAGATAAGATATATGTACATCCTGGCTCTTTAGAAAGTTACGCTAGTATATTTAATGTAATGGAAAAAGTAAAACCGAATGAGTGTTATCATTTAGCTGCCCAGAGTTTTGTTAGTTATTCCTTTGAAGATGAATTTTCTACAATTGATACAAACATAAATGGAACTCTGCGTATCCTATCTGCGCTTAAACAGAGAGCACCTAAATGTAAATTCTATTTTGCTGCTTCAAGCGAGATGTTTGGTTTAGCAAAAGAAACTCCCCAGAATGAAAATACTCCTTTTCATCCCCGTTCTCCCTATGGAATTTCTAAAGTAGCCGGTTTTTATACAACCCAGAATTATCGTGAAGCATATAACATTTTTGCCTGCAATGGTATTCTTTTTAACCACGAGTCTCCACGGAGGGGTTTTGAATTTGTTACCAGAAAAATTAGTGTTAGGGTAGCTAAAATTAAATTAGGTATAGAAAAAGAGTTAAGGTTGGGTAATTTAGAAGCAAAAAGGGACTGGGGTTATGCTCCTGATTTTGTGGAAGCTATGTGGCTTATGCTCCAGCAGGATAAGCCAGATGATTATGTGGTTGCCACAGGTGAAACTCATTCGGTTGAGGAATTTATAGAGTTAGTTTTTGGTTATGTTGGTCTTAATTGGAAGGATTATGTGGTTGTAGATGAGAAATTCTATCGGCCGGCAGAAGTTTATGAGCTAAAAGGTGATTACAGTAAAGCTAAAAACGTTTTAGAATGGGAGTCTAAGGTTGGTTTTAAAGAATTAGTCAAGATGATGGTTGAGACTGACTTACAGAGAATTAAAAAGTCAGGAGTTGAAGTATAGTGAAAGGGGGACAGGCTACCTTTTGCCATCTTGAAGGACTGCCTA
>Ga0315533_1001345_pt1 | contig 18898 bp, 17 predicted proteins | sample SalMarSW160130MG_FD_203081 | JGI IMG/M metagenome (GOLD analysis project Ga0315533, IMG submission 203081) | Salt marsh sediment microbial communities from the Plum Island Ecosystem LTER, Massachusetts, United States - Salt Marsh Sediment SW1601-30 ... | reverse complement strand
ATAAAAGCTGGGATGGCTGCACCATCCACAATCCAAAGCTCGCCACAAAAAGAAAAGCGAGCTTTCCTTTTTGGAGCTCGCTTTGTCTTGACTGCTTCAGCTTTTATTTGCTCGTGAACCCGAAGGGTCGTGAATGCGTCTTTGTATCTGGCTGTGAGTGAATTATTTGCCCTATCTTTCTTTTTTCCGGTATCAAATAGGTATCAAAAAGTGCGAATTTTAACGTTTCTCGGAAATATTTGAAACCATCAATATGTTCAACTTTTTTATGTCAATCGATTTTAAAGTTAGCAAAGAATATTTGAACGCAAACTTTTTTTCACAAGCTTGACAAAATTATCCAACGCATCTATGATCTTGCTTTTTTCTTCATCAGTGAAGGTTGACCGTTCCGCTTTTTGTTCCAACCGGCGACGTAAGTGATCAATATTACTGCTATCATTCCAAATTTCCGAAGCCAATCCTGTTTTATTAAGTACCGGTTCATTTATCCAGCTATTTTTCATAAGTAGTATTTTCTCCATCTTACTTCCTGAGAAGTACATGAATTTTTTACCCCTTGATATACCTGCTTCTCCAAATTCAACGGTTAATATTCCTGGACGTTTTGGCTCTTTGTATCCTATACAATAATCCCAGTCTTTATAATTATCTTCTGTTTTCACTTCATCGGGTGTCATCCGAATAATTTTTAAAGCTTGCTGTTTGTGAAATCTTATCTGCTCCATTAATATCTTTTTTGGATTGTTTTTGGGCTTAATTTTTTCTTCAAAAACTGCCTAATATATTTGCTTTACTTTACTTTACTTTACTTTGTATCAAACCCTGTAAAGGAAATTACAATTCCTTGCACGGAAAATACGATTCCTGTAACGGGAATGGAGTTTCCTTAAAAAATAGGCTTTTCAAAATCATTTGAAAAAAATTCGTCCATTATTGTAGCTTTTAAAGGTTATTATCACAATACTAATATACGAATACGTATATAAATAAACAAATCTTTCTAAAATATTTTTTCTATTATATTAATTTGATTTAATAATCGCAGAAGTTCTTTAAAATCCTGGATTAACTGAAATAACTGCCTAACCAAAAACAAGACAATTAATACTCACTACATTTGACGAAAGTTGTTTCCTAATCTAATTTGGCCCTAGGCTCAAAATGAGGTTAAATAATGAGTTGTATAAGAATTACTTAATTTGAGACATTTATCTAAATTGCATATCACATTAAATCATATATCCAATTTAAATAAATAACAATATACAAATTTACACCATATTATTTGGATAAGTGTAGATTAATCCTTATTCTTACACAGTAATTTAATTGATACTCCAATGAACTCAACACAATTTAAAAGTGTATACGATCTTCTAAAAAAATTTCCTGATGAACATAATTGCATAAAACATCTAGAGTCTTTGAGATGGGGTAAGTTAGTAATATCCCCTTTTGATGAATCTTCACAGGTCTATAAATGTAAAAACAACAGATACAAATGTAAGAATACAGGTAAATATTTCAATGTAAAAACTGGAACTATTTTTGAAGATACTAAAATACCGTTGCAAAAGTGGTTCATGGCATTGTATGTATTTTCTTCTCACAAGAAAGGAATATCTTCTCATCAGCTTGCAAGGGATATAGACGTTACCCAAAAGACAGCATGGTTCATATTATATAGATTAAAGTATGCTTTTAATCATGCTAATTTTAAAGTAATAAATGATGGTGAGATTGAAGTAGATGAAACATCTATTGGTGCTAATTATAAGAACAAACATACGGATAAAAAGAAAATAGGTACTCAGGGAAGAAACACAACTGTTAAAAGTGCTGTATTTGGAATAAATTAGAGAGGCGGTTATATGATGACTGAAAAGATTAGTGATGTATCAAAGGAAACTCTACAATCAATTATTCACAGGAAAGTTGCATTTGCTTCAGCCATTTCAACTAATGAATAGACAGAGTATAAAGGGCTTGGTGAATCTCATAATCATCAGCTTGTTAATCATGGTGTAAAAGAATGTGTCTACCAAATGACACACACTGATAATATGGAATGTATCTCGTCACATTTGAAGCGTGGAATAGACAATATTTATCACTGGGTAAGTAAAGAACACTTACAAAGTTTTATTGAAGAATTTACATTCAGATTTAATACCAAAAATAATTCCACAAGTTATGGATTTGATTTAATTTTATGCAATGTGAATGGAAAGTTAACTTATAAACAATTGATAAACAATACGTAATATGAAAAGAACACGTTATTTCTTGTTCTATTCATCAGAAGATGGAAAAATAAAAACCCAAGTATCTTTAGATACAAAAAAAGAAACGGTTTGGACTACACAAAAAGGAATGTCTGAAATTTTTAATGTTGATAGAACAAATATTACTAAACATCTTACTAATATATTTCAAGAAGGTGAACTTGAGGAAGTTTCAGTATGTGAAAAAATTTCACATACTGCATCAGACGGAAAGAAATATGATACAATGTTTTATAATCTTGATGCGATAATAGCGGTTGGTTATAGAGTTAATTCATATCAGGCTACTCAATTTAGGATATGGGCTACTAAAATTCTTAAAGAATATTTAATAAAAGGCTTTGCTCTTGATGACGAAAGATTAAAACAAGGAAAAACTTTATTAAATAAAGATTATTGGAATGAATTAATTGAACGAATAAGAGAAATACGTGCGTCCGAAAGGCGTTTTTATCAAAAAATTACTGATTTGTATGCACAGGCAAGTATTGATTATGATAAAAATTCACCAATAACACAACAATTTTTTGCCAAAGTCCAAAATAAACTTCATTTTGCCATAACTCATCATACAGCATCCGAAATTATTGCTTTAAGGGCAGATTCAAAAAAACCACAAATGGGATTAACTTCATGGAAAGCCGAACCTATTGGAGGAAAGATTTTAAGATCAGATGTTTCAATTGCAAAGAACTATCTTGATGAAAAAGAGATTAAAGAGTTAAACAGAATTGTAAATATGTATCTTGATTATGCTGAAAATCAAGCAGAACGTCAAAAACCCATGACAATGAGTGATTGGGTAAAAAGATTAGATGCTTTCTTACGATTTAATGAATATGATATTTGTATTGATGCAGGGAAAATAAGTAGGAAAATTGCCTTAAGAAAAGCTGATAAAGAATATGATAAATTTCGCATTATTCAAGATAATGAGTATGAATCTGATTTTGATAAAGTTGTAAAACAAATCCAAGTAACAGGAGAACTACCCAAGGAAAGTCCTGAAGAAGATTTATCTGATTTTGATAAAGGATTAAAAGGACTTTTAAGCGTTCCACCAGAAAAAAAGTAATAATATATGAATGAAAGAATAACAGAAAATATTGTTAGAAAACATTTTGAAAAATTTAACAATATCATTATTGAGGAACAGAAGAGCGAATCTCTTAAAATTCAAAAGCTTCTAAAAAATGCCTCAAAAACTGGGGATGGGGCTGGTTACCCGGAATTTATTATCCGAGTTAATAATTATCCAGATTTGATTATAGTTATTGAATGCAAGTCAGATATTAAAAAACATCAAAGTAAGAATTTAGATAAGTTTAGGGATTTTGCAGTTGATGGAGTCTTACTTTATGCCTCTTTTTTGTCTAAAGAATTTGATACTTTAGCTATTGCTGTAAGTGGAGAAAACAAGAAAGAATTAAAAATATCGCATTTTCTTCATCTTAAGAGGGGAAATACAGCAATTGAAAAATTTTCTAATAAACTATTAGATATTGAAAGTTATATTCAGGGTTATATTAATAGTCCTGAAAAATTTAGGCAAGATTATAATAGCCTACTGTCATTTTCTAAAGAATTGAACAAAAAGTTGCATTCAAAAAAGGTCAAAGAGTCACAGAGAAGTTTATTAATAAGCGGGATATTGATCGCTTTGGAGAATCTTGCATTTAAGAATTCATACAAATTACATAAGAAATCAATAGATTTAGCTAATAGCCTTGTTGATACAATAATTAGAGAATTAAAAGGTACTGATATTTCGCAAAAGAAACTTGATATTTTAATAGCGCATTATTCATTTATTAAAATTCATCCTGCTTTGTCAGAGGGGGCGAGAGTCCTTATTGAAATTATAGAATCTATTGATAATAATATAAATTATTTTATCAAAACGCACAAATACTTTGACGTACTTGGACAGTTTTATATTGAATTTCTAAGATATGCAAATAATGATAAGGGATTGGGTATAGTATTAACCCCCCCACACATCACAGATTTGTTTTGTGAGCTATCGGAAGTAAATAAAGATGATGTTGTTTTTGATAATTGTGCTGGAACTGGAGGATTTTTAATAAGCGCAATGCAGAAAATGATAATTGATGCAAAAGGAGATAAAAGAAAAGAAAGAGCGATAAAAAACAAACAACTATATGGCGTTGAATTTTCAGATGATATTTTTTCATTGGCATATTCAAATATGTTAATTCACCAAGATGGTAAGAGTAATATTATATATGGTAATTGTTTTGATGATAAAATAGTTGAGCAGGTTAAAAAGGTTAAGCCTACTATTGGATTTTTAAATCCTCCTTATCCTAAAGAAAATTCTGATCCTTTAGAATTAGAGTTTGTCCTTAACAATTTGGAGGTATTAGTCCCAAACTCTTCATGTATTGCAATAATACCCATTAGTTGTGTTTTAGCCATTAGTGGTAGAGAATATGAATTAAAATGTAAAATATTAGAATCACATACCTTAGAAGCCGTACTTTCTATGCCAGAGCAGCTTTTTCATAATAGTAAAACTGCTGTTGTCACATGTGTTTTAATAATAACTGCACATAGGCCGCACCCCATTGGTAAAAAAACTTGGTTTGGTTATTTTAGATATGACGGATTTAAAGTTTTAAAACATAGGGGAAGAGATGATTTTGATAATGAATGGAGTGATATTAAGAAAACATGGATAAAAATATTTAAGAACAGAGAGGTAATAAACGGACTGAGTGTTATTAAGGAAGTAAAGGCTAATGAAGAATGGTGTGCAGAAGCATATATGGAAACCGATTATTCAGGACTTTCCGAGAGCGATTTTATTAATGAATTAAAACGTTATGCAGCATTTTCAATTATTACAAGTAAATGAAATTAGTTCCCTTAAATACAATATTTGATGTGCAGTACGGCAATCAATTTGACCTTGTGAAAATGTCTTTGACAGAAAGCAGAGAAGAAGGAATAAATTTCGTTTCAAGAGCAACAAAGAATTTTGGGATTGTTGCAAGGGTGCTAAATTATAATTTAACCGAACCATATCCATCAGGATTAATTACGGTTACACTTGGCGGTACTTATTTATTGGCGTCATTTATTCAACCAGAAAGGTTCTATACCGCACAGAATATAAAGGTTCTTATACCAAGAGATAATATGACTTTTAATGAAAAGCTTTTTTATTGTTTGTGTATTCAGGAAAACAGATACCGATAAAGTTCTCATGGTCGTGAAGGAAATGTTTCTCTTGATACCATTTTAGTTCCCGAAAAACTACCAAAACATTTCACAAAATATTCCTTAGAGATTATTGTAGAAGAGCTTAGTAATTCTATTTTAAAACATAGTGCGAGATTAAATATTCATAATTGGGTGTTTTTTAAGGTGCCTGATTTATTTGACATTAAAGGAACAAAAACAACCCCGATAAAAAGATTAAAGGAATATGGAATTGGTGAGTATCCGTATGTTACAACGCAAGCAACAAATAATGGTGTTGCGGGCTTTTATGATTATTTTACAGAAAATGGAAATGTATTAACTATTGATAGCGCTGTTCTCGGGTATTGTAGTTATCAGTCAAAGAATTTTTCTGCCAGTGACCATGTGGAGAAATTAATTCCCAAATTTAAAATGAATAAATACATAGCTCTGTTTCTAACAACAATCATAAACCAAGAACAGTTTAAATATAATTATGGAAGAAAGGCAGCGCAAATGCGCTTGGAAAAAATATCAATAAAATTACCAGCAAAGAACAACAATCCCGATTGGGTATTTATGGAAAGATATATAAAATCATTACCATATTCAAGTTCAATTTAAAACTTATACATTATGGATAATATTAAAATTGATGCATCACAGATATTTTCTCCTTTGCTTATACAAATTCTTGAAATAAAGGCGGCGGTGTTTACTGTTTTAGAAATACAAAAAAAAGAAATGTCTAATGAGAAACAAGTGTTATATAATAACTTATTTTTACGAAATCTTAGGCAAGAGATAACTGTATTTGCGAAACAATATCCTGAAATAATACCAGATTGGGAGAAAATCAAAAAAAAGTTTTAAGAGAAATAACTCAATTAGTGTAAATAAATATGTCATTACCTTAAATTAATTTAGGGAAAAGAATTTAATAACTGAGATTGATACATTTGCCTATTTACCTATAATTGAAAAAAAAATGATTATAATGGAACTAAGCTATCAGATTTAGCAGAAGAAGTTCTAAATAATTATAAAACGGATTCTTAAAACTTAATATAATCAAGAAGTTTCCCTATAGTACTAATCTAAATCTTTGTATTCAATAATAATAGAATAAGGTGGCGCATATTTGAAATGTCTCGCTGCATTTTCTACATACTGTAGAATTAGGATGCGCCACCCTGAACTCAATGCCTAAAGTCAATGTCTGCATTATAATAGAATCAACCGTCTGATAATATTGGTTGGTGAGCATCGAGCATTACTAATTTAAGAAATATTTTTCAATTAATTATACAAATACCTGACATCAAGATTCCTGAAGGGATTCTGGAGATTTCATTTCAGGAAAGTTTTGTAACTTGCTAGTTGCAATATTATGATCTACTAACCAACTAATAACTATCAGATTGGAGGTATAAGATCATTTTATTGATCATAATAATTAGTGAGGTGTCAATAGGAAGCTTACAGCATATACTAGTTCAAATAAAATGACAGTAACAATTTTAAAAAAATATGAAACGGTTCTTTATTAAACTTCAGAATTTTGCTGATAAAATCACAGCAATTGGTACCATCATAGGAGTAATACTTGGTGTTATTTCGATAATCTCCAGTAGCTATCAATGGACTCCAGAAAACACGATAATGAAAGTTATAAAGTTCTTAGGTAGCCATTTGAAAGAACTTTGGGCATTAACTGCAACTTTCTTATTATTATATGTCTGGTTACAGTATACAAGAATCCGGAGACAGTTAAATCTAGTGTTTACGGATGATTTCAAGAAACCAATCGAACATAACTGGGATCATATTGGCCCATGGAGAATAACAGCTGAAAATGAACTATTTGTTACAGGTTCAGATGAAGGTGGATTAACTAAAAAAGGTGCATTTTGGGAAAATTATACCTTCAAATTTGAAGCAAAAATTCTAAATGGGTGTATTGGGGTAATTGTAAGGGCTAAAGATCTTCAGAACTATTATATGTTTCAAATAACAACTGAAAAAATTAGACCGCATCGCAGAGTATCTGTTCCAGCAATTCGAGCAAAAAGTCCGGAACAAAGGGAGTTTGTAGTTGATGAGATAAGAGTAGGGTGGATTGTGATGGATAGCATTTCTGTAACTCATAGAAAGAATCTGGATTCTTGGTTTAAGGTAAAATTAATAGCTAAAGGCCAATCGATAAGCATTTTTATTAATGATGAGAAGGTATTTAATAATGACCAATTAATTGAGAATTCCTCAGGGAAGGTTGGATTTAGAAATGTAACGACGGAAGAAGCTTTAATTAGAAATGTTAAAGTTGAGATTATATAATAATATTACGAACGCCTAACATATCAGTACAGATCAATGCCTTCCGTGCCACGATAACCTAACGGCTAAACCGACAAGTTTGAAATGGTGGCACGGGCTGCAACCCCGACAACAGAGAAACGCAACAGACATAAATACAGTTTGTTGCGTTTTTTGTTTATCTTATTTTTCCCACATTTACCCCACAATATTTACAGAATTATTAATTGTATAGATATATTCAAAATTTGCATTAAGAAACCATTACAGGTTTTTAGCACCTTTCTTTTTTCGTGGTGTTATTTTGTATTCCTACAAAGAGATCGTGGCTCTAATCCTTTATAGCGCCCTCATTGGAAAATCCGGTGAAAGTGAGCACCTCAGACCGGAGTAAACTGAGCACCCCATTCCGGACCAAAGTGAGCATATGATTCCGGACTAAAGTGAGCACCTCAGACCGGTCCAAAGTGAGCAATTATCAATTAAAGAACTTTATCAGACTATTGAAATCATAATTTCGAAGCTGTTTAAAATCAAACAGCAGGGATTATGGCAAATAAATCAATAGTTATGAGCAAGTTAAGACGGTTACTACAATTACACAACCAAGGTAAGAGCAAATTATTTATTAGTAACTACCTGGATCTTTCAAGAAATACGGTAGATAAATACCTGACAATCTTAAAGATCACAGGAAAACCTCTCAAGGATCTACTTCTTCTTGATGATATTGGTTTGGAGGAGGTATTTATAAAGAAACCAGTCAAAACACCCTCCGATAAGTTAAAAAAGCTTCATGCCTTCTTCCCATATATGGACAAGCAACTGAAAAAGACAGGGGTAACAAAGATGATGATGTGGAAAGAGTATTTAAAAAAGCATCCGGATGGTTTTATGAGCAGTCAGTTCTGTGATTATTACATGCGCTGGTCAAAACAATCTAATCCTGTTATGCATATGAATCATAAGGCAGGAGATAAAGTGTTTGTTGACTATGCCGGTAAGACATTAAGGATAGTTGACAAACGGACTGGTGAGATTACAGACCTTCAATTCTTTGTGGCAGTGCTTGGGTCAAGTCAATATACCTATGCAGAAGCGTCAATGAGCCAGAACAAAGAAGATTTTGTTAGTTCTGTAGAAAATGCTCTTCATTATTATAATGGCGTTCCTGCAGCCATAGTCCCGGATAACTTAAAGTCAGCAGTAACAAAAAGCAATAGATACGAACCAACACTTAATGAGACCTTTCTTGATTTTGCTGAGCATTATAATACAACTGTACTGCCAGCAAGAGCCTATAAGCCAAGAGACAAGTCACTTGCTGAGGGAGCTGTTAAAATCCTATATACCAGGATATACAGTGTCATAAACAAAAACACTTATTACAGTATTAAAGAACTTAACCAGGCCATCTGGAAGGAGTTAGAAAGACATAATAATGCGAAGTTCAGTGGCCGGGCATACTCACGCAAGGACCTTTTTGATGAAATAGAAAGAGGGGAACTCGCACCACTTCCTTTAACCAGGTATGAGATAAAACAACAATCATTTGTTACCGTTATGCAGAATGGTCACGTATGCCTTGGAGTAGACAAACATTACTACAGTGTACCATATCAATACATCCGTAAAAAAGTTAAGATCCTGTACTCTTCATCACAGGTGGAGGTATATTACAAATATAATCGTATAGCCATACACAAGAGAATAAAGAGACCTTACTCTTACACTACAACACCGGATCATATGGCATCAACCCATAAGTTTATTACCGAGTGGACACCTCAAAGGTTCATTAACTGGGCAGAAAACATAGATGAAAACACGAAGCAGTTAATAATAAATATCCTGGACAAAAAGCAGCATCCGGAACAGGCATATAAAAGCTGTATGGGTGTCTTGTCACTGGAAAAGAAGGTTGGTAAAGAAAGACTGGCAAATGCCTGTAAAAGAGCTCTTGAGTATGATATACATAATTATAAGATAGTTAAAAATATACTTGAAAAGGGGCTGGATCATAACCAGGATGACTCAAGTAACCCGGATCAAATTCCATCACACAATAATATCAGGGGCAATAATTACTATCAATAAACAATAACTACCATGAATGAAACAACACTTACAAAAATGAAGCAAATGAAGTTCTATGGCATGTATGGAGCCTTTAGAACGGCAATAGAAACAGGTAAAACTGATGATTATACTATTGATGAGTTTGCTGCTCATTTGATCGAAGCAGAATGGGAAGATCGCCAAAACCGTAAAATAGAGAGAGGAATAAAGAATGCCAGGTTCAGATACAAAGCAACAGCTGAAGAAATTATTTATGGCTCAGCAAGAAATATTGACAGAGGCAGGTTAATGAGATTGTTTGAATGTAGTTATATAGAAAAAGGAGAAAGCCTACTTATTACCGGAAGTACAGGTGTGGGCAAAAGTTATATTGCCTCGGCCCTGGGTTACCAAGCTTGTATTGAAGGATACAGGGTAATGTACTTTAATACTGCAAAGCTTTTTGCGAAACTTAAGATGGCGAAAGCCGACGGGTCGTATCTAAAGGAGCTCTCAAGAATAGAGAGGCAACACCTTATTATTTTTGATGATTTTGGGTTACAGCCACTTGATAATCAAAACAGAATGACTCTGCTGGAAATTATTGAAGACCGGCACGGGAAGGGATCTGTGATAATTACTTCGCAACTGCCCGTGAGTGGCTGGTATGATATAATCGGAGAAAAGACGGTCGCAGATGCAGTACTGGACAAGTTGGTCCATGATGCACACCGGTTAGAATTAATGGGAGAATCTCTGAGAAAAACCAGAAACAGGCCAGCAAAATCAATTGAATTAGAAAATGAAGTAAAAATTAAATAAATTTGGATTAATTAGGATAGTCTGATGAAGTTCTTTAAACACTTAAAAACCGACTGCTCACTTTACTCCGGAATCATATGCTCACTTTAAATCGGAGAAGGGTGCTCAATTACGTCGGAATTTGCAGGATAGATCTAAACCAGTTGAATTAAGACTTTCAAATATCAATTGAGGATTATCCTTCTCATATTCAAGAGCAACGTCAACAATAAACAAGCGTTGTAATCCATCTAAAACGTGATGAATATTATCTGAGTTAATTTTTGACAGAAAATAATTAAAGTTTCTTGCTAAAAGCCGACTCGCTGTATTATCCAGGGTTCTTTCTTCAAGAATATCAATGAGGGTCTGTTTATCTTTCTTGGTAAGTAATAATTTATATTTCAAATCATCCTCTTCTTCTATATTAAATAGGTAGTAATTTCTAAGTTTTTGTTCGGAGACCTGAATGTCAATTTTAAACTCTTTTATTTTCTGAAGTAATGCTGCAATAATAAGTGTTATGGTTGCAAGTCTTTGCTGTCCATCAATGACAAGTCGCTGCGGAACGGTTGAACTTGTATAAATACTTTCTTGAAAATATACAATTGATCCAATAAAATGACCAGACCTTTTATCATCCCGGCTTATGTGAAGAATGTCCTTAAATAGTTGTTCACATTGTTTTTCTTTCCAGTTATAAGTACGTTGATAGATTGGAATTATAAACTGCTGAGGTTGATTAATAACTTTAAAAAGATTCGCTTCATTTGCTTTCATAATGCATTGGGTTTATAATAGGTTATTCATCTCCCCCTCTGCCTCTTTAATCCTGATTTCTCCACTAATTAGTTTTGGCAATAGATAATCTCGTGTTTCTCTTAATATGTTGTTTTCCTTAATATTCATCCAACATTGCTTTATGATAGGTTCTATTAACTCAAAAGCTTTTTGCTGAATTTGAATTGGAGGTAATAGAGTTCTGAATTTTCGAAAGTCTCTTAATACTATTCTTTGTATTACAGCTCCTGTGACTATCGATTTCATACTATCCTTTACAGACTCAAGTTTAAGATATAAATTCAACAAATGTGGATTAATTCTCTCATTTGGTCTAAGTATAGCAATTGATGATAATAAGACAAGGTTAAGATCATCCTCAACAACAAAGGAGTGCTTAAGATATGATCCATCCTTTGCAATAAGGACATCATTTTTAAGTGGTCTGCATCCTTGCATAACCAATTTATTAAAATCGGACTTACTGATCTTGCGGCAATTCTCTAAATTAAATCCCCAATCGTTCATATCCTTTACTGAAGCCATAGGTATACCTTCAATTTGAGATCGCGGGCTATGATGAGCTCCATCTGTAATCTTTGTTGTAATATCAGCAAATGACACAATTTTCCATCCTTTTGGTATCCGTCCCAATTCCGAATCCACAAACTCTCCATCCCGGAACGGACCAAAATCCAGAAACCACTCCTTATAGATCGCCATAGCCATCTCTTCAAGGGTTTTGTTCATTTCCAGGTTGAGTTCGATCTTATCGTCGAGGGAGGATAGAATTGAGGCAATCGCTTTCTGTTCCTTAATTTTCGGAAGAATGACTATCATGTTGTTTATATCATCCTTGCCAATATTCTGCTGGGCGGATTGTGTTTGTAGGGCCAGGATCTGATTAAAGAAATAGTTGGATCTCAGATACTGAAATAAATAATCTTTTGACAAAACCTTTTCATCTTTTGAAAAAAAATTACCCACACGATAATTTTGAAGAACAGTTTCACTTTTGTTATATCTCGCAGTTTTTCCAATGGTTGCCCCAGTAAGAGCAACAAGAATATCACCCTTATTTATTCTATACTTTTCAAAATTTGTCAAACGGTTTTCATCTATGTAATCACAAGAAGATAAATCAATTTGCCCATTACCTTTTATCTGGGTGATTTTAAACACCTTGACACCTTCATCAGTGAAGTCATACTGTCTAAATTGGTGACCATGTCTTAATTCAGCGATATTGCTGAATTTTACTGATTCCCAATCACTTGGAATATTATCATATTCTTTCAAGATTCTTAATTATGGTTTGTTTCAAATTGTCGCTTTTTCCAAAGAGATCTATTAGCTGTGCTTTGAAAGTAGCCATTTTCTCCTCAAATGGTATCCCATCATCTTCCTCATTTTCGGCTCCAACATATATACCCGGTGTCAGCTTATAATCCTGCTTTTTTACTTCTTCAAGCGTGGCAACCTTACAGAATCCTGCAACATCTTCATAATGTCTATCTGCCTTACGCCACTCATTATACACACCGGAAATCTTCTGGACATCCTCATCATTGAATACCCTTAGTCTCCGTGTTACCATTTTACCAATCTTGGAGGTGTCAATGAAAAGAATCTCATCCTTTCTGGCCCTGTAGCCATCTTTACCCTCCCTGTTTCGACTTAAAAAGAACAAACAGGCCGGAATACTGGTAGTCATAAACAACTTATCCGGTAGCCGCACAATGCAATCAATTAGACCATTATCAACCATGTACTTTCTGACATTCTTTTCCCCGGTGTTGTTAGTGGTCATAGCTCCATTTGCCATAACGAAACCTGCAGTACCCAATTCATTGAGATGTGAATAAAAAGTCTGCATCCACATATAATTTGCATTTCCATCAGTGGTAAATTCGGTTTTCTTACCTAATAGCCTTGGATCATCATCGGCAAGGTCCTCCGGATGCCATACTGATACATTAAATGGGGGATTTGCAATGACGAAGTCTGCTTTAAGTTCAGGGAATTTATCATTAAGTAATGAATCTCCAAGTTTAAGGTCGAATGGCAGATCACGAAGCAGAAGGTTCATCTTGCATAAACGAAGCGTCCCCTCATATCTTTCCTGCCCATAAACGGAAATGTCAGCTTTCTTGCCACCGTGAGCCTGAACAAATTTCATCGACTGTACAAACATACCACCACTTCCACAGGCAGGGTCAAAGATTCTTCCCTTGTATGGCTGCAGCATTTCCACCAGTAACCTTACTATTGAGCCAGGAGTAAAGAATTGACCAGCACCTGAGCCTTCTGCCATTGCAAACTTTCCAATATAGTATTCGTAAATTCGTCCAAGAATATCCGATTCCGGATTCTCTTTCTCAGAAAACTTCTTCTGAGAGAAGAGAGTAATCAGGCCACCCACCTGTCGGGCTGTTAACTGGCTCTTTACAAATATAGGTGGAAGGAGACCTTTCAGGTCAGGGCTTGTCTCTTCAAGGATATCGTCAACTATCTTAAAGGCGTTATCTACCTTTACCTTAATATCATCAACCTGTGAGTTATTCTCCAGATACTGCCAGGTAGAATTCTCTGGAAGGACGAAAACGTTCTTAGACCTGTATTCGTCGGGATCCTCAAGCACATAACTTATTTCTTCTCGATCAGTAGTATAGTAATCAGATTTAGGATCATTCAGAAGTGATTTCAGCTCGTCCCTTCGCATATCATATCTTTCAGAGAGGTGTTTCAGGAAGATCAGGGGTAAAACATAGTCCTTGTACTGGTTTTCTGCCACTGCTCCACGCAGTTCATTCGCTGCTGCCCACAATTCCTTTTCAAAATCGATGTCAGCTTTCAGTTGGTTGTTCATTAGTAGATGTCGTGTATTAAAACATCTAAATTAGTGTAATTAACCGATATTTGGAAACTGTAGTCACAGAAAAGGTCTAAAGGTAATTTGCATAAAGATGTTATGCGGTGGATCATAATTAAGATCCTTCAAAACTTATAGTTACATTAGTATTATTGATGATTTATTTATGAAATTTAGCTTTTTCGTGTATGTCTATTTCCGGATGCAATTATTGTTATAAAGAAACCTAATTGAGCAGAAAATATACTTTTAGACATTGTATTCACTTAATTATGAAGAAGTTTGTCAAATTCATATATGGTTTTTTTAAAATATGGCAATATTTATATCATGTTTTCAACCTTCCTGCCCACAAATTCGCCACTAAAATAGTCCTGTAATATAGTATTGATCGATGTTTAAGATAGGTTTCCCCTAAATAAGACCTTTTAGGTTATAAAATGGCTAAAATTAATGCAAAGATCCACTTGAATCCCGCTTGTTATCAAAGTTACAGACACGTTAAGGTTTTTATTAGGTAAGTGTCTATCTGTTAGCTGTCACTGTATATAATTCAGATGTGCAATTTTGATACAAAAATGAATCTGCGGTCCCGCCCCCCCTCACTCATTACTATTATTCTTTTCAGATCATGACGAATATAAGGGTCTAACCTTATATGATTCTAAAGCCAGTTATTATGTAAAAACCGTATGTAATTATGTATGCCCAAAAATAATGTAGAATTGTATTGGATTGGTTAATAAAGTCTAAGAAAAATTGGATAGAGTAGTGGAAGAACTCGCACCAAAAACCTTTTGAAAAATAATAATTTAGCAATGGGTGTCTGTCTTTCCATCAGCAATTAGTGCTATGGAAAATTAATTGTACGACCAATATCGATTAAATACTAGGGATTATCGTTTAATATTAGTGAAATTCATGTGAGGTAAAAATGTATACATTAGGTTTTAGATAGTACATATATTTCAATATCTCGGGTTAAATTCAACAATAAGTTCTTTACTCCTGCAGACAGCAAAAACTCCATGACCTCCTTTAATATTACCGGTAATATTAACCGGCTCAGAAAACGGGTCTTGGGTTAAGCGGTCGTAATAATACAAACTTTGAGCCCATTCATATAGTTCAACAGGGATAGATTGTATCCTGATTCTAATGGAGTGATAAAACTCGCAATCACGATTAGAACCCCCAAATCGGTAATTAGTCCACAGACCATGAAACTGTGTTGATACACTTACTATACACTCATTACCTGGTATTTTGCTTCCATCAATAAAATACGCGTTAACGGGAGATGCTTCTCCTCTATAATATCCCGAAAGTGGTTTTTGGAATAACCTTATATACAAACCATGCCACCTAGCAAAAAAACCTGTCGTGTTACATTCTCTTACTGAAAAGTTAAGATAGCTGAATTCTCTTTCAACAGGGGTCCATTGCCATGAATGTATTCCATCCATAATAAGAGCATAATACTGGTTCTGCCTATCATTCTTATTAAAAGAAAATTTTATTGTTGCCGATTTTAACGAATCTATGTCACCCCAGATTTCATCAACAGGTTCATTGGGGATTATGTATTTTTTCTCAACGGAAATTAATTCCGGGTCAGCAGGAAGTTCAGGTACGGTGACCTCAGAGTATATATCGGGACAGTCTTTTTCTTTGGCTTGTAGATATAGTTTTTCTCCCCCTGAAAAAGAAATGCTGTCATCTAAAATAAAACCAAACGGATTTAACAGAGGCTTTTCACTCTGAAAATCTTTAAAAAAACCTTCGGATGAAGAAATTGTAAATGAAAAATCCCTTAGAGAATCGTTTAGTTCTTCAGGATATTCAGACTGATATGATTTCTCAAAAGAAACCGATCGTATGTTATTAGTATCTCGAGAGAATTCTAAGAATAAAGGATATGAAGTAGTATATGACGAGGCAGATGTATCAATATCAATCATACTAATAATACACAGTTTTTCCGGCAGATCCGGCCTGTAGAACCTGTCGGGAGCTTCACAACGGTTGATAAATAGCATAAAAAGCAGTACTACTATTATGCAGCAAGTTCCTTGAATGATTCTAATAGAGTATCTTATTTTGGTCAGTGTATGTGCCATGTATCATTGAGATTTTTAAAGAAATAATCTTCCATGTTTATGTCCACAACCAATTCTTTACTTCTGCATATGGCAAAAACACCATTTCCTCCCTGAATATTTCCGTTAAGGTAAACCGGTTCGGAGAAGGGATTATCCGATACCCTGTCGTATGTGTATAAACTTTTCTGAAAATTATATAACTCTTCGGATATTGAAAGAAGTACAATCCGGAATGATTTTATTAAAAAATAAACACATTTTTCATCACTGAACCGGGTCGATAATGTGATATTACATTTATCCCCTGATATTCTGCAACTTTCAATAAAACAGGCATAAACTGGAAATTCCTTTAAACTAATACGGGGAGTGGTGTGCTCATTACAGATATATTGATCCATTTCAAGGCCATGCATCATCGAAAAAAAAGCCTGGGTATTTGATTCTTTTACAGTAAAATCAAGAAAACTAAACTGAGACCAGTATGAACTGCTCCAAGACTCTCCCTGACCTAATAATAAAATTGCATAGTAATTATTCCTGCCCTGATTGGTAAAGGAAATATTCAAAACTGCGGTTAATACATCTGTTATACCTGTGCATGGTTGGGGCTCTGACAATGTAGTTCGCTCAATACTGTAAGATATCAGTTCAGGCATTGGAGGAGCCTCTGGAAGAAAGATCTTCGCCGTAATTTCAGGCGTATTATCTTCAATAGCCTTTAGGTAGTATATGTCTCCGGAGTGAAACTCAACACCATCAGGTATTTTAAAATTCCTTAACTCTTTTATTACACTGTCGCTTCCGTAGCTGATTATTTCCTCATCTTCAGGCGTACTTATTGAGAATGAAAATCCCCTTAACGAGTCAGTGATTTCACTGGTGTATTCTGACTGGTATGACTTTTCAAATGATATGTTGCGGAGATTGCTGTTAAGTCCATATGAAAATGCTAACAGGCTGTCATGCACAGTATTATCCGCATCAATTATACCAATGCAGCACAGCTTTTCAGGCATATCCGGCCTGTAGAACCTGTCGGGAGCTTCACATCCTGTAAATTTTATTAGCATTATAAGAAATAGTAAAATAAGATATAACGGATTTGAGTGTTCCCGAATGTAAAGATTCTTTTTACCAGACCTCTTGTGTCCGTCATTGACTATTTTTTTGCCTAACAGGTTATTCATAGACTTATATTTTTCTGTCAGTGTATTTTTGTTTCAAGTATTCTTTTTATCTCTTTCAAACATCTTTCCGATAACCTGGCCCTCAGGTTGTTATTCATTTGTATCTGTCGTGTTTTAATTAATAATTCTTCGATATGGTGAAGGTTGATAATGTATGACCTGTGACATCTGTATAGTGCTTTTTCGCAGTAATTCTTATTTATGCAGGATAGATTGTTAAGTACTCTTTCAGGTTTCACTTTTTCAATTGTATATACCAGACTGCAATTTCCATCAGCTTCAAGCATAATAATTTCATCATAATCAAAAATTCTTAATCCGAGAGAGGATTTAAGGGTTATTGGTTTTATTGTTTTATCTGGCAGCATATTCCAAGCTTATACTCTAATATTTTATCGTTACACTCACCGATGGCATGACAGGGAACAAGGAAATATTCTTAAAGTAATAAATCTGTTCCTGCTCGTCATATGTTCTCCTGAAATAGTAAGTGTTTTTCCTGTTATAAACGTTATAAATATCGGCATCAATCAGTACCGAGAACCTTTTCACCGGAATGACATACCTGCATGACAGGTCGAGCCTGTGGTAATCGAAATACCTGATATTGTTCTTTGTTTCGAACCATTCGCCGTAGGATGTCTCATGCATGTATATTGTCGCCGGTGATCCCGATACAAACACCCAGTTAAGTCCGAAGCTCATCCTTTCGTTCAGCCTGTATTTGGCTGCTATATTTATATTATGCGGCCTGTCGGCACTTGAGGGTATCCATATCATACCTTCCGGGCTGTTCCATTCTCGCTCAGACCTTGAATAAGTGTAGGAAATATTGCCTGTAAGCCGTCCTCTCTTTTTGATAATACCCGTCTCGATCCCGTAGGCTCTTCCATCTATCATATCTAGCAGTTCTTCAAAAGAGCTGTCAAAAATAAAGCTTGCCCCGGGATGGAAATCAACCATTCCGGAAATATTCTTGTAGTAAGCATCCAGGGTCCATGCAATATCATTATTGATATTCCCCTGGAAACCTGCAGAAAATACATCCGAGATTTCAGGGCCAAATTCCCGCGATACCGGCAGCCATAACATAGTCCTCAGACCGGCGTTCGATCCTTCCACGGAATGATCTGTCTGACTCAGCCTGACATAGTTGATATGCGGTGAAATAATACCTCCCGGCTTGTATGCCAGCCTGAGCCTTGGTTCGGGGATAAAATATTTTGTATCACCTGTAAAGATACCTGACAGTCTCAGACCGGCATTAATCTGCAGACCGGTCAG
>Ga0315533_1001342_pt1 | contig 18915 bp, 18 predicted proteins | sample SalMarSW160130MG_FD_203081 | JGI IMG/M metagenome (GOLD analysis project Ga0315533, IMG submission 203081) | Salt marsh sediment microbial communities from the Plum Island Ecosystem LTER, Massachusetts, United States - Salt Marsh Sediment SW1601-30 ... | reverse complement strand
CCCTCATTAAGAGCCTTTTCAACTAGCTCTTTAACCTGGGGAGCTTTCCCTTTAATGACACTATCAGCGATTTCTTTAAAATCTGCCATTCTTTCTCTCCCTGTTTATTTTGAAAGTATTGTTAAGAGTTTTTACTAATTCTTTCCTAAACTCTTTATTTGCAAGTATTTCAGTGAAATTGACTTGTCTTCTGCATCAATTATGCCCCAACTTTTTTTACTGAACTCTCCTTTTTGGACAATTTTAGATAACTAAAAAGGTTAATAGTCTTTTTGTTTAATCTGTTTATAGGCCTTTATTAATTGTGCCCAGGCCAAAAAAGGATTACCACTTGTCTCGTTAGTTTCCATACTGATAAGTGAACAGTTACTACCGATTAACTACTTTTCCTTAATATTTCCCGTATTCTTTAGCTGTTTTGAGTCAAGTCCAATTTTTTCTGTAAATTTCCTCCAAGATGAAGGAATTATTTTTAAAATGATTTTTCGAGAATCGTCAGTTAAATAATTGTGATTAGTTCTTTCAGGAGACCCACTTACTTCATATCAAAGGTTCCACTGACTCAAATGCTTTATTAGTCTCGATTACAGAGAGATCATCAAGCTCCTTCTTGGCCCCTTGAATTTTCAAGCAGGGTAAAACATTGACTGGGCCAAAACTTAGCCCCTATAAGGCCTTAATGAAGCCCTTTCTTGCTCCAAAATGAGGCAAAAAGTGGAAAAATCTGCTCTTCCTCATATTGACAAGAGAGAGGAACCCAACAAAAGAATAGACTTTTCCTATTGAGAATTACCCAGAGAAAGGAAGCTCTTTAGGTAGAGGCTGCTAGGACACCTACATCCGAGTTCACCGGCTCCACCTTAAGAATCTGATTTTCTCCCTCGTAGAACTCCTTCATCTTGAGACATCTTTTATCGGTCAGCCATCAACGTTTAGTTAATTGGTGCTGTTGCCAGAGCAATATATTTCTCAGAGGCACCATAGTAAAGCCACCATTTGTCCTGGTGCATTGCTAGTGATTCCATAAACAGAACATCTCTGTAATCTCCTTCTATCTCATATGATTCTCTTGCATAAAGAACAGGATATTCTAATTGTACAGCATTATATTGTTATTTGTAAATCATTGATAATAGGTACAATACTTTTCCATGGCATCGAAGGTCGCTTTGATATTTTCTATAGATCCCCTTTCACTTTATTAAACACTTTTTGTTAACTTACTTGAAAGGGATTATTTATACTTTTCCCATTCTTCAAACATCATTCTTACATTTTCAAATCTGGCAGCAGCGCCAAACTCACATTGAGCAATTATCCCTCCACACTTTCCATCAAGAAATTGTTTTAGTCTTTTTACGGCTTCTCTAACATCATTCGAATTTTTAGAAGGAAGTATATGCTGTCTATCCATTTCACCCCAAAAAGTAATTCTTCCTTTAAATTTTTTCCCGATTTTTTCAATGTCCATGCAGAAAAGCTGAGAATTAATAGCATCTACACCTATCTCAATTAAATCCTCATAGATATCAAATATATATCCATCTGAGTGCATAAAAGCAAATTTGCCTGCACTATGGATGAGATTACAATAATCCTTATAAAGAGGTTTAAAAAAATTTTTCCATAGTTTGGGAGATATCAAAAGCGAGTTTTGAGCACCCCAATCATCGGCAAATATAACACCATCGACTTCTGTTTCTGTCCATATTTTAATTTCCTTCAAAAAATATTTATGCACTATATCCCTTAATTCAAAAAATTGAGGGGGTTGGTCTATAATATCCATATATAAGTTGGGTGTACCCCTTAACCACTGCATTCTCTCAAAAGGATTGGCCCATCCTCCCAGAATAAACTTATCACTTTTCCTACAGTTTTTATTTATCTGCTTTCTACCTTTACTTAAAATATCCAGAAGTTTATAAGGTGGCTTAACTTTATTTATGTCAGCTAAATTCGTTATTATAGGCTCTTTCACTTCACCTATTATCCCCTCCTGGACATTTTTAAAGATGCATCCCCACTCATCCATATAGGTTCCTATTTTATAAGGATCTTCTTTAATGCGATTTTTATTGAAGAAATTATATCCTAATTTTTCTATATCCGGAGGAAACTTTTTTAGAATAGCCTTTATCTGTTTATCATATCTTTTTAAAGCTATAGGAAGTATCCATAAGTCACGCGGTATCCTATCAATAGAGCTAAAGGTAAGAGCTCGTTTTACTCTTTCACGCGAAGTCATATTAATTCCTCAGATTGATGTATCTAGACAATTTTCATATTTTCAGCAGACTCCCAACTTACATCTACAACGCTTGATATATTTTCTCTTTGATTCATTCTTTATGCCTCCCTCAAGAAATGCCTCAGGACAATTTTTTTTGCCTCGCTGTGTCTAGCTGGTTAATTGGTTAATTCCTCTCACCTTCAATTTCTTCGGTTCCATATCAGCGGCTGATGTCTGAACAGGATTTACGATGTCCACTCCGATGACTATGAAATCACCAATCACAGCTGAAATACTACCACAGCTATGTAGAAACACAGCCATATCAGAATTATCTTTGACATAGCGATAAATTTTTTGGCGTCTCGGCTTAAAAAAAACGCCGGTACATATCTGGCGAGATTTGCATACCAGCTTACGTGCCTAAATCATCCCCCATCTGGCATAATACCTACCAGGTTACCATCAGAATGGAACAGCTCCACCCTCTTCTTCTCCTTATTTTTCAGTTATGCAGTTCCAAAATTCAGACCCTCTTCCAGCATTATCAGGTAATTTTTAACCGGGATATAGTTAGTAATAGAATTGCCAGAACCCAGAGCAAACTTTCCTTTGGCCATACAATTAGTAAGGATACCTCTTATGTATTCTCGCAGCTTATTTTCCTCGTAAGAGGCCAAGACATTTATATCTACTCCCCCTAAAACGGCAATTTTATCTGAATATTTTTTATAAAACTTATCTACGGGGATGATTTCATCTTCAAATGAATGCTTGCCATCTATTTTCACATCCTCTATCAAGTCATCCATAATTACTTCTACGTTCCCGCAAGAATGAAGTAAATAAGGTACATTGTGCTTATGGGCAAGCTGGGCATACTTCTTATGCCAGGGAAGAACATATCTTCGCAGAGTCTGGGGTGAAATAAGAGTAGCCGTTTTAAATCCCATATCATCTCCCTGGAAAAGTGCATAAATATTGGGAATTTCAACGATATTTTTGTAAAATTCATATATTGTCTGACCAACTTTATTAAATATAGCTTCAATCAAATCGGGATCGTCATATAAAGCATAAGAAAGGCTCTCGTAGCCCATAAGCCAGATTACATTTTCCAGTACTCCTCCCCCGTGAGAGACAATAAATCCCATACCAGAGGGTAAATTCTGGCTTATAAACTCATAAGGAGAAAAATCAAAATCTTTCATTTGCGGCCAGCGGTAATTTTCAAAATCTTCCCTACAGGTGACGACGCCATTCTTTTCCTCAGCCCACTCTCTCACCCCTCTGGAAAGGCGAGCGGTATCATCTGTTTTTCTTCCTTTTCCTCCTGTAAATCCTGCATTAGTTTCAAATCTTACATAATCATAGCCCATTCTGTACCAGAACTGGATATAGTTCTTCAAATATTTATTACTATCTTCCAATGGCTCTACCCAGTCTAATCCCAGAAGTTCTCTAGAAATTTCACGTCTGATTTCTTCATCTATTAAATATTCCATGACTACTCCTCTGGAAGGAATAGACTTGCCCTTAATAATTTTTATGAAATTCTGAGGTTCTGAGGTTCGGAAAACTGGATTTTAGCCTCTGAAACCCGCATAAGTTCGAGCATAATTTGTTGTGATTAGATTTTTCTCTCACTTTCTCTGAGGAAAGTTTCTGATATGATCAGAACAAAACACTCAGAGGGTGAGAAAAATGCTCTTTCTATTTAAACACTTCAAGAACCATGTTGTTCCTGTTAATTCCAAAGTCAAGATCTTAAAACGAAAAGGTCGAATAACTGTTCTTTGCTGCAAGATACCTTTTATGCAGTATAGGGAAGAAGATTTAATTTCCCAGAAGATTGCAATGCTACAGTTATATCTTAACGGCTTTGCTAATCAGAAACAGGTTGCTCAAAGTTTTGGGGTTCATCCTAACACAATATCTAATCTCGTCCGCTCCTATGAAAGAAAAGGAGATCTATCTTTTCTTGAGACTAAAAAAGGTCCTAAAGATGCTCGTATTCTTACCCCAGCAGTAAGACGAATCATCTACGAGGAAGCTGTTCTATCTCAGGGAAAACTCTCAGAAAACGAACTATCTCAGATAGTCAGCACCAGAATTGGTGAGCCTGTTAGTCAAAGAAGCATCGGTAGAGTCTTAGAAGAAGGAGGATTTAAGAAACAAGCTGAGACAAACTATTCTTATGCTCAGTTGTAATTTGATCTCCTTCAGGAAAAAGAGAATAAACAGCTAGAGCTAAACTTTAGCTCTAGTCTTTCAAGCTCTTTCTCACCTGCGGTAAACAGGACTTCTTCTCTTCGAAAGGATACAGTTTCTTTAACGAAGGACCCTACTTGCCTTAATAGAGTTGACCAGTTTTATTTAAAAAGACTCTCCAAAGGCTGTATCTGCCAGTATGGGGGAATCTTGATCTATAACCATCTCATAGAGAAACTAGAGTTCGGCTCACTTATGGAAGAATATCTATCTCCTCTGAATACTCGTGAGATTAGCTCTAAGGAGATCTGCTATTCTCTACTTTATGGAGCTCTCCTAGGAGTAAGATCAATAGAGGCCTTCGATAGGTTTTTCAAAGAAGACTTTGGAATTCTTTTGGGAAGAGCCACTTCTTTTTCTGCCAAAACCTACAGAAAGTTCTTTGACGATATATCTTCTCTGAATAAGACTGAAGAGCTCATGCTTAGCTTTGCTCAGAGGTTCTTAAAATGCAAGATCGTTCAGATAGGCATCTTTTACTTCGATGGTCACTTTATTCCCTATCATGGATTAGAGAATCTAACTAAAGGCTTCTATACTACCATACGATTAGCCATGAAGGGTAATCTACATTACTTTGTGAACGATAAAAGTGGCAGTCCCCTCTTCTTTATGCTTAAGGAAGCCCAAGTAGATTTAATCAGGATTATCCCCGAGCTAATAGCTAAGACCAGGCAAATCATTAAAGAATACACTCCTAAGATAGAACCTCTTAAGATCTGTTTTGAGAAGGGAGGATGGAGTGCTCCTTTTTTCAAAGAGCTAGATACAAAGTATCGAGTGTTGTTCTACACCTGGCGAAAGAATATTCCTGTCGGAACAAATGAAATACCCGAAGAGGAATTCAAAGCCTGTTTAGTTAAACTAAAATATGAGAAGATGATAGTCAAATATCTGGATGAGACTATCTTCCTAGAAGATTATGGAAAAATCCGCTCTCTTAGCGTTATTCACCCTAAGAGCAAGAAAAGATCCCAGATTCTTACCAACGACTTTAGCTCCCAGGCTAAAAAGGCAGTTCAGATTATGTTTGGCCGTTGGGGTCAGGAGAACTTTTTCAAAATAATGAAAGAAAGATATCATCTTGATTATTTTCCTGGTTATGACATTGAGGAGCTAGAAAATCAGCCTCTGGTCAAGAATCCTAAACTTCTTGGAGCCAAGAGAGCTAAAAAGAAACTGCAAGTTGAGCTTGCTAAGAAGAGAAAGACGCTTGTTACTAGATTTACTACTAAAAAGAAAAATGCTATCTCTCTTGGTGAATATAAACAAAAACAGGCATCACTTATTAATGAAATGAAAATCTTAAAAGAGAGAATAGCTCAAATAAATAAAGAGATGGAAAAATTACCTCCTCGCATCTCTGCTCTTGAGGTATATAGCAAGAGAAGGTTTTCTATCTGTGACTTTGAGAAAAAGCGCTTCTTTGATCTTATCAAGATAGTTGCTTACAACATAGAGCAAGAGATGACAAAAGCCTTCTCTTCTTATTATACCAGAAAAGACTGTTATCAAGTTATGAAAATGATCCCCGAGCGAACTACCGAGGTTAAGCTAGTAAATAATGATACCATTTTAGTTAAGATAAAAGACCTGGGAGCCGATCGGATGAATCAGCTTGCCCAAAGATTCTTAACTGATACTAATAAGTTTGGAGGCAGAACTCTCGACAAATTTCGGCTCAAACTCTCATTTGACGTGGAGTTGCAAGAATAATTTCACTTGCCACAATCACAAAAAAATATGCTCAATGACTCTCGAAAATGTCGAGTTTTCCGAACCTCAGAAATTATTGACTTCGTCAAGAGCCCAAAAATCTTGTGTTACGGAAAAATTGAAAGTAGATACTGATCTTGGGAGCTCAGGGAAAAGTGGGATAAAATGAGAGGTTCTGATAAGAAAATGAAAAATAAGGAGAGGAGTTCTATCCACTATTTTTGGATATATTCAAAAGAATTCCAATGGCAACTAAGCTAACCAGTAGAGAAGAACCCCCGTAACTGATAAAGGGAAGGGTTGTTCCCGTAGTAGGCAAGAGCACAGTAGCCACCCCCATATTGACTATGGCCTGTACGCAAATCAAAGAAGTTAACCCCAGGGCCAAAAGCTTTCCTAAGTCATCAGAAGCCTTTCGGGCAATCCACAAACCTCTATAAGCAATAAAAAAGAATAAGGCTACAATGAAGAAGGTACCTACAAAGCCCAATTCCTCGCCGATAACAGCAAAGATGGAATCTGTATGAGGAGTAGGAAGATAGAAAAGTTTCTCTTTTCCCTGGCCCAAACCTAAGCCCCACAGTCCACCTGAACCTAGAGATGATTTTAAATGAATTGAATGAAATCCTGTTCCTAGAGGATCCTGCTCAGGGTTAAGAAAACTCATTATTCTGCTTTTACGATAGCCTACCTCGAAAATAGAAAAGTATAAAGGCACTGAAGCCAGAAAGATAGTATAAAGCAAATGAGAGATGCGAGCTCCTCCAGCATAAAGGAGAATAAAAGCAATCACAGCTATAATCAAAGCTGAACCCAGATCTGGCTCCATAACTACCAGAATAGATATAACTCCTAAAATAATGAAATAAGGAAGAGAGCCACTAATATAACTTTTCATTTTATCTTTCTTTTTCACGAGGGAGAAAGAAAGATAAATGACCACACCTAATTTAGCTATCTCACTGGGGGTGAAAGAAATGAATCCTACTCCTATAGAACGATAAACTCCTCTTGACTCTTCACCAATCCCCGGCACAAAAACCATACAAAGAAAGAGAAAGGTAAGAAAAAGAAAGGGTCTATATAGAACTCTATACTTCCTATAGTTGAACTTGGCTGATAACCAGAGAGAGATAATGCCTATGGCAAGCCAGACTAACTGCCGCTTTAAGTAGAAGTAAAGATCACCACGATTTACATAGGCAAAGGCAGCACTAGCACTGAAAAGGGCTGTTAGCCCTATTCCTAACAAAATAAAAGTGGTAAAGAGAAGTAAGTAATCAATATGGCTATCTTCTTTCAATTTCCTTCTCCAGTCTCCTTACTTCTCTTTTAAAGACTTCTCCCCTCTCCTTATAATCCTTAAATTGATCAAAACTGGCACAACCAGGAGAAAGCAAAATAGAGTCTCCTCTCCGAGCATCCTTGAATGCCTGCCTAACCGCCTCTCTTATGTCTTGTACCTCTTCGATGGGACATAGATCATTGAGTTGATTTCTTATACTTCTCTTTACTTCACCCAACAGGATTAGCTTTTTCACTTTTTCTCCCACAATTTTTTTCAAAGAAGAGAAATCAGCTCCTTTATCTTTTCCTCCCATAATCAAAATCGTCTTCTTGCTTCTGAATTCTAAAGAACTCCTCACGGCATCCTCATTAGTAGCTTTAGAATCATTAATAAATTCTATCCCCTCTACTTCTCCCACCCATTCGACTCGATGGGGCAGTCCTTTGAATTCCATTAGAGCCTCTCTAATGATTTCCGCCTCTATTCCATAGAGTGAAGCAATAGCAACAGAAGAAAGAATATTCTCTAAGTTATGAGAGCCAGCAAAGGTTATTTCCTTATAAGAGGCAATCTCTTCTTCCTTATCAAATCGTCTTTTTATGCGAGCATCCTGAAGAAAAACCCCCTTTTCTAAGTTATTCTTTTTGCTCACAAATATAACCTGTGCCTTTGTTTTAGAAGCAAATGGATAAACTCTGGCATCGTCCCTATTCAAAACAGTGAAATCTTTATTCTTCTGGTTAAGAAAAATACGAGCTTTCAAATCACTATAATTTTCTAAGCTCAAGTGTCGATCAAGATGGTCAGGGGCAATATTGAGAATACAGGAAATGTAAGGTGAAAATTTATCTATAGTTTCTAATTGAAAAGTGCTTACCTCAGCAACTATTATCTCACTCTTTCCTCTGGCTATTTTTGCTAAGGGAATACCCACATTCCCCGCTATTTGAACATCCTTACCTGCCTTTTCCAGAATTTTCCCGGTAAGAAAAGTAGTGGTGGTTTTTCCATTTGTTCCAGTAATAGCCACCAGAGATTTCCCTCTTAAGAAACGAAAGGCGAGTTCCAGTTCTCCCAGTATGGGAATGCCTCTGAGGCGGGCTTTCTGGAGCAAGGGAATAGTAAGGGGAACTCCAGGAGAAACAACAATAAGCTCTTTTCCCTCAAGTAGACTCAGAGGATGAGGCCCCAGGATTGCCTCTATTCCTTTCTGGTTCAACTTTTTCGCTTCACCTCGTTTATTTTCACTATCTTCTATCTCTCCTATTGTTACTATCGCTTTCTCATCTTTTAGAAGATGAGCCGCTGCTACCCCACTGACCCCCATCCCCAATACCAGAACCTTTTTACCTTTAAGTAACATTTCCCCCTCACCTTAGTCCTCTCCCCCAAGGGGAGAGGACACGAGTATCCAGAATCGAGTATCCAGAACTCATACTTTTTTCTGTCATTAGATTGCTTCGGCTACACCTCGCAATGACATTGTCTTTTCTTCCTTCCGAGCAACTAGCGACAAGCAACCAGCAACGAATTTATCTCCATAATAAGCTACTCAACCCAAGCAAAGCTAAAAGGGCGGTTATTATCCAGAAACGAACCACTACTTTAGGCTCCTCCATTCCCTTCAGTTCATAGTGATGATGAAGAGGACTTATCCTGAAAATTCGCTTACCCCTTGTCTGAAAGAAGAAAACCTGCAAAAAAACCGAAAGAGTCTCAATAACAAAAATTCCTCCTATTAAAATAAGCAAGATTTCTTGCTTTATCAAAATAGCTGTAATGGCCAGAGCCCCTCCTAAAACCTGGGCTCCTGTTTCTCCCATAAAGATCCGCGCTGGGTAAGTATTATACCAGAGGAAACCAACAATTGCCCCCAGCAAAGCTCCCCAAAAAACCATCAGTTCACCAGCTCCAGAAACATAGTTGATATTCAAGTAACGGAAAAAAAGACCGCTACCAGCAAGATAAGAAAGAAAAGCATAACCTAAGCCAGCAATTAATACACATCCAGCAGCTAATCCATCAAGTCCATCAGTAAGATTAACACTGTTGGGGGTAGCGACAATTATGGATATAATCAAAGGAATATATAACCATCCAAGATTTAGACTGAGCCTGGTAAAAGGAATGTTCAAATATTTACTGAATCCCGGCTGATAATAGAGATAGAAAGCAACCAGAGAGGCAAAAACAAATTGAATAAGCAATTTATAGCGGGTTTTCAATCCACGCGAACTTTCCCTTCTGGCTTTTAAAGCATCATCTAGAAATCCAACCAGAGCAAGAGAAAAAATGACCAATAGAGAAATAAGAAGGAATCTACTTTTCAGATTAGCAAAAAACAGAATAGCTAACCCCGCAGAAGCAATAATAAATATCCCACCGGTTGTAGGGATACCCTTCTTCATCTCATGGCTATCAGGAGTATATGAGCGGATGTAATCAACCCACCCTTCTCTTTTGGATTTATCGATGAAGGCCTTGAGCATCCATAAACTCAAAACAAGGGAGAGCAAACCCGCTGCTCCTGCTCGCACAGAAATAGAAGAAATCAAGAAATACAACATAATCTCTCCTTCAAATCTTTCACAATTTCCTCCATTTTCATACCTCTTGAGCCCTTAACTAAAAGAGAATCTCCTTTTTTAAGATAAGAGAAGAGTTCATTCTTTAGCTTTTCTCTGTCCTGGAAGAAAAAAGCATTCTTTATCCCTGCTTCCCTGGCTCCCCTACTCACCTCTCTGGAAAATTCCCCTAGAACAAATAAAACGTCAATGTCTGATTCTCCTGCCTGCTTACCCAATTGATAGTGATATAAGCCTGCTTCATTTCCCAGCTCTAACATATCCCCCAGAATAGCTATCTTCCGCTGCCCGCCTCTTTCCTGAAGAAGCTTCAAGGCTTCTTTCATAGACTCTGGATTAGCATTATAGGAATCATCAATGAGTTGACAGTCATCAAGGATGTAGAGCTGTGAATGCATAGGAGGAAGTTTAAAACTGGCCAGAGATTGGGCAATATCCGGAAGAGAGATACCTAAAACCAAAGATACTGCCGAAGCAGCTAAAGCATTGTAAATATTATATAATCCCGGGATGGCAATAGAAACAGGTATCTTATTTTTTCTATAGATTAAAGTGAAACTTATTCGCCCCTTGCCGCTAACTATACTATGAGCTTTTACATCAGCTTGATTCTCTATAGCAAAAGTAATCACTCTGCATCTAGCTCTTCTCTGCAATTCAGAAGTCCAATAATTATCCTTATTTAAGGCTAACCAGTTTGCCTCATTTTTATTTAGCCAGGGAATCAACTCTGCCTTAGCCTCTTTTATTTCTGCCAGGCTACCCAAAGGACCAATATGAGAGTGATGAATATTAGTGATTACTCCAATGTTCGGCTCGATTATCTCTGCCAGACGTGCTATTTCTCCCCTTGAGTTCATACCCATCTCCAGAATCGCCCATTTATGGCAAGGAGAGAGTTTAAATAAAGTAAGGGGGACTCCAATTTGATTATTGAAATTTCCTTCCGATTTTAAGGTGGAGTGCTTAGAAGAGACAATCTGCCAGACCATCTCCTTCACAGTGGTCTTTCCATTACTGCCCGTTATCCCTACACAAGAGAGAGAAAACTTCTTACGATAATAGAGAGCTATTTCCTGTAAAGCAAAAAGGGTGTCTTCCACTTCAATAAAAAAGAAATGAGGAGAAGGAAGAGGAGCCGGCTCGGAAATAATAGCCCCACAAGCACCTTTTTTATTTACCTCTTCGATAAACCTATGACCATTGAATCTCCTCCCCTGTAGAGCAATGAAAAAGTCCCCTTTTTTCAACTTTCGCGAATCAGTAGAGATTTTACGGGAAGGAATAAAGGAGGGTGAGAACCCTTTCTTGGATATGAGCTTTCCCTCTGTAACTTCTAATATCTCTTTGATGGAAAGTCCTGCTTGAGACATAGGTCTATTATACTATATTAGTACTGTTCTAGCAACATTATGCGTTAAGACGATTTCTCTCTGTTACTGGTCTAGTGAATCGTATTTCGTGAATCGCATTCCCCGTTTTTGTTTTTTGACCATTCACTATTCCCTATTCACCATTCACTCATCAGGCTTTGGCTGTGCTACCTTGCAGTCCAGCACCTTCGGCAGCACATATGAATTATTACGCTCCAAGAAGTTCTCGTACTACTTTTCTATCATCGAATTCTACTACTTTATCTTTGAAAATCTGCACTTTCTCATGCCCCTTACCGGCAATTAGAAGGATGTCTTCCTTTTGCATCTTTTCCAGGGCTGACTTTATCGCCTCCTTTCGGTCAACTACAATCGAATAATCCCTTCCTTTTTTACCCCCCTCTTCCATTATACCCTTTTCAATCTGAGCAACAATATCTCCTGGATCTTCACTGCGAGGATTGTCCGAGGTAATTACTGAATAATCGGCCAGTTTCAAGGCAGCCTTCCCCATAAGAGGTCGCTTTTGAGCGTCTCTGTCTCCCCCACAGCCAAATACCACTATAAGGTTACCTTTAACAATCCCCTGCAGAGTTTGCAGGACTTTCTTCAATCCATCTTCTGTGTGAGCATAGTCAACAAAAATATTGAAGCCGTTTTTGTTGTCGATAGGTTCAAGCCTCCCTGGAATCCGCTTTACCTCCTCCAGTCCCTCTTCAATTAGATAAATAGGTATATCCTCCTCCAGAGCAATTGAAGCTGCTGCCAGAGCATTATAGACATTATGAAGACCCAGGAGAGATAGATTTATCCTCTTTTTCTTCTCTCCCTCTAGAATGAATAGAACTCCTCTGGAGGTCATCTCTAAAATTCTCCCGCGTACATCAGCTTTCTTTTTAATCGCGTAGGTGGTTACCTCTGAGGAAACCCTGTCTATTAGATAATCAGCTACGGGATCATCAATATTGACTATAGCCTTCTTAGAAATTCTCTTTCTTGCTCCTTTGCCAAGCTTTTCAAACAAGGAAACCTTAGCTTCTAAATACTCCTGCCAGCTTTTATGGAAATCCATATGTTCCGGGGATAAATTAGTAAATACAGCCCGGTCAAACTCCACTCCCTCTACTCTATTAAGCGCCAGCGAATGGGAAGAAACCTCCATAACCGCATAATCTAGATTTCTATCTACCATTGTCTTGAGCATTCCTTGTAGGTCATGTGATTCGGGAGTGGTAATAGAAGAAGGGGAAAAATCTTCTCCCAGTATGTAATCAATAGTGGATATTTTCCCTACTTTAAATCCTGCTCTTTTTAAAATAGACTCCACCAAATAAGTTGTAGTAGTCTTTCCGTTGGTTCCCGTAATTCCAATCATCTTGATTTCCCTGGAAGGAAACCGATACCAGCAATTACTCAATTGAGCTAAAGCCAAACGTGAGGAAGGAACCTTTATTAGAACTACATTTTGCGGAATGGAAATAGATACATCTTTTTCCATCACTATAACTCGAGCTCCTTTCTCTATGGCCCGAGCAATGAATTGATGGCCGTCTTGTTTAAATCCAGAAATAGCTACAAAGATAAAATTGCTCTCCACCTTTCTCGAATCATAAGCTAGTCCCTCTACTTCCAGATTAACCTCACCTTTTATTCTGGCTATTTCCAAATCAGCAATAAGTTCTCCAAGATGCATACTATTCTCTCTTGCTAAGATGCCCTTACCGTAACCCACTCTTCTTGTTCAGATAGAATGCCCAAGTAAGGCAAAACTCTCTTCATTATCTTCTGGAAAAGAGGAGCAGCAATCTCTCCGCCATAATATGCCCCCGTAGGTTCTTTGATAATTACTATTCCAGCAATCCCAGGCGAAGCTACGGGGGCACAGCCCATAAAGGAGGAAATATATTTATTGGGAACATATCCTCTTCCCGTCGAGGCGGGAATTTGTGCTGTCCCTGTTTTTCCTCCAATTGAATATCCTTCTATCTTTGCTCTGCTTCCACTTCCTTTTTCCACCACTTGTTCCAATAATTCTCTCATCTGGACTGAAGTAGAAGGAGATATTACTCTTCTTACCACAGTAGGTTTATTCTCTTTTACTCTTTTCCCTTCCGCATTACGTATGTATTTAACTAAATAAGGCTTTAATAACTCACCTCCATTTACCAAAGCGCAGAAAGCAGTAAGAATTTGTAGGGGGGTAACAGCAATAGCCTGACCAATGGAAATAGCGGGAAGGTCGGTGAGAGACCATGAAGAAGCGGTCCTAACTATTCCCTTCGCTTCCCCAGGAAGGTCAATACCCGTTTTTTCTCCAAAACCAAAAAGGTGAAGGTACTCTGAGAAAATTTCTTTATCCATTCTACTGGCTAATTTAATCATCCCTATGGAAGAAGAATTCTGCAAAATGTCAGCCAGAGTAAAATCTTGATTAAATGGTTTCCAATCATGGAAAGTATGGCTGGCTATCTTTATAGTTCCCTCGCAATAAACACTCTCTTCCATAGTTATTAGTCCCTCTTCCAGGATAGCACTGGCAGTGATGGGCTTAAAAGTTGAACCAGGCTCATAAATAGAGTGAACTACTCTGTTTCTTCTGAAAAAAGGAGAAAAATCAGAATAATGATTGGGATCATAATCAGGCTTGTTGGCAAGAGCGAGTATTTCTCCTGTTTGAGGGTCCATAAACAACGCCTCTACAGATATAGCCTCAGTTTCTTCAAGAGCTAAAGATATCTCCTTTTCTACAATGGACTGGATAATATTGTCTATGGTTAAAACCAGGTCCATACCGGAGACGAGACCCTGGGTAACTCTTCTGGTAAGAGGAATTTCGTAGCCCAGAGCATCTTCTCTTATTAAAAAATGACCTCTTTTTCCTCGCAACTCCTCCTCATAGTAAAGCTCCAGGCCGGCTAGTCCCTGATTGTCTATTCCTGTAAAACCCAAAAGATGAGAAGCGAGTTCCTTCTGGGGGTAGAATCTCTCAGTTTCTTCCACAAAACCTATTCCTTCCAGAGCAAGAGTCTCAATCATCTCTTTTTTAATGAGAGGAAGCTTCCTCTTTAACCAGAGGAAAACCTTTTCTTTTTTTAGTTGTTTAACAAGAGAGGATTTTTTCATTCCCAGAATAGAAGATAACTTTCCAGCTACTTCTTCCGGATGAGAGATTTTTTTAGGGCAGGCATAAAGAGAATAAGAAGGAATATTAATGGCTAATTTTTCTAGATTACGGTCATAGATTATCCCCCTTTCAGGCAAAATATCAACTTTTCTGACCTGGCTTTTACTTACCTGCTGTTTGAATTCTTCATGTTCAATAATCTGTAGACTGTATAGGCGAGCCACGATAACCAAAAAAGCAAAACATATGAGAAAAAAGGGCAAATAAATATGAACTTTCTTATTCTGTTTGCTCAAAAATGTCTCCCCTTACTAACTCTTTAAGACGATTCCATATTTCAATCCAAAAAGAAGGCGATTCTTTTTTTCCATCAGATTCTTTTTTGATATATCTTACTGCTTTTGGCTCTATTAAGTCTAGTTCTTTTCGTGCATAATCCTCCAGTTCTCTCAAAGATAAATGAGAAGAAATCTTCCTTTTCAATGAACCATTTTCTTTCTCTATTGTCTCTATCCTGCTTTCCAATCTCTGGACAGCGTAGCTATTTCTGACTAAAGTTGTATTATGATATACTTCCATCCCTCCCCAGAGAAAAGCAAAGATAACAATTGATAAGAGCCACCTCATTTATATCCTTTCTGCTACTCTTAACCTGGCCGAACGTGCTCTCGGATTTATCCTCACTTCTTTCTTTGAAGGCCTGATAACCTTTTTAGTCAGAATATTCAACTTTTCTTCTTTGGCTTCATTGAACTTCTGTTTTACTATTCTGTCTTCCAGAGAATGATAGCTAATTACACAAACTCTCCCCTCTTTCTGTAGTAAATCAAAAGAATAACTCAAACTGACCCTTAGATTTTCCAACTCTTCATTCACTTTGATTCGTAAGGCTTGAAAAACCCTGGTGGCGAAATGAGTTTTTCTTCCCCTTCGAAATTTAGCCGGAACAGCTCTTCTCATTACCTCTAACAGGTCTGAAGTCGTCTTGATGGGATTCTGCCTTCTCTCTTCAACTACAAATTTTGCTATACGCCTTGCCCATCTCTCCTCCCCCAACTCAAAAAAAATATCTTCCAGTTCTTTCTGGGAAAGTTCACCTACCAGATGAGCAGCTGTGAGGGCCTGGGAAGAATCCATCCTCATGTCCAGCGACGCAGTCCAGCGAAAACTAAACCCCCGCGTCTGACTATCCAGTTGCATTGAAGAAAGACCTAAATCATATATAATACCGTCTAGTAAGCCAACATTCTCTTCTTTTAGAATCTGAGGCAGCTCTTTAAAATTTGCCTTGATGAGTGTGGTTTGTTCTTTGTACTCTCTTAGCTCTTGGCTGGCTATCTTAAGCGCTTCTTCATCTCTATCTATCCCTATGATTCTCACTTTCCCTCTCATCTCATCTAAAATAGCCCTGCTATGCCCGCCTGCCCCTACAGTACAATCTAAATAAACACCTCCCTCTCTTATATCAAGCCACCACAGGACCTCCTTGAGCATTACTGCTCGATGAAAAGATTTCAAATCCCCACATCCATAATCTCTTCTGATAGTTCTTCGAATATAGACCTTTGCTGTTTATAATATTTCTCCCACCTTTCTTCGCTCCAGATTTCTATCTTATTGAAAGCACCAATAATAACTATTTTCTCTTCAATTTGAGCAAAGTCTTTTAACCCTTGCGGTAAGGTAATTCTACCCTGGCTATCTGGTTGGACGGGATGAGCTCCTGAGAAGAGGAGTCTTACAAAAGCCCGGGAATTGGATTTGGTGGTGGATAGGTTTTTTAGTCGCTCTCCCAAACTCTGCCATTCCAAGGTAGGATAGAGAAATAAACTCTGCTCCAATCCCCGGGTAATTACAAATTCATCTTTATTGTCTTTTGTTTGCTGACGAAGTGAGGAAGGAATAATTAATCTATTTTTATCATCTATTGAGTGGTGATACTCTCCCATAAACATTGCTTGTATCCCCCCTCTCGCTACTAAGCGGACTATCTCCACTTAGCACCACTTTTTACCACTACACTCCATTATAGACCAAAAAAAACTTTTGTCAAGGAGAGAACTCCTCAAATGCCGTAATTAAGCTTCTTCTAGCTTTTATTTAATGGTAGCAAGGATTTGCTTGATTGCTATAGTAGGATTGCTACCTATAGCGACTGCGTCACTAACAGGGAAGAGTTAATTTAATTCTTACCAAAAAGAAACAGGTTCTTCTAAAATCTCTTTTATTTTATTTTTTATTCTGTAGGAAAAACGTTTTTCCTTTAACATTTTTTCCAAGGGTTCTCTTATATCTTCAATCGAACATATTTGAAAAAAACGAAAGATTTCTGTTATCCATTGTCTGGTCGTGTTATTAGAAGATGTATTATAAAGGTCTTTAACTAATACAGGTACAAGCTCTTTTCTGAACTCTCTTCTGTTAACAAATCCAAAAACCTTTATCTTGGAATGAACTTCTTGCAAAGTTTTTGGGGGAGGAATATTTCTGAAAAAATTAATGAGTAATTCAGAAGCCTCTTCGTTTTTGAAGGATGTAAATCCTGCAAGAGTTTCTATAGCCTTAAGGCGAACCTCTGAACTTGGACTTTCCAATTTCGTTGCATATTCCTCTACCGATCGACTGCGAAGGCTGTACGCAAGAAATATTTCTTCAACGGTTTCTTCATTTATATTATCATTTTTTGCTAATTCTTCTAACTCTTGCTCTAGTATTGGATCTTCTTTAATTTCCACCATTTCAAAATCTTGGCAGACTTCCTTATTTCCATCAAATTTTTTACGTGCTATTAATTCTTTACAGCAGTCGAAATTCTGCTTTTCCAGTAACTCATCAATATAAGGTTCAAAATCACTATCATTTAGACAAATACCAAACTCTGTTGGCTCATCAAGCCGATCTGGATAGTAACTCTGGCAGTTCATGCAAATTCTTTCTAATTCTTCATCCATAAAATCTATACCTCCTTTTGAATACGTTAATATTCCTCTTAATCTTCGCAATATTCAGGAAAATATTCTTCCCGTAGGATGTATAAGTAGTTCCGCAAATGAGTTAGATGGCTCCTATCTTATTGTAAATCCTCTAATTAAGCTTAACGACTGAATTCAGTGGCGGCGGATACGTCGTCTGCTGCAATGATTTGTTAAGCTTTATTTAATTGTTTTCTTATCCATGCAGGACTTCTGCGGTAATCAAGAATTGCATAAATTAATGCTTTATAATCGACTATTCTATAGTAAATAGCAAATGGAAATCGTTTTGAAAACATACGGTAATATGTATCAAAGTAAATGGGCTGAATTCCAGCATAAACTTGTAACGAATCAATGTCAGAAAATAAACTATCCAAGAAATAGTTTCCAAGACCAATTGCCTGTTTTTCATAGAAATGAAAACCATCAATCAAGTCTTGTGATGCAAATTCAAGAATACGAATTTTCATGTTAACGATTTTCTAATTCTTTCTTTTTCTTTGTTCCAATCATTAAATTTTTCTTTGCCTTTTGCCACGGATTTTTCACGTTGAGATAAAATATCTTTATGCCATGATGGTGAAGGTATTCTGTCTGCATGTCGACACAAATCATCCCACAAGGATTCCATGGCACGAATCTTATCTGCCGTTGTCATTTTATCAAGCTCAATTGTGATACTCATTAGTTCACCTCGCATGCTTTTCATTGATTATGGAAATATTCTGTAGATATCTTTTACGATGTGCAATACGTTGACAAATTAACAATTTTTGGGATTTATCTATTGTGATACCTATTCTGTATTTCCCTATTCGAATCTCATATTTGTTTGGATAGCCCGTCATATGTTCGAGATATCCAAAATCAAAGGGATTAGAAGACGGCAACTCTTCAAAAATTATCTTTTCAGCTTGAACTTGTATTTCATTAGGCAGCTTAGAGAGTTCTTTGAGAAAACGTTTTGTATATTCAACTTTCCACATTTTATTTCAATGATTGATAATATTTTTTGGCCTCTTTCACTGAAAGCCGTTCATCATCCTTTACTTCATCTATCAATTTTGCCAATCCATAATTTTCTATCATCTCTTCTAATTGTTCAAATTCTTTGATTGGTATTTGAATTGCAACTGGTTTTTGATTTTCATCAAGGACAATATTTTTATGAATTTTTAACATTATCCACGCCCCTCCTTATTTCATTCAGTGAAATACGTTCTTTTCTTTGCTAAATAAACAATCTCAAGATTTTGATCATGATGCCTTGGTCAAATCATGGATAACTACATTATTATCCTGTCTGAGGTTCTTGCCAAGACTGACTACCGCTTTATGATGAGTAAATAG
>Ga0315533_1001339_pt1 | contig 18936 bp, 20 predicted proteins | sample SalMarSW160130MG_FD_203081 | JGI IMG/M metagenome (GOLD analysis project Ga0315533, IMG submission 203081) | Salt marsh sediment microbial communities from the Plum Island Ecosystem LTER, Massachusetts, United States - Salt Marsh Sediment SW1601-30 ... | reverse complement strand
AGTATCCAAATCTCTATCTCATGAGGATTCCAGTTACCCTGGAGGTTGCGTATATCAAGCTCGATGGTATAATCGCATGGATCGTCACTGGTGTTTCCGGTCATCGCGATGTCCGTCTTGTAACCATATCGTTTATTGGCCCCTACAGAAATCGTTCCGGTGTGTTCCCGTACGATACTTCCCTCGAAATCCGCATACAGACCTACATGCGAGGCAGCGCTGTCATACCAAAGCCAGCCCTCAGTAGCGCTGCCTATCTCGCGGTCTTCAAAATCGTCCTCATGCACAGTTACAGTTATAGTATAAGCATAACTGGCCATCGATCCCGCCAAACATAGGAATAGTGCGATTAGAATTGTCTTTTTCATACACATAATAAATCTCCTTAAAAAAATTATAAATTATAGAAACAAACGATAAAGATTCTTACCTTCATTCTTTTTAACATATATCTGCCCAAGATAGAATTTTGTGAATTGCTGATACCTCCTCTTTATAATTAATGTGTGATTACAAGGTAAAAATCAAAGACGCCGGAGCATACAACTCCGACGATCTAATCTCTATGTATATTAAATGAAGATTCAATCTCCTGCCGATGCCTTTCGCTGTTACTTGTTGATGTTATGAACCATATACAAGGCAATTTTGACTAAATCAATATCATATGTTAGATATAACGTTATAGTAAAAAAATGCTGGATTTTTTTCAATAAAAATCTTCCGTAATTCGTCATAAAATTCACGTATTTTTACACCTAAACCAGAACAGTTTATGCGAATATATCCGTGAAAATGGTTTTTTTTGATTTGGGAAATACTAGGGACAGTGGGGCTGTTGAAAAAGCCCGTGTTTTTGTTCAACATTTACAAGCTATCCCAAAACCTTAAAAAACGGCGTTTATAGTATTGAAAACGCCAACAATAGGGGTTTTGGGATAAGTTCTAGATGTTTCTGCAATACAGCCGTACTAATACTGGACCACAAATCTAAGGTGCACTCTCCCAATTATTAGATAATTTACACCGCTAGCACGTATCTTTCAAGAAAAAAGATAAAAAAGTGGTCAGGAGCACTCGTCTCGGCGACCTAGCTACGCCAAGCCGCAGCCGGGTTTTGGGGAATGGTTTTAGTCGAATCTTAAACCGTCGCCGTCCTTCGGATTCGGCAAGTCCTTCGACGTTGAGCCGCTCAGGACGGTCGAACCGCTCATCACAAGCTTGGTTACAATAGTATATAAGTATATGCTTATATACTTATAAGGTGTCCCAAGTGTAGATGGTTTTAGGTTGCCACACAATAAAAAAGAGAATAACAAGCTGATTTGTTGCGATTCTCGTGCTTCGTAGCCCCCGCAGCTTCTTGCGAAGCAAGAGCGGGGGCAGAGTAGATCATCACACGACTACGGCTTCTGTTTCCTGCTTCGTGAAAAAAAGTTCAGGTCAAATACCGTATAAGTATATGCTTATATACTTATAGACTTTTATTTGGTAGTTTTTTGTGTTGTGCAAAATGTTTTGCTGAGCAGTTGTCTCGATGATGGCAGTTTTTTGTTAATTTGTTATTTCTCCCTCCATACCTCGGTGATTTTGTCGCTTTTTTCTCGAAGATTTCGATGAGTTTTTTATTTTCCTGGCATAAGCCATCCTGGAGATTTTGACAATGGGCTTGGCCATCCCTTAGCTCTCCGTACCTGTGGCAGAGCTAAGGAGTCCCCAGGACTGCCACAGGTACGGGATTGCGTCAGCACTGTATAAGTATATGCGTATATACTTATACGGTGATCAAAGTGTAGAGGGTTTGAGGCGATGGAGTTGATGATGCGGGTGTCAAAAAGGACGAAGTTACTTTGACCAGAGGGATGAAAGGAAATTGGAGATTTCGTTTTAGAAAAATTCGATTATCCAAGCTAAAAGGGGATTAGGAGCACTCGTCTCGGCGACCCAGCTACGCCGAAGGCTTTGCCGGAGGCGAGAGGCATTATATTAGCCAAAGACGGAACAGGTACACCGAGCCGTAGCCGGGTTTTGGGGGATGGTTTTAGTCGGATCTTAAACCGTTGCCGTACCGGCGACGGCTAAACAAAGATTAGTTGAATAAGTACGATTTCTCGTACCCTACCGGCTCCGCTGGTCAGATGACAGAAAACAGATGACAGATGGCAGTATTTGTTGTCACAGTTTTGCAGTTTTGTAGGATGGACTTTAGCCCATGCGGGTGATTTCAAGAACTCTTTGAAGTCGTGTGGCAGATGGATCGTAGCCATAGATAATTTGCCGCATTAATTCAACGGCTTGCAGACGTTCGTAAGGCGTCTTGGAAAGCCAATATGATTTATCATCTGATTGGTCAAAACCTGTCCTCCGTAAGGAGTCCTTAGGACTGAGCGTAGTCGAAGGAAGCGATGCTACTGTAAAGGCCGTTCTTTGTATCTTTGGAAAACTGAGCTTGTCCATACGACAAAGATAACTTTATAACAAATCTTTGCTTACTGTTAGGAAACGGCGATATATTCAGCGAAAGAACGAGACCTAGGGATAGGCTCTTTATCTTCGAGCAAGCCGTGTATGTGCATTTCTATAGCCTGGTACATATTTCGCGAGACCTGCTCTCGGGTTTTACCTGTAGCCACACAACCAGGCAAATCCGGTGAATAAGCCGAATAGTTGCCGTTTGCTTTTTCGATAACAATTAAAAACCGATGCATATTCATTTACCTTTCTTTGGTTTTTGCAATTTAGCCTGCTTGAAAATGCTGTTTAAGGTACCCGGCGCTAAATCGTCTTTGGGATGACCAGCAATAGTAAGTCGACCAGTTTTCACAGAGTGTTTATATTGGCGATGACTGCCTTTAGTAGCAACTATATACTAGCCGTCAACTTCTATTAATTTGATAACCTCACGTATCTTCATCATTTGTCGGCAGCAATCAATTTGTACGACTGCAAAACCAATTCGATGGCTTCTTTTAAATTTCTTTTTGTTTCAGCCAGCGTTGCCCCTTGTGTATTTGCTCCCGGCAACTCTTCAACGTACCCAATATAACCGTTTTTTACCTTTTCGAACGCAGCAGTAAGTTGAATTCGCATATTTTTACCCTTTTATTACCTTTTACAAAAACATAAATTTATAATACCTGTTTTCCATGCATTTGTCAAGTTAACCTCGCTTAGAAGCAAAAATTGACAATTGCTGGTGAATAAGGTAGGCTATAAGATACAAGTGCATAAGGCATAAGAGCACAAGACGGCAGAGGACAGCCTGTCCGGCGTAGCCTTGGCGAAGACGGAAGGACAGAAGTTTACCCGCCTCTGGCGGGACGGACAAAAAACGTTTTACGATAGACGCTATACGCAATACGCACGACGCATTACGAGTGACGAGCAATGAATATAATCGCAATAGATATTGGCAATACGAATATTACTGTCGGGCTTTTTATCGATGGCCAGGAGCAGTTTATCAAGTCAATACCCGGCAATTCGCGGACGGAATTGACAAGCTGTCTTGAATCGGCCTGGCAAAAAGTCCCTATAGCTGAAACCTCAAAAGAAAAAAAACGCGACGGCGTTATCGTCGTCAGCAGTGTAAAACCGGAATGGACCGAGCTTATTACAAACATAGTCAGGGACAGCGTCGGCGAAAAGATTTATATCATCGGTAAAGATATACCCCTTCCGATGCCTACATGGTTGGACGAACCCGATACAGTCGGCACCGACAGAATAGTTTCAGCAGCAGCGGCTTATGCTGTCGCTGAAGATGCAGTTGTTGTCGCCGACTTCGGCACTGCTGTCACCATCGACCTTGTGGATGAACACGGCGTATTTCAGGGCGGCGTTATCTGCCCCGGCTTTGAAATCAGCGCAAAAGCCTTAAAAGAAAATACCGCTCAACTGCCGAATGTCAAAGTCACAAAGCCACAAGGCCCCTATGGCAAAAATACGGCTGATGCCATCAATTGCGGACTGTATTTTTCTATCATCGGCGCTCTGGAAGAGATAATTAGACGCTATGCAGAGCAAATCGGCAAGTGGCCGCAAACAGTAATAACAGGCACTGACGCTGAAACTATAAAAGACGACTGCACTTTTATAGACAATTTTGTGCCTCATCTTGTGGTAAAAGGCGTTGTCCTTGCCTACCAAAAATACATCGAAGAAAAGATAAGTGCGTCTGAGCTATGAGTGCCTTCGCCGCCGTAATGACCGGAAAAGTAACCGGTGCAATATCAACCATCCAGCTCTTCGGAGATTCCGCCGAAGCCATCATTGAAAAAATATTCACGTCTGTGGGTACAAAGAAACCAGAATTCAAAACCGGCAAAATTCTGCTCGGCACAATCAACGATGGCGCTGAGCCTGTCGACCAGGTGACAATCGGCTGCGAAGCCGCCAACAGCTTCGCTATACACTGTCACGGCAATCCTCTCATCGTGGAGATGATAATGCAACTGCTGCAACGCTGTGGTGCCAAGCTCGTCACCGCAGAGCAATTATTAGCTAAAACGCTCGCCGCACAAAAATCCATAAGTACAATCGCGCTCGAAGCTAAACTATCCCAGCTACAGGCAAAAACGATTCAGGGAGCCAAAATAATCGCCAACCAGATCGAAACTGGTTTAACCAAAAAAGTGAAAGAATGGTTGCAAAACATAGATACAGTGTCATTTAGCAAAATCGCCGCCGAGGCAGAAGAGATTCTCAAAGACAGCCAAATAGCAAAATTGATTATTTATGGCTGTAAAACCGCAATTATTGGCCCGCCGAACAGCGGCAAAAGCACATTGTTAAATTGTCTGGCCGGCAGAGAAAAAGCAATAGTCACCGACATTAAAGGCACTACCCGCGACTGGGTTTCCGCCACCTGCCGAATTGAGCCTCTCTCTGTGGAGTTTGTTGATACAGCCGGATTAGATGAAAAAATTTCTGCACAAACTGATACTGTCGAAAAAACAGCTCAGAAAAAAAGTGTTGAGATTTTAGAGCAGGCGGATTTGGTGCTGCTTGTTCTGGATAACAGCCAACCGGTGGAGCAGCTTAATAAGCATCTGCTTAAAAAAGTCGCTAATAAACGAGTCCTAACCGTGTTGAATAAATCCGACCTGCCTGCCAAATTTGATACCTTCAAGCTACCCAAAAGCCTCAATAAAACAATGCAGATAAGCGCCAAATTCGGCACTGGCATTGAAGACCTTACAGAAAAAATCCTTCAAATTTGTGGCGTTGCAGACTTCGATTTTAAAACTGCTGTTTGTTTCACTGATCGACAGGAAGAACTGCTAACAAAATTAAAGAAGGCTAAATCCAAACCGCAGGCAGCCTCAATCATGACAGAGCTGTTAAAAGGTAAGCTTCATTGAGATTGCTTCGCTGCGCTCGCAATGACAGGGTTCTAAATGTCATTGCGAGGAGTCCCGCTCAGCATTGGGCGGGACGACGAAACAATCTCGAACGTTGGAATATAGTATGAAGGAATATTGGGTGTACATAATGACAAATATGCGTAATACAGTGCTTTACACAGGCGTTACAAACAATCTTCGCAAAAGAGTTGCCGAACACAGAAATAAAATAGGCTCGAAGTTTACAAGTAAGTATAACATTATAAAAACTTGTTTACTATGAAGACTTCACTCGAATATGGGACGCCATTGCTGCCGAAAAGAAAATCAAAGCAGGTTCACGTGCCAAGAAGATAAAACTGATAGAAAGTGCCAATCCTCGATGGGAAGATTTATATGGCCAGCCACTTGGTTAAGATTGCTTCGCTTCCGTCTTCGCCGTGGCTACGACGGACAAGTCGCTCGCAATGACATCACGATTAGGGTTGTTAAACAGCCAAGTATAAAGTTAGCTGCGTCCTACGTGCTAAAATTATGAAATCCGTTAAATATAATGAGTTGCTATTGGAATTAACTCACTTTTTCAGCAAATTATTAAACCTCGTCAATATGTCCTCGTGTTCTGCAATCTTGCCAAACTCCGAAAGCCATTTCTCGATGTATCTGAAATCAATTACATCTCTATTTTTAGCCAAAATGCTCTTTACGTCCTCTTCATCAATGGCCCTGCCCGCAACCATCTTGTGAATAATAACATCCTCACAGGATGCAAAATTCACCGGATAATCATCGAACAGCACCTGCTTTGCCTTCTTAATTGCTTGCGCTTCGTATGGCGTAAAAGAAAAGATGAAATCTACTCGTATTTTCGATTCTGGCTCCTCGGTTGGAAGTACCTTTGTACTCCTCGCAAAATCTTGCGGATTTTCGACGAGCGGCTTCAGCTTCAAATTCTTATAGACACCCTGAACCAACGCAAACTTATCCGTATCTACACCCAGGGTGATATCGATGTCCCGTGTCAATCTCGGCCTGCCGTATAATAAAACAGCTTGGCCGCCAATAATCATATAGGCAAGCTTTTGCTGGTCTAAATGCTGAGCTATATTTTTGATAAGTTTTTCTATCATAAACCCACCCTGTTTATTGCTTTTGCAATTCTTATATCCACCTCCAGTCCGTCCAGGATATTCTCGGAATTGATCGCCCCTAAAGACACAGCCTCTTTGTGGAGCATCTCATAGATGGCCAGGGCTTGCTTGTAGGAGAGATTTTCCTCTACGCTTAACTTACGATATAACTCATCCAATTTATGTCTGTTTTGTATCATTGTCCGTTCAAAGCTCTCCTATATCAAAACCGGAGCACCTCTTTAAGTCTTGCAGGCTGAGCCGGGCACAAAACTCTCATAGTACTACTTTCAGACTTAGGTGTTTTTCCATAGGTCTAAAATTCCTATCGCTATGTAATAAAGGCAGATTATTTTCAATGCAGAACGTTGCGATGATAACGTCGATCGTTTTTCTGACCGTCACACCCTTTTTTCTCAAAATGCGGTAATTTTCGGCGCTTTTGATGGCTAATTCTTTTCCGAGCATTTGCCTGAAAATAAGAGAGTCAAGCAACTCCCTGGCCTTTTTAAAATCTCTGTCTTGCTGGAAACCCTGGAGAACCTCTGTAAGAATAAGATCTCCAATAACAATCAACTCACTACCCAAGAGAGAATCCAAAAGATTGGTTTGTCTTGTTCTCTTGCCGTTGAAATAATCGATCCAGACCGAAGAATCTACAACTATCATCTGTCCGTTCTCATTTTATTTAAGTTGCCTGTCCAGTTTAATTTGCCGCGAAAGGCCTTGATTCTTTTCTGGCGATTTACCTGTACAAGTAATTTTAGCCCCTCTTCAATAGCTTTTTTCTTGGTTTTGAACCCTGAAAGACTAAGAGCAGAACTGACCAAATTGTCATCAAGCACAACATTCGTTCTCATTATTAAATCTCCCTTAATGTGTAATTTATACATAATTATACACATTGAGGAAAAGCTATGCAAGAACAATTTATCAAAAATATAGAAATAAAAGGAGTAAATAGAGGAAAGCCTCTTAACTTGCGGCTGGGCCACTTGCTAAATGGGCCGGTCTGTACATAATCTGCACCTATGGCTGCGAAAGAACGCCAGCAACGAAACACTTTGCCCAGCTAAGCGTAGTAAGGTGATCTATTTAAACCGTACTTCATCTATTTCAAAAATCCTAACTCATGTAAGGCTTTTTTCACACCCTCTGGATCAGGCATAATGTAATAAGCCCTTCTTCCACCTCTGGTTGTGCGAATCTTCTTCAAGATTCCATAAGCTACAAGGGTTCGTAATCCGGGTTTCCATACTTTTTCTTTTCTTTTCTCTGCCAGACCAATTAATACCCATTTTCCTGCAAATTCCTCATACTTTTGGGCACATTCAAGACATTCCGTCACAATAGGAATCCAGTCTGGACGTTCTTCTGATAATCTTTTAACACCAGCATATGACATATTTTGAACTCCTTACATTATTTTACAGTTAAATACATTATAATTAGCTACTATTTACCTGTCAAGCACAAAAAATTTCTCAACTTCAAAAATTTCCTTCAAATCTTAAAATTTCTCTCTAAAAGCCATGTAGCCCGTAAAGTTAGCTATGAACACTAAAATAAATGGCCGAAAAAGGCCAAATCCAAACAGCAGGTACTCTCAATCATAACAGAGTTGTTAAACAGATAGTTGAGTGTATAATCTTGCAGTATGATGATGAAGAAAAACCAAATCACTGCTGACAATGAATTGTTTTCTTGGCAAAAATTCAGTTGGGCAGCTTTCTTGTTTCATATATGGTACACCAACGACGCGTACATACAACTGATGCGCAACGAGGACTTTACGAGGCAGATCTGGGCAGACTCGCCTAATCCTGATAATCTGGACGTACCTAATATAGTTGATACAATCGTTGGTTTTCTTCAAGGCTATGGATGCCGGATAGCTCATACACCACAATTGGCCAGAGCCATTCAAGAAGCATTTCGAGAAACCGTACCGTATTTACAAGCTTTGTATCAATTTGAAATTACAAAGGTTGATTTCAACCACTCCATAGAAGTGAACCGTAGAAGAAAAACAGTGAAAGAAGTCGTCCAGCATCTGTATAGCAGATATGACCAGATCAAACATATTGGTCCGACAACAACGGCAAAACTTCTCCACATTCTTCAGCCCAGGCTCTTTGTTATGTGGGATGAGGACATAGCCAACTATTATCATACATGTGACCCCCAAATTAACCAGACCCCCAAAGGATATTACGCTTTTTTAGCAAAGATTCAACAGTTCGCAAAGATCGTAAATCAAGAGTTTCAAAAAGCTGTATCAAACACGCAACAAACACCTGCTAATTATCTTTCTGATAAGTTGGAAATTGAACCACCTAAGACGCTAGCCAAATACCTTGACGAATACAATTGGGTGATAATAACCAAAGGAATTAATCTCCCACCCTGCTGGTATCCGGAATAGTTGCTTTATGGAAGGATGATAAAAAGTGACCGAAAAACTGACGCCGGCGATGAAGCAGTTTCACCAGTTCAAGCGCAAATATCCGGACTGCATACTGTTTTTTCGCATGGGCGATTTCTACGAGACCTTCTACGAGGATGCTGAAACCTGCTCGCGGGTCTGTGGCATAGCGCTGACCAGCCGAAGCAAAGGTGAAAATCCCATCCCACTGGCCGGTGTGCCGTATCACGCTGTCGAAGGATATCTCAAGAAAATGCTGCAGGCCGGCTACAAAGTCGCCGTCTGCGAGCAGGTCGAAGACCCCAAAACCGCAAAAGGCGTTGTTAAGCGCGACGTCGTGCGAATTGTCACTCCAGGCACACTCACCGATGACATCCTGCTGAACGCCAAAGAGGACAATTTCCTCTGCGCTGCAAGTCTGGGCATAAAGCAGGAAGCTGCAATAAGCTGGGTCGATATTTCGACCGGCCACTTCTTCGTTCAAAAGCTGCCAGAAAAAAACTTACCCGATGAGCTGCTCAGACTAAACCCAGCAGAGTGTCTCCTCGCCGACAGACGCGGCGAACTTTTCGAAGCTGAGACGAGGAAGCTTGCCAAAGACATCTCTCAACTGACCAAAGCCACAGTAACCGAGCGACCCGCCTGGTATTTCGATCCCTATCAGGCAAGGCAGCGATTGCTCAAACATTTCGGCACAACCACCCTCGAAGGTTTCGGCATCAGTGACACCGATGATGGCTTGATTTCTCCTGCCGGTGCTATTATCGAATATCTCAACGAGACTCAAAAAACAACGCTCGGCCATATCCAGAATCTGAAAAAAGTAAATCGTCAAAAATTTCTGCAAATCGACCCAACCAGCCTGCGGAGTCTTGAAATCCTGCGAACTCTTCGCAGCGAAAGCCAAAAAGGGTCGCTTCTCGAATGCCTCGACCAGACTCTAACCGGTATGGGAGGCAGAATGATAAGAGCCTGGCTGTGCATGCCGCTGTGCGAGCTTGGTGCAATCGAGCTGCGACAGGACGCTATCGAAGAATTAAAAGATAGTGACACCAAATTAACCGACATTCGCAAATTGCTTTCAAATATATCCGATACCGAAAGAATCACAGCCCGCATCAGTACGTTCAGAGCAACGCCGAGAGATTTGATTGCTCTTACTGCGACACTTCGACAAATACCGAAATTGCGCCAGGTTCTGCAGCAGTTTAAAGCCGACCTGCTGATACGGTTAGCCGGCCAGTGTGACAGCATAGACGAATTAGCCGACCTGCTTGAGGCTGCGATTGAGCAGGACCCTCCCTCGCATCTTCGAGATGGCGGTGTAATTCGAGCCGGCTTTTCCGAAGAGCTGGACCGGCTTCGTTCAATTTCCAGAGACGGCCAAAGCTGGCTGCGGCAATATCAGAAACAGCAAATCGAGCGGACCGGCATCGGCAATCTTAAAATCGGTTACAACAAGGTTTTCGGCTACTACATCGAAGTCACTCACTCCGCAGCGGACAAAGTCCCGGCTGACTACGTCCGCAAGCAGACAATCAAAAACGCAGAACGCTACATCACTGAGGAGCTCAAAGAGTACGAAACCCAGGCCCTCAGTGCCAATGAAAAAGCCCTCGAATTGGAACAGCAATTGTTCGACCAGGTTCGCCGGCAGGCTGCTCAGTACATAAGCCGGCTGCAGGCACTTGCAGATACGCTCGCCCAGTGCGACTGCTTAGCTGCGTTGGCGTACTTAGCCAGGCGGCGGAACTACATCCGTCCAAAAATGACCAGCGGCGGCGAGCTTCTCATCAGCGACGGTAAACACCCGGTTTTAGCAGAAGTGCTCGGCCCGGAGTTTGTGCCTAACGACATCGAGCTTGGCAGCGGTGCCGGTGACATCCTCGTTATCACAGGCCCGAATATGTCCGGCAAAAGCACCTATATAAGACAAAATGCCCTCTTGGTTCTGATGGCGCAGACCGGCTCTTTCATTCCCGCTTCGCAGGCCACTATCGGCTTAGTTGATAAAATCTTTACCCGCGTCGGAGCTTCCGATGAGCTGGTTCGCGGCCAATCGACTTTTATGGTCGAAATGACCGAGACTGCCAACATTATCAACAATGCTACAGGCGAGTCCCTCGTCATTCTCGATGAGGTCGGTCGCGGCACAAGCACTTACGACGGGCTTGCCCTTGCCTGGGCTATTACCGAGCATATAGCAAACAACATAAAATGCCGGACTCTCTTCGCAACACATTATCACGAGCTGACGGAACTTGCGGAATTGTTTACGAACATTAAAAATTGCAACGTTGCCGTTCGGGAATGGATGGACGAAGTGGTCTTTCTGCACAAGATTCTGCCCGGCGGAACGGATAAAAGCTATGGCATCCACGTTGCCAAATTAGCCGGCGTGCCGAAATCCATCGTCAAGCGAAGTGCTGAAATATTGGAAGAGCTTGAAAGTGCTTTCGCAAAGGAAGCTACCAGCGACCGCCTTGCCCGGCATAAAACAAAAGAGCCTGATAAAGACCTGCTCTTTGTGGAAAAACATAAATCCGTCCTAGATAAATTGGCCTTGACCGATATTAATAACCTCACGCCTATCGAAGCGATCAATTTGCTGAACGAAATAAAAAACGAAATAGACGAAAAATAATCCACTTTACTAACGGTAGCTTTTCATAAAAGCCAATTGAAGTTTCCACTCCAGCAGTTTATAATTATATTATGATCAGCAACGAAATAATTCAAAAAATAAAAGAGCGACTGGTAAGTTCCTTTCGCCCTCAAAGAATCATTCTCTTCGGCTCACAGGCAAGAGGCACAGCCGACGACCGTAGCGATGTTGACATCCTCGTCGTTTGCAACTTTGAGGGTAAACGCCGCCAGTTAATGCTTGAAATGGACAGGTCACTGATCGGCTTGAAATTGGCAAGGGATATAGTGATTTTGACGCCGGAGGAGTTTGAGCGGGACCGGTACATACCAGGCACAATCGCTAGGCCCGCCTGGTTGGAAGGAAAAGTGCTTTATGAAACCTCCAACTGAAGAAATCTTGCGGAAGGTTAGGCAATGGTTTGCCTTCTTATTACCAAATTAATAGGTTCTAACAAGATGAAATGCAACCAGCGAGTGTCATTCCCGCGAAAGCGGGAATCCACCCTTTTAATATTTTCTGGACTCCCGCCCATTCGGCTTACGCTCAGGGCAGGCACTGCGCGGGAGTGACAAACAACAGTTCGTATTATTCATTCTGTTATAGACCCTAAGAAAGGAAGAAAAGCTATGAAAACTTCCAAAAATCTTATAGTGGTGACCCTCTGCGGGATTTTGCTGCTGCAAATGTCCTGCTCGCAGGTTGAAATCACCGGCAGACAGCAATTCAATATCGTTCCGGACTTCCTTATAAACTCCATGGCTTTCCAGTCCTACAGTGAATTTCTCGCCGAGCACAAGCTCAGCAGAAACGCCGAACAGACGCAAATGGTCAGGCGCGTAGGCAACCGAATCCGAGCCGCAGTAGAGCGGTACTGCGTGGAGAACCACTGCTACGAGAAAATTGCGGGCTATGAATGGGAATTCAATCTGGTGGAAGATCCCAACGTCAACGCATGGTGTATGCCGGGCGGCAAAGTGGTGGTCTATACCGGCATATTGCCGATTACGCAGACCGAGGCAGGCCTGGCTGTCGTGATGGGACACGAAATCGCGCATGCATTCGCCAAACATGGCTCAGAGAGAATGTCGCAGGGACTTTTAGTGGATATGGGCGGCGTGGCTTTATCTACAGCTATAGAAACCAAGCCTGCACAGACGCAGGAGCTTTTTAAGCAGTCTTACGGCATCGGAACGCAGCTAGGCTTTTTGCTTCCCTATAGCAGGGTGCAAGAAAATGAGGCGGACCATCTGGGCCTGGTATTTATGGCTATGGCCGGCTATAATCCGAATGAAGCCGTCGCCTTTTGGCAGAGAATGGCCGCGGAAAAGAAAGGGGCAAAGTCACCGCAGTTTCTAAGCACGCATCCAGCCGATGAGACGCGAATCCAGAACATCAAAAACCTAATCCCCGAAGCTATGCAGTACTACCGAGAGCAATGAGATTTAAAACTGAATAGTTGCTATTGAAAGCGGGGCCTACTCGACACAAAACGAAACAACCGGTTCAGAAACTATTATTCGTGTAAAAAACAAGTCTATGTTAGAAAAACCGGCCTCGATTGACATAAACGTACTCACACCAATAGAAAATCAAAAAACTTGAACAGAGAAATTAAGAACGAAATTGCTCGTCTTAAGCACAAATAGGAAAGAACAAAAAATAAAAATGAATTTAGAATACTTTATGTATTGATATGTCTGCAACAGCTAGAGCAATAATAAATCCTAAAACACATAGGATAAGCGCACACCAGATACATGTCTTCCCTCCAAAAGGAGTATAAACCAACAAAACCATTGATCCTACTACAGAAGCTATAATAAACGAAATAACTAAAATTAGATTTATCAATCCCTTTAATCGCTCTTCAGCCCTCAGTTCAGAATTAAGAACTTTCCTTAGTTCCCGTACTAAGCCACGTGGAATAATAGCAAAGACCTTAGCCAACTCTGAGGTTAAACTTTTTGGTATTGGCCTTCCCTTGTTTATCGAATGAATTCTCACAAGGAACGCAAAAAACATGAACAAAAGAAGAACGATCACGGTAGCAGTTACAACATTCATGATTTGCTGTTGATCCACCCAATGCAAAAGAAACCTAAAGACACTAATAAACCCAATACCGCGATTATAGGATGAACAAGGAGAAGAGGGGTGTAAGCCCCTATAACAAAAAACAGAAGGAACATCAAGCCGAAGATTAAACTCAATCGCATTAATCCTACACCAGATGACTTATCGTTAAGCAGTTCCCGCAGCCATTTCACTTCACTTTCAAGGGCAAGCGTTTTTTCTTCGGGGCTTTCTGCCTCTGGCGCTCGTTTTACTTTGCCCCCTGGGTAGATTCTAATCGTATCTGCATCAGCTAAGAAAATCCCGCAACCCATGATAATCTTGTAGACTTCCCCCGGTTGTCCTACATCCACTCCTGCAGGATATTCCTTCTCTCCTCTGGTAATGTTTAATTCACGACCAGCCGAGTCTACCGGTTTTCGCGCAAGTTCGTCAATCTCAAAATCTTTCACAAGTGTTTGACTCATGTACCACCTCCCTCTAGACCTAACTTAACTTTATCTTTTCCAACAAAGGCGATCGCTTGATCAAGTTCCTTCTCTACGGCTTTCAATGCATTCTGCAAGATCTTGAGCGTTTTACGATTCATTTGAAAAACAACCTTTTCATCATCTGATAACCGCAAGCGCAGGATTGCTACAGGGACAAGACAACTCACCGTTGGACTGTATTTATCCATATCCTCAGTCATTATATCCCTAGGGCCTTGCGCAACCGCTCGGAGCTCTGCGGCATAGCTTATAGCAGTTATATGCTTAATCCCAGTCATCTCAGTATTCAACGCAAGGCGATCGGCAGCAAAAGTCTTTTGAAATTCCTTCTGCAACACATCTACAAAGAGGCGCAATTTCGGAAGTTTCTCGCTCTTGACAACCGCCAACGCCTCTAAGTCAGCCATGATATCGTCTGTCGAATCCTCGAGTCCCATATTTCGCAAAAAGTACCCACCAACATTAAGAACCGCAATGAGCTTTTGGAGGGGGACCGGCCATTTTAACCGGAGGTCCTTTAGGGCTTCATCCTCATCCTTTGATTCGACCGCCAAGACATATTTGGATATACTTTTCGGGAGAATCTTAAGAACCTCATCTTTAATGTCGAGTTCCGCAAGAACAGTAAGGTCATCCGAAAACGATTTTTTAGGCGTTGGATTATCGCTGAATATCTTCGATTTCATAGTTTAACTCCGTTAATCTGGTTTGCGCGAGCAGCACTTTGTCGGTATACTTTGGTACATTCTAAGAAACGAACAAACAACCAATACTTTAACGAGTTCGCCCGGTTCTGCAAGCTTTTTTTAAAAAATTACTCTCCGCTCCCGGCCCATATCCGATGGGGTATCCCGGCAAAAAGTCCGATAACCCAAATATCATCTATAAATCTCACGCAGCTCCCCAGATGCTCAATACTATGATATGATACCCAAAGACAGCCTACAAGTCAAATGAAATTCCTTTCCCAAGTCCCGGCCGATTAGTGGCTCACATTTCGTCTCGTATATCGTATCGCGTATTGCGTATTTTGTATGTCGTTAAAAAACGCCAGAGACCGTCGCCGGTGCGGCGACGGCTAAACAAAAATATTTAGACCCATGTTTCACATGGGGTTTTAATGCGGGATTATTTTTCAAGTTTTATCAAATGCGTTTTTAAGAATTTTTCCGTGGCCTTGACGGTTTCATCCTTGACGGTACGAGGGCTTTGGGCAACCCATACGGTAAAATTGTAAAGCTCCTGCGTATCGCGTATTGCGTGAGGCGAAATTCGTGATGGGTATCGGCCTGCTAAAAATTGGTGCTAAAGGCCAAAAAATCCACCTATAAACTCGACACGCACTCCGTGCAGGGTATAATGACAATTACGTTTGTAAATAATATAATTTTGTCATAATTTGGAGGTTCATAACTATGTTGCTATGGATTTTTAGAAGTATATTTCTTACGGTTATTATGGCGGTTTTATTCGTTAATTTAACTTCACAAAACATTGCTGTCGGCGAAGACGGAAAACCTTCCGAGGAAGTCCGTAGTGCGAATTTTAACGCGATTGTCTGGAGCAGTATGGGCATGGCATTATTTGTTTTCCTGCTGGATGTTTTTACGCCCAAAAACAAGTTCAGCGCACTGGCAGGAGTGTTTCTTGGCTTATTGGTCGGAGTGCTTATGAGCTGGGCTCTGGCACCTATGGTAGATATGATTATGGCTACATACAAGATTGAGGTAACTCCTTATGCGATAACGGCAATTAAATGGATGATGGGAATATGCGTATGCTATCTTACCATCAGTATCGTAATGCGGACAAAGGATGATGTGCGTTTTGTTGTCCCTTACGTTGAATTCGCCAAACAGACCAAAGGCGCCCGCCCGCTGGTATTGGACACCTCGGCAATCATTGATGGGCGGATAGCAGACCTGTGCCAGAGCAGATTATTTGACGCTCCGCTGCTTGTGCCGCGTTTCGTTCTCAATGAGCTGCAATTGATAGCTGATTCGGCGGACAAGCTCAAGCGTAACCGTGGAAGACGGGGACTTGATATACTCAACAAGATGCAGACGAACCCGGTTATTGACGTGCAGATTGATGACACCATAGTTCCGGAAATTGAGGAGATCAAAGGTGTTGACCAGAAGCTGTTGATATTTTCCAAGGGCTGCAACGGCCGGCTGGCCACAACGGATTATAACCTGAGCAAGGTTGCCCAGGTCCGTAGTGTCGACGTTATAAATATTAACGACCTGGCCAATTCGCTAAAGGTGGTCGCTTTACCCGGTGAAACCATGGAGGTTAAAATCATAAAACCAGGCGAAGAGGCTGAGCAGGGTATCGGCTATCTGGATGATGGGACAATGATTGTTGTTGAAGGCACACGCAATAAAATTGGACGGCAAGTGGTTATCAGTGTTACCAGCTCTCTTCAAACCTCAGCGGGCAAAATGATTTTTGGCAAATTCGAGTCCTTTATCCAGGATAAAGATTCAAACAGCCGGCGAACATACAATAAAAATCAAATTAGACAGGGCCGTTGAATAGTCAAAAAGACAGGAAATGGGTAAAGCGTTGATGTAAACTGTATTAAAGCTAAGCCGTGAACCGTAAAGGAGAAGTCGAATTACGGCTTGAAATCCGAATGTGCCTTAAGAACACACTTATTCGCCGTCCTAAGGACTCCTTACGGAGAACCTCGCGCTGGAGGTTTTACCTTTTTGCCATTTCCGACGAGTTGATCTGTGTACTGAGCTGTGATAGCTGATCTTTAAACTGCTTGAGCATAGTTATCATCTGGTCACGCATCACTTGATTATCACTTTGCAAGGCTGCAATCTGCTGCTGTATTGCAGTTTGTTTCTCCTCAAAACCCTTTATAACATTAGTAAAGGATTGTATGCCTGCCGCATTGACTGTTATCTGCTGAGAATGAGCCTGCACGACGTTCTGCAGTTTAACCTGACTATCCTTAACATCAACGATTTGCCTGCTGCAACCAGCGAAAACCAAGTTGGTTACGACGAAAAGCCATGCTAAAACTGTCCATATATTAAGCTTTTTTGCATTCAATTTAATTTTCATCTTTCAATGCCTTTCCGCTATCAACACATACAGGTTCGGTCGGTTTTACCGGCTTTGAAAATCATCGCTTTATCTGATAAGCGTATGTGCCCCTTACTCTACCATTACAACGAAATCAGCAAACCAAAAAGTTCCGACTCAAAATTCGTCCTTGCCAGTTTACTACTGAGAAAGAACTGAAATTAAATGAAGCCACCCTCGTGGCTGTACCCTCCGTGGAGTTACTATAGAATAACATATCCATTATCCAAAGTCAATAGTGTTAGGTAAGAATCGTGGATTAAGGTTATAATTCCTTCCTGTATGTCTGTTAGTGTGTCAAAGAGTGAGTTATTTTCGGACCAAATAAGATATATACGAATAATTGACCTTGAATTTTTATTAAAATTACAAGCCTGCTGGCTGCCATTAGCGGCCTCAGCTATTCAGCCGCTCCGTTTGTAGCGGTATTGCCGGCAGGCGAAAAGGTGCATGTCATCTTTGTAGATAAAAACAGAAACAGATAATGCTGAGTTTCCTTGACAAAACAAAGCAATAAATGATTATGTAATAATCGGAAAACCGACTTTCAAAAATACTTTTACCCCGTTAGAATGCCCCGTGGCCTGCCTTCGCCGAAGCGGCTCCTGCCCGCCGGACTCTCTGGGCAGGCGGGACGTGTAGGCAGGCGGCTACGCGCAGGCAGGCTTGCCACGGGGATGAAAATATTTAATTCCTTTATATTGAACACGGCCTTTAATGCCCCGTGTAAGTAACGTTAGAAGGACGAAGGGCTTCTAACGGGGTTTACTGAGAGAGAGTTGTGTATCAACTAATCAGCATCATAATATCATTAGCTGTGCTGGTGACGCTGCTACGACTAAAAGTCAAAATCGGGCTTGCTATGGTGATTTCGGCTTGTATGCTGGCGTTATTATTGCATATCTGGCCTGTGCAAGTTAGCCGGACATTAACAGCAGAATGGCATCGTAAGCCTCTAACGCAAACCACGGGTTATCTTTTCGTATCGCTGACCGCCCTGCTGCTATTGGTAAATGTCATTGGCGCGGCGATGGAGGAGATCGGTCTATCACAGCGCTTGGTACCTGCAATGCAGGGACTGTTTAAAAGCCGTAGATTTGCCCTGGCATTGATACCCTTAATGATGGGGATGCTGCCGACGCCGGGCGGCATTATGCTGTCGGCACCTATGGTTCGCGAAGCGGGTGACAAAATCGGTGTCGAACGCAGCCGACTGGCTGCTATTAACTTTCTTTTTCGTCATCAATGGGAACCCATTTGGCCACTTTTCCCTGCGGTGCCTCTTATCCAAAGCCTGCTCGGCATCTCGGCATTTACCTTGTTTTGCCATCACATCGTACTAAGCGCTGCGGGTATTATCGCCGGTGTCGTTACGCTACTGTTGTTCGGCATACCGCCAAAACATCCCGACCATCAGTACGGCCAGCGCCATGTTGGCCATCACTTACGCGATTTCTTTCATGCCTTTTGGCCTATTGCATTCACCGCCGGCCTGTATATCGCTTTCGACCTGCCGCCGGCTGTTGGGATATTCCTGGCCATCATTGGATTACTAACAGCACATAAAGTCCCTTTCAACCGTTGGCTTCATGTCTTCAGGGCCGCTCTGGAGCCGGACATGGTGCTGCTTATTTTTGGTGCGCTATTATTCAAAGTCAACTTGGAAGCGAGTGGTGCCATCGGCAGTGTCGTACAATTTCTGACTGCCGCCCACGTTCCACCGTTT